>Ga0268283_1000857_pt1 | contig 16800 bp, 23 predicted proteins | sample saktaG_13_FD_190140 | JGI IMG/M metagenome (GOLD analysis project Ga0268283, IMG submission 190140) | Saline water microbial communities from Sakinaw Lake, British Columbia, Canada - sak_2013_06_06_36m | ecosystem: Environmental > Aquatic > Non-marine Saline and Alkaline > Saline ... | reverse complement strand
CGTTAAGAAAGATGGCGTTCACTTAGATTTCATCGGCAAGGAAGGAATTCATCTCGACATCCCCGTAAGGGATAAAAAGACGGCTGATAATTTATTAGGCCGTGCAAAAGAGGTTGGTAAATCAGGTCGTCTTTTCCACACGAATGAGGGAGAGTTGTTGGAGTATACACATACTCTTGATGGGGGCGGGTTCAAGATTAAGGATATGAGGACAATGGTTGGAACAACAACGGCAATCAGTCTGGTCAAGAAAATGCCCGTGCCGCAATCTGAATCTGAATACAAGAAGCAGGTGAAAGAAGTTGCTGTTGCTGTTTCAGAAAAGCTAGGGAATACGCCTTTGGTGGCATTGCAAAGTTATGTAAACCCTCTTGTTTTTTCTGGATGGAAACAAATTGGGTGGAAATTAAAGGGGGCGGCATGAACAAGGTTTTTGATTTGGATGCTGATGTTGAGTTTGGCATGGATGCTTTGCCGGACTGGAGAAAGGCAGATGATGTTGCCGATGCAGACGATGAGGAACTGAAAGAAACCCCATCAGATGTTTTGATGATTCTTGGGTTTGATCCAAAGGAATTGTTTTGATGAATACCAAGGTCATAGAGTTGGCTGGCAAATCGAGGAATGCTGGCGTCAAGGACGTGATAGATAAAATTACTAAGAGAATCAGGGACAGCGATGATGGAGATCAGACACATCATTATCTATTGTGGAAGATAACGGATGGGGTGATTCGGAGTATGGTTGCTGGCAATATTTTCTGGCACGGTAGTGATAATTCCAACATCTCACAATTCAGGGTAGATGACTCAAGATTTGCTTTACTTGGAACTGGGATATATCTCTATAGAAAAAGACAGTCTGCGGATCAATATGGGAAGTATGTTTACAAGGTGGTGGTTTCTGGATTGAGGATAGCGCCGATGAATTACAAGTTTGAAGATAGTGGTAGGTCCACATTGATGAGGTTGCTAAAGATAGATGTTGAACCTGCCAAGTATGGTGGGGAGTGGTCTCCGATTTGGTGGGCTACAGATGGTTGGCATATGTATCAGAAGGACAGGAAGACGACAGCAGAGATGATTTCTCAAACAATGAAGTTGGAAGGTTGGGATGGGATGCTTGTGGATTATCCTAATGGTGGAGAAGTTTGTGTGATTTGGAAGGGATATGAGAGGTTGCGTCCCCAAATTGTGGATGGGAATAATGGAGATAAGACGCATCATTTATTAGGTAGTGTGAAGACGTTCTACCAGATTGATAGTGAGGGTGGTGAGAAACACGAACATCACTGGCGCAAGACTTGTGTGGAGTGTGGTGGTGTCAATACTTGTCGTTGCTCTGCTCCGAAGGTGGATGTTTCAGGACTTTGCTATGATTGTTGTGAAAAAGAAGGTATCGACTTTAAAACAGGGAAGAAGATTGTAATGGCTACTACAAAGGACAGGCAAGTGAGAATCGTGGATCGTCTTATTCAGACAGTACTTGAAAGGAAATCATGACCAAGATTTTATGGCACATCTCGAATAGCCAGTTCAAGAGGTTTGACCCGAGGATGACGGCTCAGGGGATCATCTGGTTTGCAAAGGACGGGAATCATCTAGTTAAGGACTTGCATGGGGCATCTGTCAACAATAGGTTGCCAGTATATCTATACAGGTGCGAGGTGAAGATGGGTAAAGTTGCGGGATGGGACGAGTATGATAAGAAGGGGCTTGGACAATTAAGAGATGACGGGTTTGACACAATCGAGCTTGATGATGACGTGGCAGTTTTAAACAAGAACTCCATCAGAATTCTGGGAGTGCAACAGATTGAAAAGAAGGAGCATGGAATGACGGCATCAGAAAGTAAGTGTAAGGTAATTTTGCCACCGGAGGTGTTTGATTTCAAACAACCACCTGAGCCGCCTGTTGTGTTTCTGGCTGGCTCGATAGATCAAGGAGAGGCACCTCGTTGGGACTTAGAAGTCATCGAGTCTCTTGAGGATGTTTTGTGTGTTATTCTCAACCCGAGGAGAAAGGATTGGGATAAATCGTGGAAGCAAGATATCGAGAATGATAAATTCCGGGAACAAGTTGAGTGGGAACTGAAAGGTTTGGAGCAGTGCTCGTTGATAGCTCTTTGTTTGACGAAGGATTCCAAGGCACCGATTTCGTTATTGGAGATGGGCTTACACATATCTGAAGGTCGGATGATCGTATTTTGTCCGGAGGGTTTTTATCGTAAGGGGAATGTAGATATTGTTTGTGAGAGGTATGGTGTTTCGGTATTGCAGGATTTTGAAGATTTTAAGATGGAAGTGAAGAGGCGGTTGAATGAGCCGGTGATGAGGAAACCAGTAACTGCATCGGATCGGATGGCTTGGAGAATCATAGCGAAGGAGTTCATAATGAGAATGAGTCAAATGAGAGAGATGGTTGCGAGTAGAAGAGAGGCTGGTGGTACAAACGATTACGAGAAGACACTTCACGAGGCTTTTCATGATAGTTTTGTAGAGTTTAAGAGATGGTGCAATCCGAGACGGTGTGAAAAACTAGGATACAAGAATCCAGAAGATGCGTGGGATGCTAATCCTGAATTGGTATACCGTAATACTGGGTGGACAAAGAAAGCGAGTGATGAGGTTTTGAAGACAGCGATGAATCAGGCTGGTATGGGAGACACTCACCCATTTGGTTCCCCGTTACGTGGTAGACCGGATTACGGCGAAAGAGATGGAGAAGTTGGAGAAAAATACGGATTGAAATTACCGAGCGATGGTATAATGACATCGGGAGATAATAATGTGAATGCTTCGAGCGATACAAATACATTGCGAGTTCGTGTAATCACGGATCGTATTGTAGCTATGGCTAAAGAGTTCACCGGGTCAGATCGGTGGGATGGCGAAATACAGAGTCAGCACATGCGGTTTCAATGGGTGGATGGTCGTGAACGTCAATATCGGCTCACAGAGATGCCCATGCCGGGAAAGAAGCGGCTTAGGGTAAGGTCTGGTGGATTTCCAGCATGGTTGGGAGGATCACAGAAGCGGGAATATGGATTCTTACTGATGGCAAATGTTGCGTCTCATATCAAGGCGTCGATGACATACGAGCAAGCGGCGTCCGAAATTGACCGGCAAATAAAGGTGTTGGTTGTCGAGTCGAATAGCAAGTCTTCAGAGCCAAAACCAGAGAAGGACTTGATTTCAGGACCATGGGAGACGCTGGTGTTCTATCTCGAAGTCGAGCCTGCGGATATGAAGCCATTTGTTGCCGAAGCTAAGGACTTCAAGGTCTCTATTGGTTGGGATAAGTTTGAGGCATACGATCCGTCTTCGGATTTTGAACAGTCTGATCCGAGCTACACGAAGTATCAATCAAAGAGTCCTACGGCTGCACGCAAGATGTATAAGGTCTTAAATGCCAATCCAGACGCATTGAAGAACGTCTCTTGGAGCGACTTCAGCGGATGGTTGAGGAAGAATGGAATTAGTTATGATAGTCGCATGAGTCAGTGGCATTAAATCCATTTTTTCTTTATATTTAACCCTTTCGTAGAGGGTTTTGAAAAATGAAGCCGGAGGTCTTATGGATCGAACAGTATTGGCTAGTCGTCTGTTGGAAATTGCGAGTGATCTTTCTGTATTAACGCAGTCACGGGATAATGTTGTTGCGGGTATGGCGAAGATGATAAATTCGTTTCAATTGGGTCCAGAGATAGCCGCATCTGCAAAAGCTGTTGCGAAGTTGGCTCAGGACTTTAAGGGTCATCATGCTGATTTGATCGCACAGATAGCGGCCTTAGAGAATGCAGTAGACGAAAAGCGTGATGTTCTCAAGGCGTATTACAAAGACTGGAAAAAAGAGACTGGATATGAGGATTCTCGTCGTGAGTTGCTTAAACAGGCATCCACTTGTATGCAAGTTGGAGATGCAATGACAGAACTTGCTGACGATTTATCTCTCGTGAAGAGAGAGTCAGAGCAAGAGTCGTATAAAGAGAAATACAATATTTTAGTTTCGACTCTGAATGAGGCGGAATTGAAAAAGTATAGTAGAATTTTGGATTCCTTCTTTTCCAGGCAGTTCACAGAGCTAAAGACAGGGGTTAAGGAACTTGATGGTGTTGTGAAGGGGTGGCATGAAAGTGCTCAGGCGATTGCCGAAGAGAGAGGAATTAAATTGCCGAAGTCAAGTGATAATATTCGTCAGGCAGGCGTTGTGGATGGATTCATGGATGTTCTTAAGAAAATTATTCCAGAGTTGAAGATGAGGCTCCAGAAGTGGGGACAGAATCTTTGGAGGAACATCACGCAAAACAGCAGTCAATTAAGCGACATCAGTCAGAAGCTGCTTGATATGACAAGTAAGGCGCAGGAAGTGTTGGCGTCGTAGTCTCGTGTGGGAAGGGCATGTTTTGAAACGGCGAATTGCGTATTCATATGGTTGCGTGATGGTGAAGATACCAGAGCCTCTCGCTGAAGAAGCCAGGTGTTATGGGGCTTCCATACCGTCGGCTTATCTAGTAAAAGGAAACGAGGATGCTCCATCGGGTTTATCAAACGATGTTCACATTACCGTCAAATATGGACTCTTAGAAGATGACCCAGAGAAGGTTGCAGGAGTCATAGCAGGGACAGAGCCGATTTTGGTGAGGCTTGGACGTGCAAGTATTTTCCATAATGAGAATGAGGCAGTTCTTAAATTGGGTGTCGAGAGTCCGGGTCTGAAGGCGTTACATCATAAGTTGGCTGGTTCTCTTCGTAATGTCAACACATACAGGGATTATCGACCACATGTAACAATCGCCTATATGGTAAAAAAAGAAGATGATCCCTATTACTACAGGACATTTTTCAATGACAGTTTTGAGGGCAGGGAGTTCAAGGTCGGACAGGTATTGCTTTCGAGATCGAATGGACAGAAGTTTACGATCTCATTTGGAGGGGATGTCATGTCAATGGAGTCTGAAAGAATAGATCGGATAGCCAGCGTCGTGTCTGATTCGGCGTTAAGAATCTCACAGAGAAGGTAAACGTAAAACGTATAATATGAAAAGGAGACAAGGATGAATGTTGAAGAGGTTAAGGGTGCAATTCTCAAGTTTGGTAGCCAACAAGCGGCGGCTAGTAAGTTAGGTATCACACGAGGCCAACTTAGGCATATCTTAGGGATAGGAAGAGGAACTTTGAAGGTAATTAGTTCGGTTCCTAGAAATACGATGAGTCGATCAACAAGCGCCAAATCGCTCAAGGATTTCAGGATGTTGTATGATAAAAACGTGATCGTTCCAAGGAATATTAAAGAGGCTTTAAAGCGACTAGGGGTTAATGGGTGGACATACGAGGCCGAGCTTATTCACGATGCGGGGATTTCACAGACAGACATGGGAAATTTCAGGCACATATTCGCAGATTTCTTCGTGGAAATGAAGTCAAAGCGTGTATGGGCTGGTTCTGCTAAGTTTGCACAAACACTGAGAGGCATGATATGAAAAAGAGAACACTGGAAGAGTTTGAAGTGGCTCATGGACAGACTAAGATTGCTCGCATGGAGCGTCAACTTGAAGTGGAGCGGGCAAAGGTTTCGGCATTGTCTGATGTTCAAGGAAAAGTTCGTAAGGTTATTTCAAAGGGCAATACATTCGTCTTTGGTTTGTTTGGTGACACTCAGACTGGAAGCATGTATTCAGCTCCAGAGTGTTGGAATGCGTGGGCGGAACACGCTAAGGCTCGTGGCGCAACAGCTCTCTATCATACCGGCGATGTGTTGGATGGGCATCGTATCTATAAGGGGCAGGAATTCGAGCTGCGTGAAGTCGGGATGGAGAGACAGTTGGAGCGTCTTGTAAAGGACGCACCAGATGTGGGTATTCCGGTGGAGTTCATCGTAGGAAATCACGACTTGTCCCTCAAGCATCTCGCCGGTGTAAACATCGGAAAGGCTATTGAGGAGAGAATGTTGAAGGCAGGGAGAAAGTGGAAGTTTCTCGGAGAAGAGACCGGCTATGTGGAAGTAATGACTCCTATAGGCAAAATCTTCCGGCTGAGGTTGTTGCATCCTGGCGGTGGTAGCAGTTATGCAATCTCCTATAGACTTCAGAAGATCATTGAGTCGTTAGAGGGCGGCACGAAGCCGGATATGCTTTGTTTTCCCAAGGGGACTCGGATCACAATGGCAAATGGCACAGAGAAGGATATATCAGAAATCGTTGTTGGAGACCATGTTGTAACTCATACAGGTGAGTCGAAGTTGGTTTCTGAGACATTTAAGCGAGATGGGACTGATGGATATAATATATCGGTCTATGGCAGGACAAGCGAGACGGTAAAATGCACTAAAGAGCATCCATTCTGGGCTATGAGGGACGGAGTTCAACAGTGGATTAAAGCCGAAGACTTGCTAAAGAGTGATTGGATTGCAAGTCCAATACTAAAGGGCGATGAAAATATTGAGATAAATTTTGTTGATTATCTCAGTAAGCACTTTTACAGGATTGAGGGAGATTGCTTGATCGGTCAGAACGGGAAATCATATCCCGCAAAGATAAAGGTGGATGAGAACTTCGCTAGACTTCTGGGACTATATGTGGCCGAAGGATATAATGATCCCGCAATGTATAGAATGTGTTTTGCATTCAATCAAAGCGAGGAAGAATATAATAAGTTTGTCTCGAAGATGTTCTTAGATGCCTTCCATAAAGGGGTGTCTATAGAAGATAGAAAGGACAGTCAGACAAGAGTTATTAAAATCAGTGATATGATGTTTACCGATCTTTTCGCTACCATGGTGGGTCATGGAGCCAGCAATAAGAGTCTTCCAGATTGGTGCCTACGGTTGCCTGTAAACATTCAAAAGGCATTGTTACAGGGAATGTTTGAGGGAGATGGTTGTAAGTCTGATATTTATTACGAGCTGTCCACTACAAGTGGGAAGCTTGTGCATCAAGTCATGCTCATCGCAGCACGAGTTGGTTTGGCGGCAGGATATTCGTGTCAGACTAGAAGAGGAGATGGAAGAAAACCAGAGTATACTGTCCGTGTGCATCATAATGGAAACCTCGGTGATAAGTGGTTTAACGAAGGTATTGTAAATCAGTCTCCAGTTAACAAGCTGATTGTAAACGACGGAAATTATATCTGGCATCATGTCAGATTTATTGAGCCGGTCACTTTCAATGAGCCGGTCTACAATATAGAAGTTGAAGACGAGCATAGTTATATCGCAAATGGTCTTTGCGCTCATAATTGTGTCGGTCACTATCACAAGGCAGAGATGTTGCCAAATTATCGGAATGTATGTGGAGTTCAGACTGGGTGTTTTAGTCCTCACTCAACAGTTCTAACACCAGAGGGGGCAGTTCCATTTCATAGTCTGGTTGAAGGGCAGATGGTGATGACGCATGGCAATCGGTATAGACCGATACAGAAGGTACTGAAGAGGAAGTATGAGGGTAATTGGACCAAACTACGTTTTGGGAGGAAGTCGACAGGAGAATTGTTTTCGAGCACAGCGAATCATCCGGTATTGTGTTTAAGAAAAAATACAGAAGAGCCGGTATTTATTGAGGCTGAAAAGGTCAATAAAGGAGATGTTGTATTCGTTCCAACAGCAAAATGTTCTGTTTGTGGATGCGACATTCCTTATTGGGCAAAGATGTGTTCTAGTTGTAATTCGATGGATCACGAGCATGTAAGAGAGTTGGCTTGCTTAAACAGGACTGGTCTACCCATTGGTGTTATCGAATCATCTCATGGGAAAAATCCGAACTGGCAGATGCAAAAACATCTTATTAATGATATTGTTCCAGAATGTCGTAAACTACAAGAGAATGGCTGGTTGATTATACCGACAACTGGAATTGTGATGCCAGATGCAGTTGGTGTAAAAGATGGTAAGGTGGTGTTGTTTGAGTTTGAGAATAGTCACTATGCGGAACTTCAACGTAAACAAATGAAGTATGATCAGGCGTATTGGCTCGACGAATTCCCACACGAAGTCAGGTGGATTGATACATCTCCAAGGGTTAATCGTGTTGGTCAGGCTAAAACGATCAGTGGACCAGACGGGTTTATTGGAGTAGAAGTGATCGATGTTGAGACAAAGTATATGACCAATCGCATGGTTTACAACCTTGAGGTTGAAGAAGATCATACCTATGTTTGTCAAAATCTTATCGTTCATAATTGCTTCCAGTGGCAATCTCCATTCATGGCTAGAATGGGCTTGGCGGCACATGTCGGTGGATGGATCATTGAGGTAACAACGGGTGCGGACTTAATCTCCATTCGTGGAGAGTTTGTCGCATTCTTCAGATAAAAGGAGAAGAAATGAAAAAGAGAGAAGTTGCATCAGAGTTGGTTAAGATAGCCAAGAGTTTGTTGGCTGTTCCGATGACGTTTGATTCACCATCGACGGAAACAACTCGGTGGGCTAAGAAGACGTTGATGTTCGCACTGAATGTGGATGCAACTTGGAAGCAGATATATGAATCGTTTATGACATTCCAAGATGGTGGTAGTAATAAGTTCCACTACTTTGGAGTCTTCAAGTCTCGCACGGGAGTGTGTGCCGGTGGTAATGCCTATGGGCGAATCGGATACAATCCTAAAGCCATCGAGATAGCTCGTGGTAGTGAGGGCTCGGTTATGTCGAGTGTTCGTCAGAAAGCCAGCGACAAACAGAGACAGAAGGGTTATCAAATAACCGAAGTGTAATAGACTTCATGTCGGTGGAAGGAGGGTAAGCCTATGGCTGATGCAAACATGGCTTATGACGCCAAGAAAAAGGAAGTCAGCCGCCGCATGAGATTGCTTGAAGATCAGCTTGAAAAACATGATCGTCGGCAGAAGAATCGTCCGAATGAAACAGGGTTTGTCAAAGACTTGGATGATGTTGTGAAAAGTCTGGATGAACTTATGAGAGAGTTGGGGTGATTTATGCCTTGCGACGCAGATAAAGGTTGTGGTGGCAATTGTGGCTGTTTCGGACAGCTTGTTGGACCGTCTGAGAGCGAAGGTTCTATAGCAGACGCCACTAGAAATCAAGATGTCATTAATGCAAAAGAGTTGTTGGTTCTTGCAAGGATATTGATTTCAGGAGAACAGGGATGAGGGACGAGAACGGCACCTATACTGGAAACCAGCATTGTGATCACTGGATGGGTGTTGAAAAGATCGAGGAGAGGACATGTTGTGGAGGAAGGAAGTCGAAGTTTGCTTTCTCTCGATGTGCGGTTAATGGAATCGTCTTGGCAGAAGTTAAGTGTATTGGTCAGTGTGCAGAGGAAATAAGAAAGGTAAAGATATGAAGAAAGAGATGTTGGTTGTGGCAGCTTTAGTTGTGGCAGGATGCGTGACAATACCAGAAGGAGGGAATCAACCAGTGAGCAATATAGAACAGATGGTTGGAGCATCAAATAGGGTCGCAGTTTGCATCGGATTGACTTCTGTAGACCCAAAAGCGTATCAGGGATGGGCAGGAGATTGTCCCGGATGTGATGTTGATGCAAAGGGTCTCTATGGATTATTTCTAAATAATGGATTTTCAGCCAGTCTTGTTCTCAATTCGGCTGCCACATGGTATGGCGTTCGCACTACGATCTTGGATGCTTCCAAGCGTCTCAAGGCTGGTGATCTACTGGTTATTACGATGTCTGGGCACGGTGGTCAAATGCCTGATAACAACGGTGATGAGCCAAGTGGTCAGGACTCCACTCTCTGTTTATGGGATGGACGAGTGCGTGATGACGACTTCCTTAAGCTGATTCAGAAGCTTCCTAGTGGCATACGGATCGTGCTTATAAACGATCAGTGTCATAGTGAGGGTAACTTCAAGGCGTTGTGGCGTCAGGTGAAGCGTGGCGTCACTCTAGGATCGGCAGGCAAGAATACGGCAATTCCTTTGATTCGCGGATTGGGGACAAATCAAGTCCAGCTCATTCAGTTTGCAGGATGTCGTGAAGCTAATTATTCCTACGGATCGTCAACGGGCGGGACATGGACGCAGAATCTGTTATCTGCGTATAAGCCAGAACTCACATGGAGGCAGTGGTTTGACAACGCAGAAAAGCTAATGACCAGCCAACAGATTCCAGTCTGGACAGAATACCCCGAAGGTGCCGTGGCAAAAGAATTTGTCAACGGATTGGTCCTTCGGTAGTATAATGACAACGAGGCAATGTGTCTCGGCAATATGAGGAGTATGTCATGGAAAAAGTAGATCGTCTGTTTCTTGAGAAGGATTGTCCGCATTGTGGAGTGATTCGTGCGGAACTCGATATGGTTGCTGTCACTCAGGATTCTTTCCGGGGACAAGCAGGTCAAAAGTTCTTCGTTTTCTCTGCACTCTCAAATGAGGCGTCTATAGACCTCCTAGAGAAATATGGCCTGGCTGGCAAAAATATGCCGGTTCTTGTCACACATGAAGGAGAGGTTCGGACGGATACGAACCACATCCTTGGATGGTTGCGTGTGAACGGCTACTCGTCAGTTAAATAGGTGACTGAATGTCGACCTTGGTCTACATTCCTGTTTAACATGATCGGAACACTCCATATCGTTCTTGCAATGAAACCGCTCGAAGGAAATTTTACCCAAAATGCCCTAAAGCATGGTGTTGCAGGTTTGAACATCGATGGGTCTAGAATTTCTGGACCAAAGGGGGATGGCGTATGGGGGACTAGTAACAAGACGATCAATCAGGACAGGAAGTTCAATGCGTCTCCAACTATGGGGGAATACCGGAGTGAGGCACATGCAGGGGGTAGATGGCCTTCCAATGTATTGCTCGGTCATCTAGAGGGCTGTCGATGCGTGGGGAACAAGAAAATAGCCGGAGAGAAGTTCAGAGGATTAAAGGGAACTAAGGCTAGGTCTTGGAAGAATCAAAGCGTTGATGGCATCAATCGAGTCGGTCATGCTGATGCTGATGGTAAAGAAACGGTAGATGCGTGGGAGTGTCAAGAGGGTTGTCCTGTGAAGGCTATGGACGAACAAAGTGGAGTCCGAAAGACAACTTGGGTGTCAAAGTCACACAAGAACAATCGTAAAGATGGTTTTCTTGGAGCGGTGGGGCATCCAGGAGAACAGGGATTTAATGATACGGGTGGTGCTTCACGTTTTTTCAAACAGGTGAAAGGATGATTGGAACACTCCATATCGTTTTGGCTATGAAACCGCTTGAGGGTAATTTTACCCAAAATGCCTTGAAGCATGGTGTTGCTGGCTTGAATATCGATGGGTCTAGGATAGGAGGAAGTCAAAGAAGTGATCGTGCCGGTATGCCGAGTGATGGGTCCGGCATCAATAATCAAGTTTTTGGAAAAGGATATATTAGAAAATACAATGTAAGCGAACTCGGTCGTTGGCCTGCAAATGTGATTTTAGAAGACAGTGAGAAGGTGTTGGCGGGGTTTCCACAGGTCAAGTCGGGTGTGGCCGTGAAAAGGAATCTCGATGGGCACACCTACAACAAACAACAGGAGTTGGGTTTGCGTGCGAAGGTTGGGGATGATGTTGGATACTGTGACTCTTGTTCAACCTCTCGTTTCTTCAAACAGGTGAAGGAAGTATGAATATGTCCACAAGGAAATGCCAAAGATGTGGTGACATTGCAAAATTTGTTAAGGCAGAGCTTCAGTGGAAGTGCACGAGATGCGGACTCCGTTTTAGATGGGATGAAGACGGGGACTTTTCTTTTAGGTTTAAGTCAAAGGTATATAATATTCCGAAGGGAGTAAGGTTGGTTTTCCAAAATGGTGTGCAAAGGATTTTTGGGATGATGATACAAAGAATGCGGGATATTGGAAATCTAAACTGAAAGGCAAAAGGGATTAAGGGGAATATGAATAGTAACACAAGAGATCAGATCAGGCAGTGGATTGCACAAAAGCAAGTTTCGGTAGTTGAGTCACCCGCTCCTGTTGAAGTTCAAACTCAACCAACTCAACCAACTCAACCAACAGAATTGGTGATACAACCAACAGAATTGGTGGAGCCTCGATCAGTCATTCGTGATGAAATCATTCTTGGGAACTGCATCAAAGAGTTGAAAAGGATTCCTAGCAATACTTTCACTGCGGTTATTACAGACCCTCCTTATTTTCTTTCTTTTATGGGCAAGAAATGGGATTCGGCTCCAGAAGAAGTGGAAAATAAAACAGCGGCACAGATGATTTATTTCCAGAAATGGAGTGAGGAGTGGGCGAAGGAAGTTCTTCGTGTGCTCAAGCCGGGCGGACATCTGCTGTCGTTTGGGGGCACTAGAACCTATCATCGGATGGTTTGTGGTATCGAGGATGCTGGATTTCAGATTCGGGATAAGATGGATGAGTATTGCGAGATGGACGGGTATCTGGCCTGGGTCCATGGACAAGGCTTTCCGAAAAGTTATGCCATTTTCAAGAGCGGGCTTAAGCCAGAGATAGAGAAACAATTACGAGAGCAGGGCGTGGTTGGGGGAATAGAGTGGAAAGATGAATCTTGTTAAAGTCGAATGTGATCGCAAGGAGGGATTCTATGAAGATTTACACTGTCATTCTGGGTGGTAAGAAGTTTGAGATACGTAGAGACGATGATGGAAAGTTTATTTTACCAAAAGAGATAGACTTTCGTTCTCACGGCACCAGTTTAAAGCCGGCGCATGAGCCTATTGCTGTTTTCGGTAAGAATTCGGAGCCTTTGAATCCAGACGTTCCATTCAAATATCAGGCCAAAGCTTCTGGTAAGGAACGGAATGCGGGTTGTGAGAATCTATTCTGGCTGAAAGGGGCTGATGGTAAGGATGTCTTAATCTCGAAAGAAGACTATGATAGGATGGTAGCCGAGAATGAGTCTCGGAAGGATGAAGAAGGATTTCAGAAGTATAACATCTCACAGGGTAACAATCACCCGACTATAAAGTCACTGGAATTGATTCGGTATCTTGTAAAAATGGCCAAAATGCCTGGCGATAATCTGATTCTCGATTGTTTTGCCGGAAGTGGAACAACCCTTGTTGCCTGCGTTCTGGAAGGATGTAACTTCGTGGGTATTGATATGGACGAGAACTATGTCAAGATAGCGCAGGCAAGAGTGGACTACGCCAAGAAATATGGGGAAGACGGATATAAGTGATTGGCACTCTTCACATCGTTCTTGCAATGAAACCACTTGAAGGCAATTTTACCCAAAATGCCTTGAAGCATGGTGTTGCTGGCTTGAATATCGATGGGGCTAGGATCGGTACAAATGAGGTGATTACCAATCATAGTAGGGGTGAAGAGTCGGCCAAGAGTAAAGGGAAATACGGAGATAGTGCAAAACAGGAAACTCATCAGACTGTTGGACAACAGAGCGGTCGCTGGCCGTCAAATGTCTTGCTCGGTCATCTAGAGGGCTGTAAGAGGGTTGGAATAAAGAAGGTCAGTGGGACGGCCACTTCTAATGGTGACGCAGAAATTGGCGAAGAGAGTAATGGAGTGGTAAAGTCATTGCGACGTGGTAAGTTCATAAATAGGACTATTGACGGCAAGGAGACGGTAGATGCGTGGGAGTGTCAAGAAGGATGTCCGGTGAAGGCTATGGACGAACAAAGTGGAGTTACAACATCTGGGGCAATGAAGAGGAGAGTTGGAGCCTACGATGGGGAGTCTGTGACGACGTTTCTAAGAGGTGATAGTGGTCCGCATAATCAACATGGTGATACAGGTGGAGCTTCAAGATTTTTCAAGCAGGTGAAAGGATGATTAACTATGAATGAATGCAAGAAGATCGCTGTTGACTTTGATGGGGTTCTGGTAAAGTGTTTGCCATCGGATGTTGGTTACGTTCCCGATCAGTTCGGCGAGCCTATCCTTGTGATGATTGAACGAGTCAGGGGCTGGCTGGCAGAGGGCAAGGATGTAGTGATCTTCACAGCTCGTGTTCATCCAAGGAATCCAGAAGAAGCTGAGATTGCTAGGTTGGCTATTCAGAGGTTTTGCCTTAACAACTTCGGGATTGTCATGGAAGTCACTTGTATGAAGTCGCCAAAGATGACTCGGTTTTATGATGATCTGGCCGTGACGGTGGAGAAAGATACTGGCAGAATCCTGACTCCGGGGTTCGATGAAGAAAAAGAAGCTCCTGACTCACTTGGATCGTTGCTTTCGGAGTAGAATGATCCATGAATAATGAATTGAAATCTCCGGTTACGTTTCAGGGTGCCAAAGTCCGGCTGGCAAGTCAAATCGTTGATGTTCTCTGGGCGGGTAAAGATACGAAGTATTTCGATCTCTGCTGTGGCGGAGGTTCGATCTCCCTAGAGTTGTTTCGTCGAGGAGTCCCTCCTGAGAACATCACCATGATTGATGCAGGACCTTGGGGCAACTTTTGGCAGGCTATAGCCAATGGAAGTTTTGATCTGGGTGTCTTGAAAATGTTGTTGGATATGGTTCCGAATGATAAGGGCAAGATTAGGGATCATATCGAGCGGTTGTCGAATACCAATGCCAGTGTAATGACCCCTTATGTCTATCTTGTGCTTCAAGCCAGCAGTTTTGGAGGCAAGGCGATATGGCGTGAAGGGGACAAGTGGAAGAATACGACGTTTAGGGGCTACTGGGAGCCCAAGGACGGCTGTAACAGGCAGTCCCCTGTAAATCCCATGATGCCTATGCCGGACGAGCTGTATCGCCGTGTAGAGGCCATTGTGAGAAGCGAGCTTTATGGCAGGGTCAAAGGACGGCAGGATGTGTTGCCCGGATGCATGGAGGGATTGGGAAGTGGAGTGGCATACATTGATCCTCCCTATAAGGGTGCTACCGGTTATGGACGGTTTTTCGATGTCATCTCGGCGGCGAAGAAGTTTGATGGTGTCTGCTACGTTACAGAAGGAGTGCCGTTGGCTGAAGAAGCTCAAATGCTTTCAGGGCACAGGCAAAAGGGTGGAGTGAGCGGTAAGCGAGAGAGGAAACAGGAAGAATGGATAAGCATATTCAGAAACAAGGACCAGTAACCGATAGTGAGATCGTTTCAGTGCTTCCGGTAGAGGCTCGTAAGCGGTTGCTGCCGACATTCATTTCCAGATTGGTCATGGGCGCTAAGGTAATTAGTCCTTGGCATGGGAGGACGGATGTCGTCGTCATCGAGGATGTATATGGCTCAACAAAGTTAAGCATTCAGGACTTCACTATAGCCAAGGAAGTTGCAGAGAGGATTGCCAAGGAGCTCGGATTGCAAATGATTGTGCCGTCACATCAGGTATTGGTTATTCGTGACAGGGCACAGGAAATTTTGGCTTCGATGACGGATGATCGGGCTGGCAAGAAGGGGATTGTCATGCTCAAGGATCAAGGTGGTTGTGGATATTGGAGGATGTCTCTTCCAGCAAGGTATATGAATCGGGATGGGATATACATTGATGTTACTGGTGGGACATTGGGCTTAGATGGTTTGTTGGAGTATGATACTATCTTTGTTCAGCGTGTATGTAACTGGGATTCGTTCAATGTTCTTGAAAGACTGAAGGCCGCCGGGAAGAGGATCGTTTACGATATTGATGACGATATCTTTGCGATTCCGGTTGACAATCCTGCGTCGAAAGGGATGGGACGATCTGAGCAGATGGCGGCTGTCGAGTGTATGAAGATTGCCGATGTTGTAACGACAACGACGAGGATACTACAGGATCGATTTGCTCCCTTGATTGGTCGTCACCCAATCATGGTGCAAAATGCCATTGACCCGGATGACGGTTGGAACCCGACGCCGATGACGGGAAGCCCGGATGGAAAGAAGAGGATTTTCTGGCAGGGAAGCAATACACATGACGAGGATTGGAATGAGTGTTTCGATGCGGTGGATCGAGTCATGAAAAAGAGGTCGGATGTTCGGGTGGTCATCATGGGGTTCTTGCCAACTTTGGTAAAGAAGAGTCTCGAAAAGACACATTGGAAGGATCGAGTGGAATATCTTGGGGCTATGGCTCCAGAGGCGTATTTTAGACTCATCAAGCATGTTCGGGCTGATGTTGGATTGGCACCACTTAGGTATGAGCACTTTAATCTCGGCAAGTCATCTATTAAATTTATTGAGAACAGCGTCATCGGTATGCCAACAGTTGCCTCGAATGTTGAGCCGTATTCGGATGCGATAGAACATGGAGTCGATGGATTCATTTGCTCGGATACGGATGAGTGGGAGGACGCCATTGATGTGTGTCTTGATAATGATGGAGTGAGACGGCAGGTGGTTGAAAATGCCCGTGTAAAGGTGCGTCGGGAGTTCAACATCAAGACGGTTTCTGCGACATGGCGGAGATTGCTTCTTGGAGGTGATCAAAATGGGTGATTAAATAATGGATAGGAACATTTCAGTCTGTATTGAGAACAAATGTTGGGTGTGCCATTCAAGTGATCTGGTTGTTCCGTGTGATTGTCCGTATGCGATATTGCACCCACTAGAATTGGATACGGGCAGGATGCAGATTAAGAAATGGGTCGATTTGAAAATACTGAAGTGGAGGGAGAAGGACTTGGGAAGTGATTGATGGCTCCTAGTTGGGGGAGGTTCATAGTAACATTTCCTTTATATTTATCCTATCTATGAAAGGGAGAATAACCATGAGAGATTTTTTTGCTGGCCTGAGACTGGTGTTGGCTTATACTGATCTGGAGAAGATGAATTTGGGTAGTGTGGTCTGGCAGTTTATCCGTGAAGACATCATTCCAAAGCTTCAAAAGAAGCTGGATTCAGCTACTACGGATAATGAGAAGGCTAGGGTCGTATCGTTAATCGAAGAGTATGAGAAATATTCGACTCCGGGAAGTCCAGAAGCAAGGCTTTACAATAAG
>Ga0268283_1000856_pt1 | contig 16804 bp, 7 predicted proteins | sample saktaG_13_FD_190140 | JGI IMG/M metagenome (GOLD analysis project Ga0268283, IMG submission 190140) | Saline water microbial communities from Sakinaw Lake, British Columbia, Canada - sak_2013_06_06_36m | ecosystem: Environmental > Aquatic > Non-marine Saline and Alkaline > Saline ... | reverse complement strand
ATTTCGGAACCATAATTAATGCGGCCCATATTTTCGACCAGTATTTCGAGCGTTGCACTGACCGGAATATCAATATCCATTGAATAATTTTTAAAATAGCGGTTGAGTTCGCCCACTTTCCCGCCATTTACATACACGGTAGCAAAATCCCTTAATCCATTTATTTCGAGCTTTCCTTTGGCAGGTTGCTGAAACTTCCTGCTATACAAAACATATCCATGGCCTTGATTCAAATCTTCGAACGTCAGCGGCTGTTCGTTTATCACCGGTTTGAGTTTTTCCTTAAAAGCAATAATATCTACTGCCTTTGTTAATTTAATTGCCGGTATTGCTATCACGGGAAAAGCCGCAGGAATTTCAGGAACAGAATTACCACCATACTTTATAAGTTCATCCCTGATTGCAAGGTATTTGGGCGTGGACCAGCCTGCCTCGCTGATAGGAGCATCGTAATCGTAACTTGTGATATCCGGCTGAATATCATGATTTTTGTCGTAATTGGCACCGCTCGAAAATCCAAAATTAGTGCCTCCATGAACCATATAAAAATTAAATGAAACTCCGGAATCAAGGTATTTTTTCATCTGGTTTACAACCGTTTCGGTTGAAACTTTCTCAAAAGGCTCAGCCCAATGATCGAGCCAGCCGGGGTAAAACTCAGCCACCATATAAGGGCCTTTGTTGTCGTGAAACTGATTTACAACTTTCTTCAGCTTATCAACATCATCTTCGCCATTGGCCGTCGGCATGGCACCTTCTATGGTCCCACCTTCGAAAAGCCAGCTTCCATCGGAAGTAAATAATGGCACCTCCGCACCAGCTTTCAACAATTGTTCTTTTATGGCATTGCTGTATAGTTTGTGCTCCGCTAAGGGAATATCTTTCCGTTGCGCCACATAAGACCCGAATTCGTTCTCAGCCTGAATCATAATTACCGGCCCGCCTTTTGTAACCTGCAGATCCTTAACCTGCTCAATAAGCTTTGTTATATATACATTGCACGAATCCAGAAACGGTTTATTGTTGGTACGGATAACCAGATCCTTGTTTTTTTGCAGCCACCAGGGGTAACCACCAAATTCCCATTCCGCGCAGGCATAAGGACCGGGGCGCAAAATCACCATCAAACCTTCCTCTCCTGCCAGTTTTATAAATTCCCTGATATTTCGTTCGCCCGTGGTAAAATCCCAAACGCCGGGCGCTGTTTCATGGAAATTCCAGAAAACATAAGTAGCCACGGTATTCAGGCCCATCGCTTTTATCATCTGCAGTCGCTGTTTCCAGTATTCATGAGGGACACGTGCAAAATGCATTTCACCACTGTGGATTTTTACGGGCTTGCCATCGTATATGAATTCGCCATCACTGATTGCAAAAGAATGGTTGGATTGGGCATTCACAGATGAGAAAATGCAGGTAAAAAGGAAAATGAAAAGGATCCATTTTTTCATAGGATTGTAGGTTTTAAAAATTGCTGTAAAAATAGAAGATATTTAAACAAATTATTCAATTAGTAATCTAAGTTGTCAATATGATTTCACTATTTTTGCTAAAAGTATTATTATTCAAAGTGGTATGGAAGAAATGAGTGGTGGCAAAATAATCTGGTTGTACGGACGTCCTTGTTCAGGGAAAACGACTCTTTCCACATCCATAGCGGAAATTTTAAAAAAAGACGGCAAACAAGTAATAATTCTTGACGGGGATGATCTCCGCAACGGGATTAACAGCGATTTAGGATACTCGCTTGATGATCGCCATGAAAACATAAGAAGAGTCTCGGAAATATCACGGATACTGGCAAAACAGGGTTATTGGGCCCTCTGTTCTTTTGTTACTCCAACCCGTGAGTTACGCGAACTCGTCAGGCAGATAAACAGTGAATCGGATCTGATTATGATTAACATACAGGCTTCATTGGAAGTGTGCATAAACAGGGATGTAAAAGGCCATTATTTAAAGGCAAAAATGCATAATCTTTCAGACTTCACAGGAATCAGCTCGCCTTTTGAAGAACCTTTAACTTTTGAAAATACGATTGACACGGATAAGTTGAGTATACATGAAGCAACCAGGGAATGCATTAAGCTGATAACCAAACAGAACAATATCTGATAAAAAGAAAGCGTCAACAGGAATTTCACTTTTTAAAAAAAATCCTTTCGATCTATTCTGCTTTGGGTATCCGCGCCTGAATTTTTTGCAGATGCAATTCCAGGTCTCTTCTTTTCGCCAGATCTTCCGGTTTCGATATCAATCGGGCTTCCTCTTTAAGTTTCCTGTTTTCTTCCGAGAATGCCTGAATTTCTTCCAGAGAAAATACGTGTTCTCCGGATTTTGGAAAGGAACGCTTATATCCTAGTTTTTCGAGTGTATCCCCGGCAATCTGTTCAAACAGACGAATATCCTCCGGTGTGAGTTCCTTTTTAAACTTATTGAAGTTATTAGAGATAACCGGTTTTTCAACATTTTCCCACATTACACCTGAATGTGCCGTTTTATGGGACTCTTCAGAATGGTAGTAATCCATAGCAATAGCATTGTAATCAGCACCAATAAAGCTGCATATTTTTTGCAGTTCAGTTTCCGGGCTATGAAGTAAGTCTTCATACCTTACTTTGAGAATACGATTTCCACCAATTTTATCAGTTAACTTTAATGATGCTTCCTGCTCAGCTTTCCATTGTTTAGCTATATGATATATATGTTTCTCTCCGACAATTGCTTTTTTGAACGACAATGCAACGTCCCTTCCATCCCTGAATAAATGAATATAGAGTGGTTTGACTCCATCATTTTCAAGTTGATCGGCAAAACTAATATTTACTAGGCTTTTGCATATCCAGATGCAGGCGTTTTCGCTTTCAGCCCTCATTTCATAGATAACCCGAAAAATTTCAGTTAGCGACGGCTTTTTGCAACGGGCCATTATGGCAGAAGGATCAAGATTTACGCCCGACCATGGCACAGGATTAAATTCGATGAGTTTACAGATATCAATAACCAATTGCGAAAAATTTTCCCGATTTGACAGGTCATTGTAGGCAGGAAGCAATGGGAAAAACCTTTCCAGTATATGTGGAGGATGAGGTGCTGAAACCCCATCGAGCTGGTTAAGCATTAGTCGAAGGAGATTTGAGCCTGAACGCTGAGTTCCGATCATTTGAACCGGAGTAAAATGCATAGTTTCCAATTTAAAAAATGAGTAGTCCTATTATCCCGGCTACAGGAATCAGAAAAACCGGATCGGCTTTATATCTTATAGACAGCAGCATGAATATGCACAATAACAATCCCGATTTTACCGAAATTTCATTGCTGTTAATAATTGTAAAAGCTGCTGCTGCAATCATTCCAATTATAGCTGGTCGCAGTCCTTTAAAAATCGACAAAATAACTGCAGAGTTTCTTATTTTATCAAAAAAACGTGTACAAACTATCATTACCAATCCTGGAGGCAAAAAGATGGAAATGGTTGCATTTAAAGCGCCCCAGAAGCCGGCCACTTTATATCCGATAAAAGTGGCACTGATAAAAATTGGACCGGGAGTAATCTGTCCCATGGCAATTGCATCGGCAAATTCTCTATTCGACAATAAGTTCATTGAGTTTACGACAACCTGTTGCATGGCAGGAATTACAACATATCCTCCACCAAAAAGGCTTAGGCTCATTCCTGAAAAAGCAACCATAAGCTTTTGATTTATGAGTGCAATATGCTTACAATCTTTGGGCAAAACAGAAGGGAAAACAAGGATAAGTGCAATAATCAATATGAACAGCAATGAAAGTGTGTATGAAATCTTTCGGCTTTCCTTATTGATATTTTTGACACTTATTTCATTTTGGGTAATTCCGGAGGGCTTATAATAAATCAGGTATCCAATTACAGCACTGGTAAGCATTATAGCTAATGTTGCAATGTATACTTTTGAAAGTGCAATTATAACCGCAGATGCGACAGCGATCATTATTTGAGGAGCATCATTTATATTCTTCTTTGCCATACCTAAGGCAACACTTGCAATAATTGCTGCTACCGCAGGTAATACTCCTGCAAAGAAATGGCTGAATGATGGAACATTTCCAAATTTAATATACAGAAATGAGAGTAATAACATCATAAGGAATGAAGGCAACAGGATGCCTGCCATACTGACTAAAGCACCTCGAAAACCTTTGAGTTTATAGCCAACGAAAGTAACCACGTTAAATGCTATTGGTCCTGGCAAAACTGAGGCCAACGATATTCCTTCGAGAAGAGTCTCGTTTTCGATTCTTTTATCTTTCTCAACAACTTGTTTCTGAACAACTGATATCAACGCCATAAATCCACCCCACGAGGTCGCACCTATTTTCAGAAATGTAAAAAACAGGTATTTTAAGGAATTTTGGTTGTGACTTTGCACTTAATATCAGGGATTTCAATTGTTTATTCCTTCATGGGTTGCCTCCGCCTGCATTTAATCCTTTGTAAAATATGAATCCCAGAAAGAAGCAGGAACATATTCTGTACGGTATGGCACAAAATACGCATTGAGTTCCCACAGGATCTTTCCCTGTTTATCTGTTACCATAACCGTCCCGGTTTTTGAGCTGGTTTGCAACAGATTTCCATTTGGCAAAAGATATGCACTTCCCATTCGTGATGTATATTTTTCAGGCGGCAAAGTAGCCTTTATAACTGTTTTGGCTGTCATATTCACCGTATCCAGTTTGAACGAAACAGCGCCGGAGACTTTTTTCCACAATGAATTATCAAAAACCATGAGATCGCCATCCGAATTTATATTAACAGAATGCTGAAATGAAAAATAGCAGGTTGTATCCATTCTAAAATCACCATACTTACCAAGTTTCCACATTATTTTCCCTGTTTTAGCATTGATCTTCCATATCTGATCTTCAATAGCTACCGAAACCAGGTAATTTCCGTCCTTATCAAAGTTAATGCAATTTACATGGAACCTGTCGTATGCAAACCTTTTGATATACGGATCTTTTGCAATATCCCAAACATCCCATACCGACCACGTCCAAAGCTCCTTACCGGTTGTATCCATAACCAGGATTCCATCTCCGCCAAGTGTGTCAATCCCTGCGCCACCATAAGGTGTCATATCTACTATTTTCGAATTTCTGATTAAAGTAACGATATGTCCGTATTTATCCATTTTCACATCGTGATGAATGATCTTGTGCCTGCCACCAGCTGCTTTATTCATATCAAGGCGCCAGAGCATTTTACCGGTTGCATCTATTTCGGCAATTCCAGTTCCTCCTGCAAAACCCATTTCGCCTCTGCGGATTGGCTTCTCAATATCGCGGAGTATTTCAGCCTGAGCTTTGGGAGTATCATCAATCACATCTTTCATGGGTGGCCGCAGCATGGCAAGAATTGTTCCCCTGGGCGTAAACGTGGCAGCACGAACGCCTATATCATCAACCTGCCAGTACCAACGTATCGTTCCTTTACCGTCGACCATGGCCATGTAACCGGGAAGTCGTGCATTGCATAGTAAAGCCAGCCCGCCGCCAAGTGAATTTGCATCGTGAGGTAATTCATTGCTCACCCAATTATGTTCGAGCCATGATGACTGCTTCCGGGTTTGAAAACTTAACACTTTTGAATGTACATTTAACAACCTTTTTACGACAACCTGGTATTTGTAGGTTGTATTTGTTTCGAGTAGTAAAAGATGAATTCTGTGAGTGAGGCCTTTGACGGTTGCAACGCTGCGGAGCTTCTCGGGAGATCCGTCTTTCCAATATTTTACTTCAATGGAGGCTTCTTTATCCAAATCGACAATGATATCTTCCTGAAAGGCATAATTGTTAGGAGATTCAAGCTTAATGCTTTTAATAGTGATCGAATGTGTGTAAAACCAGTATAAAGCAAATCCCAACAATATTATACCAATTGAAATCGCAGCGTATTTAAGAACAACAGCATTATTTTTCATAAATCATATTTTCGGACAATAATTATTTTGAGTTTACTTCACGAATCAATTTAAAAACTGCCGGTAAAAATAAGCTTTCTACCGGCAGTAAAGTTAATACTAGTCCTCTTTTTAGTGAAATATTGAGGCAAACATAGAGTAATTTATGGAAGTCTGGTCAAATTCTCAGTAGCCATAAAACTGTTCAGTTGAGCATCTACTAAAGGATAAGGCAGATGTATCATCGATGATTTTACAGGGCTGCCAAGTCCACGTGATTCCATGTATTCGTTACAAGTGCTTTCGTATTTACCAAAGCGGATCAAGTCAGGTCTGCGTTTGTACTCAAATACAAGTTCAAAACCACGTTCATCCAGAATTTTCTGAGCCATATCACCTTTTGAACCTGGTACAGGAAATCCAGCAGAACCATAAACCGGTGCACCTGCACGGGCACGGATCTCATTCAGGAAAGGCAATGCCGCTGAAGGACCTGATAATTCATTTTCAATTTCGGCTTTGCACAGGATTACATCTTCGATACGAAGTACAGGAATGGTGCGGCCATCGTAATATGACTGATCAGTCATTTCATAGGAATACTTCATAGTTGCTACATTCTCCATAAGTACGGTTGTATCGCTTGGAGGTACAGTTTCACCAGGATCAGGCATTTTGTAAAAATACCCATGATCAGTAGTTTCATCCCGTGCATCTCTTCCTTCGTAATTATAATAGAAGAATTGCTTGCGTGGATCCTGGTCATTGTATTTTCTCCAGAATTCAAGAGAGACAGCATAATACTGCCACCTATCAGTTACTACAGGGTGATCGACAGGACCAAAATGGTTGGCGATTTCACCTCCATTTAAAGCAGGTTCGTGAAGAATACAGAAAATCATTCCCTTATCAAACTTATTACTCTCTGACCACACTTTCTTGAAATCGGAATTCAGCGTATATACTCCCTGGTTTCTCATATCCAGAACCATATCAATATAGATTTTGGCATTGGTATAATCATGAGCCCTCATGTATACTTGTCCAAGCAAAGTTGCAGCTGCACCTTTAGTAGCCCTGGATAATCCGTCACTGACAGACCAGCTTGGAGGCAACTTATCAATACCGTATTTTAAGTCTTCAATGATTTGCTTGTCAATTTCGGTTACAGGTGCCAGCGGCATATTTTCAGTTTCTGTTGGATTTACTACGTCAACAATTAAAGGAACTGGTCCCCAGGCATCAGTTAAATCGCGGTAAGCCAAAGCTCTGAGAAAACGAGCCTGGCCTGCAATCTGAGCCTTTTTTGTTTCATCCATAGTAACAGCGTCTATCTTAGAAAGAAGCATATTAGCATTAGATATGACCTGGTACATATAACGCCAGTTATTTGTTATATACAGGTTGTTGGCGTCGTAGGTGAAGTTACTCATCTTGGTAGGGTCACCTGCAGCTGTTGAAAATCCCATATCTGTTGTATAATCAGTGGTCATAATAAGGTAACCATTGTAATACATCCAGCCATCACCCGGGAAAGGAGCAAGATCAGCATATACACCTGTAAGTGCTGCAGTGATGTCACTCTCAGTTGAATAGGCATTTGAAGTAGTTAGGTCGCTGTACATTTTGGGGTCCAGTTTCGTACAACCCACTGCAAATGCAAGTACTATTATTAATGATATATATTTCATGTTTCTGTTTTTTTAAATGTAGCACAATTTTGTCCTGACTAGAAATTTACGTTTAAACCAACAGTAAAAGTACGCATGCTGGGATAAGCATTGAAATCCATACCAGCTCCGGCATTTGCACTTTGGCCAACACCGCCTGATTCATATCCTTTGGTATCAACCTCAGGATCCCATCCGGTATATTTGGTAATTGTAAAAAGGTTATCAGCCATTACATACACCCTGAATGAAGTAATAAATTTCACTGTTGCAGGCAAAGTATATCCCAGGGTTAAATTCTTCATACGCAAAAATGAAGCATTCTCAATAAAATGTGAGTTAATGTAACCACCTGATTTCATATAGTAAAATCCATTACGGGGAGTATTGGTATTGGTATGAGTTGGTGTCCAGCGATCTAATGCTTCAGTAGTGCGGTTCCACTCCAGGTTCATACTGGTCATATTTAACAACTCGCTACCTACATTTCCATAAAAGAAGAATGAGAAATCTAATTGCGAATAGGAAAATGAGTTTGTCATACCAAAAATGAACTTTGGATAGGCTGAACCTATGATTTGTCTGTCAGCGGAAGTAATCTTTCCATCAGGAACACCTTCAGGTCCCGAAATATCAACAAATTTAGGATCTCCGGGCTTCGATTTCGGCTGAGGAGCATATACTTCACCTGTCTGTATGAGACCATCATACACATAACCGAATAATGATCCCAAAGATTCACCTTCGCGAATAACGGCAAATTGTTCTTCCGAAACAGTACCCATTGGCTTAGATGATGTCAGGTAAATATCTTTTGGCAAACCTGTTTTAGGATCATTAGGCAGATCAAGAACTTTATTCCTGTTCATTGAAAAACTCAAGCGGGTATCCCATTTCAAAGCGTTTACAAGATTCCGTGAAGTGATATCTACTTCAAATCCCTTGTTTTCCATAGAGCCTACATTACTTTGACCTGATGAGAATCCGGAGTATAATGGAAGATCCTTCCTTAATAATAAATCTGTTGTTTTTTTAGTGTACAAATCGAGAGTTACAATAAGACGTGAATCTAAGAATCCCATATCTAAACCTAAGTTAGTTTGTGCGGTGGATTCCCAACGAAGCTGTGTATTCAAAGGGGAACTGCTATTCATATGCGTACCACCGGAATTGGTTGATCCATCCCAAGTCAAGCGGGTATTTGCCATCAAAGCATACGATGCATAGTTACCAATCTGGTCGTTACCAGTTGTGCCATAACCTAACCTTAATTTCAAACTGGAGAAAACATCAAGATTTTTAATAAAATCTTCCTGGTCTAAACGCCACGCAAAAGATCCTGATGGGAACAATCCCCTTTGATAATCCTGACCAAATCGTGAAGATCCGTCCTGACGTAATGTTGCAGTAAAGAGGTACTTATCTTTATACGAATAATTTACCCTGCCAAAAAATGAAATAAGAAGGCTCTCTGATTTATATGAAGATACATTCGTTATAGTAGAAGCGGCTTCCAGTCGGTTGTATGTATATAAATCAGTCGAAAAACCTTTAACACCAATGCTCTGGCTCTGTCCTATAGATTTTTCATAAGCGTATCCGCCCATGATGCTGAAATTATGTATATCATTTATGTTTTTACTATACGTAATAACAGCGTCCAAAAGTTTTCGGGAACTTGATGAAGATGATGTACTGGCAACGCCATTATCTATACCACCCTGGTATGTTGATTTCGGCAAATAGGTTCCTGTAAAGTTTGTCCCGATTTCGGCGCCGGCATCTATCTTGGCTGTAAGGCCGGTAATTGGCTCAACAATAAAATAAATATTCCCGTTATACCTATCTCTTGTTACATCGTTAATCCTGGATACCAGGTTAGCCAGAGGGTTATCACCTTTACCTCCCGGAGGACGGCCAAATGTACCATCCTCATTGTATGGCTTCACAGTTGGGTCGTAATTCATTATACCTAATAATACGTTAGATTGCAAAATATTGCCGCCATAATCCTGGGTATTTGAAAGTCCTCTCTGACCTGCCATATTAGCTCCGGCTTTCATATATTTATTGATCGATTGGTCAATATTTACGCGTCCAGAGATGCGGGTATAATTGGTATTTTTCAAAACACCGTCCTGGCCAAAGTAACCGATACTTGTCATGATTCGGGTTTTCTCATTACCCCCTGTAAATTGCACATTATGGTCCTGAACTACACCAGTACGAGTAGTTTCAGCAATCCAGTCAGTATTTACATCTGACTGTAATTGTGTTGGGGTATAAACTCCATTTGTCACATTTTCTTTACCATCTCTTTCCCGGTAAAGATCGTTAGCAAGGGTCATATATTGCTTACCATCCAGCATTTCAAACGGATTTACAACATTTTGAATACCCATTGAGCCTGAGTAGGAAATATGGCTCTGACCTTCCTTACCACGTTTGGTTGTAATAACAATAACACCATTTGCACCCCGTGCGCCATAAATGGCTGTAGCTGAAGCATCTTTCAGAATAGTCAGGCTCTCAATATCGTTTGGATTAATATTGGATCCAGTTGCTGATGGAAACCCGTCGACAATATACAAAGGCTCATTGCTACTGGAGATTGAGTTTGTACCACGGATCCTAACAGAAATACTACCTCCAGGTGCAGCGGAATTTTGTGAAACAAGAACACCGGCTGTTTTCCCCTGTAAAGCTTGTGCAGCATTCTGTACAGTTCCACCAAGACTAAGTTGCTTGGATCCGACTACTGCAATAGAACCAGTCAGGTCGCTCTTTTTCTGAGTACCGTAACCGATAACCACTATTTCATCCAGTAATTTTGCTTCCATTTCAAGTGCCACATTAATTACGGACTGACTGCCAACAGCAATTTCCTGTGTATTGTAGCCCACAAAAGAGAATAGCAGCACCTGATTATCAGAAACTTTTACTGAAAATTTTCCGGAAATATCAGACAATGTACCTACAGTGGTTCCTTTTACCACTATACTAACACCAGGAAGTGTAGAGCCATCTTTGGCATCAGTAACCGTCCCGGTGATGGTTTTCTGGGCAAATACAAACTGCCAGGAGCAGAAAAGTATTAACGCCATAAAAAGTGTAATTTTTTTCATAAGCACTTGGGTTTAATGTTTGGTTGAGTTGTTGTTTTCATAGAGCATTTATGATGGGATGCCATTTTATGCCGTAAATATATAATATATTTTAGCAAGTACTACAGCATTGTAATTTTTTTATACATCTAAAAAACATATCCAGGTCATCTGAAACCTTGAAAAATCAGTATAAACATGAAATTTAACGGAAGCAGACAGAAAAAAAAATATTCATCTTAACTATTTTTTTTTGCTTCCTGGCTTATAAAAAAGGTCAAATCGATACCGTAGATGCCCTTATTTGTATCTGACCTAAAATAAATATTTTTCAACAGTAATCAGCCGCTGATTTTGTTAACTCTGTTTAAAAAACTACGGATGAGAGATATTTTCTGTTATGATTAAATCATCTAAAATAAAATCTGTTTCTTTGTCATTAATCTTTTCAATACCAAACCACGAATTGCCGGTTTCATCTGCCACGAAAGTAAAAGAACTTGTTGCAGGTGCATCAACCTTATTTAAACAAACTGACATTTGTTTTACAGTTCCTTCACCAATGACTAGCGCATAATCTGAACCACTGGCTTCATATTTAAAAGTAACCGTATAGGTTCTGCCAGCAACAAAACGGATAGTCTGAGGCAAGGTCTGCAACAATAAACCTGTTGGCTCGCCATGTGCTTTGAGCGACCAGTTTCCGTTAATTACATCATCGACAGGTTTTCCATTCCATCCTTTTTGTGTATAAGGAGCATGAAGTTCAGCAAGATGCGTTCGCGGGTCATTCACACCTCCCGAAGGTGCTTTTACAAAAGGGTACAATCCATCTGTCATATTTTCGAAGTCTTCCATAAAAAACACGCTATCAGGCTTTGGCGGACGGGTTGTACGTGTAATCCTAACATCATCAAAAACAACCGGGAATGATCCAGCTTCGGCACGCAGAAACAAGTTTGCCGTTGTTTGTCCTTCAGGAATATTGAAAAATACGTACATCCTCTGCATGTTAGTATCTCTCTTTGAATCAGCTGCTATATAATTTTTCCATAAAGAATTATCTACATAAACCATTACTTCAGGTCCACCATAATTGCCCACTCCAAGGTAAGCTTTTCGACCTCCGCCAGTTGAAACATATACAGACGCATAATAATACCCAGGCACCATAGAATTAATTGTCTGGCTTACAGTAACCGGTGTATTCCCAGCTATAACAAGCTCATATTGTCCTGGTTTATTTCGCTTTACAGAAGCTCCTGTTCCTTCCACATTCCAGCTTCTGAGATCGCCATTATTAAACCCCGGATCGTTAACCAGCGTTCCTTCACCCCAATTAATAGCAGGCCTCTGCGGTACTTTCTTTTTGTATAGAACATACGGTTTACTGCCATCTGCCGAAATGGAAACGCTCCCATTTGTAACTTTCAGGCTTTGAACAAATTGCCGGCCCTGATCGGTAAGCAAATAGAGTTCAATGGTTTTCAGGCTTTTCCAGCCCGAGGGTAATTCCCAGCTTGTAGTCCCGCCTTTTTGGTTCCAATGGTATAACATTTCTTCCGTGAGCGGATTCCATGGCAAAAGATACGTATCTCCATTCAAAACAATTTTATCATTTTTAGTGATAATGCGTTTCCCATTTGCAAGGCTAGACTTAACATTTCCCATAAACCGGATTTCAGTTTCACTCCATTTTAAAATTGGGAAATGCTGAAGATACTTTGCAGGAAGATCTGTTTGAAATGTGATCCATATGCAGCTATCGTAATCATTTCGGCCTTGCCATCCTTCATAATCCTTCATTTCGGTTCCGCCAAGCAAAGGATTACGTCCTATCCATGTGTCTTTCTGATGGTTGCGGATAAAACGGGCTACCTGGCTGCCATATCCTTTTAAATCATCGCCACCATAATTATAATCGACCGCCCAGTGGTTCCATACAGCATCATATTCATGATCCTGGGGGAATTCAGTAGCCATAAATAATCCGAGCGAATGAATTTCACAGGCTGCTTTGCGGCTATCCCAGCTTCCTTTTGCATACCAAACATCTACATAAATAAACTGTAAACTGGGTACCTGATCTTTCAAAGATTTGAACCTCATCATCCGGTTGTTGGAAGTTGCATCGTAACGCTTATTGATAAAATAGGATGCATCGAGCCAATCCCAGCCGGGTTTGGATTTATTTATCAGCGAATCATTAAATGCAATAGCTTCGGGATATGACTCAGTTCCATTTATATGCACTCCCATGAAGGCGTTGTATTTAAGTGCCTGTTTGCAAAGCAACTCCATATCTTTGGCTCCGCCCTGCCGTTTGCCTATATCTCCGTAATCAGGATGTTTGGAATCATGGCCTTCGGAACCGTAACCCTTAAGAATTACAAACTGGCCCAATCCATCTGTATTGAGGTAGACCCGTTTTGTTTCGTCCAGTGTTTTTGTAAACGGGTTAGTAGCCTGGCTGGCAAAATTCATTGGTATGCGTTGAACAACGAGGTCAGGAATATTTGCGCATCCCTGAGGGTTGTTCATAATATTTCTGAAAGCTATGGCACCATCCTGCCAGTCAATTGTGTTATCGGCATTGGCATCATTTGTTATTACAATTTTGGCCGAAGGCAACGAATCGGTTGAAGTCATGCCTTGCGCACGGTAAATCCAGGAACCGCTCCAGATGCCGGTTCTGAGATACCCGTTTTTTTGAACGGTTTGTTTCTGTACACGGCTGTTATCTGATTTTTCGGTTACTGAGTTGCTCCAGATACTTGCTGAAAGTAGGTCCGTGTTAATAATTCCATATAAAAAATCCTTGGGAATGCTATCAATAGTAGTATTGCCGTTAAGCGGAATAAAAGAATCGCCACTGCCTTTTATCGCCGTATACATTCTTGAACCTGCAAATGCTGCACCTGGTTGGGTGCTTCGCACAGAAAGCAAATTATGCTCCGGAATTTCAAAAGTACTGACTCTGAATGTTCCGCTTTCAGCAATTTTAGTAACATCGAATTCAACAATGTTATTAATTACTTTGATCCTGATTTTAATAAAGACTTTAATTTCCGGAATATCAAGCTGATAATCAGCTGAATTAACGGTATTTGAACAGAAAATACGGGGAATATAAAACTCATCGTTGATCTTTACCTTTGTGAGTTTATCTTCCTGCCCGAAGATTGTATTGCCGTTTGCATTCCACCTGTAATCAATAATTGCAGGAAAGGATTTAGCAAGAGTAACTTTCAGCGTTTTTGATTGAATACTAAAGACATCATTTACTTTACTACCGGATACTATATTTTCGGCTGCTGAGAATTGCATGCCCAAAAACAATATTATCGACAAAACGAAATATGCAGGAGGTTTTTTAAATTTCATCTCAATAGTGTTAATTTCACCCGAAGAAACTAAGTCGCAAAGGAATGATTAATAACGTTTTAAAACCATTAACAGGTTTCCCGAATCAATGATTATCTGCCATTTAATAATCAAGACCGAGGATTGATAAATATGATTTCAGACGGTTCTGAAGGTGTCTATTTCTCCTCCAGAATAAACATCCAACCTTTGCCTGGCTCCACAGGTATTTTCTGATCAGGACTGAATGTGGCAGCGGATTGAAAATCTTTAGCTTCGATTGCTGTAAGTTTTGCTTTTTCGGACGAAATACCTAGTGCTGTCCAATCAATCGCCAATTTTACCTCTGCTTTTTCTTTATTCCAGCTTGCGATTGAAATGAGGGACTTTTTATCTTTTTTATAGACGGTGCAAATCACATTCGGATTATCTGTTTTAACAGGACAGGTTGGCACCCAATAGCCGATCATATGGCTTCCTTGTATACCAAAGTTATCCATGATTTTCCATACCGAAGTCGGGTCGCCTGCCCATGGCAAGCGGGCTGTCATTCCAAATATCATTCCACGCCATGCATTGCCGCCATCCTGCAGCATTTCACCCATTAAGCCATACGGGATACCCGAAATCTCTGTAAGCCAGTAATCGGGTTCGGAATCATAATTAAAATATTCACCAAACCATAAGCGGTTTATATATGGAAAATGCTCAAGATATAGGTTAGTGCTACTGGCAAATCCATCCCTAACATTATATTGGTTGGCTGAATGCAGGTCGATAATTGCACCCTGGCGATTGCGATCCAGTACTTTCCTTACCCGCTTCATAGTGGTGCGGTCGAAAGCAACATCATCAATGTAAATTCCGTCAATTCCTTCGTTAATTGCCAGCCAATTTAAGCCTTCCACATAAAAATTGTGCCAGCGCGAAACACCACTGTTTACAATGGCGGCATCTTTTAATTCAGGTACAAACCATGCGGCAATGTAGTTGGTATCAAGGTGCTCCTGTAACCACGAAAAACCATTCCCCTTACCATGCGAAAGAACTTCGTCGCCCAGGCTACGCAGCATAAACATTTCGGGAGCTTTATTGGTAAGCTCACGAACCGTATAGTAAATTTTAACTTTCAGGTCTTTGGAATGGCCTTCGTCAATGTATTTCTTCATTTCTGCCGGACGAAGGAAAGGGTAATTAATGAAAGGATTTATAGCGTTGGCATGATGCACATTTACGGTATTGGCACCGGTTTTCACAATTTCATCAATAGGTTTAAATGAATGATAAAAGCGTGTATTCCATTGCCAGTCAGTATTTATCGGCCTGAACGGCGTTACCAGCAACCTGAAATTAAAATGTAATTCTTCATATTTATGTAATGTTCTTTTTCCTGAAAATGCTTCAACCAGGTAAACATCAAATACTTTAGATGCTTTAAAACCTCCATTTCCATTGTTATACCATGATGGAGGCATATTTAACGGTTTACTCAGGTAGAAATTGGTATTTAATGGCCTTACGTAATTCTCATCTTTCAGACTGGTTTGAATTCCGGCATTTACTTTGCCAACCCAAAGTGCATCCTGGTTCTTTTGCTGATCCCATTTCCAATCCAGCTTTTCCAGGCGCTTTCCGCCATGAATGCCCAACCCCATCATCATTTCAGCAACTTCGTCACGGAAAGGCATTTCCAACTTCATGTCATTAACCGCTACATCTCTTTTTGCAACAAGAGTTACCTGGTATTCAACACAGCCGTCAAATTCGGCCTGGGCAGTCAATACCATATTGAAATCGTCGGATTCAGCTTCAGAAGTCCATGCAACGGCACCTTCGGCTTTCTTGGTAAAAGTGAACCTGTTTGAAACAAATTTCTGTTTCGAATTATCCGGATTCACAATTAAAAACTGAATATGCCCTTTCAACATTTCGAGCGGTTTATCCATAAATTTTGTCATTTCCACATCGAAAAAACTCTGAATAGAAGAAGGAAATCCCAAATCATTTAATGTAATCGTCCTGCCAAGTAACCCTATGGTTCTATCGCTGACTGTCATTGCTGTGTAAGGAGGAACAATTCCATCATCAAAAGCCAGCTTTGAATTCAGCCATTTTAACCGTGTAAGATTAGATGGATCATCGACACCTTCGTTTGGAATCAACTTGTTGCTAATTGTGAGGATTAGCTTAAAAGTCTGAGGTTTTTCATTTCCTGCTGTTAAGGTTACATCGGCTGTATATTGGCCAGGAACAGCATCTGCCGGAATCTGTAAGCCGCACCAGAATGCCTGAACTTTCTCCTGCTGAACGGAACAATTCTTTTCAAAATAATTTCCTTCCGAATCGAATCCTTCTGTATTGAAACAGGTGAAATTTCTTGATTTAATGATATTCTCACCACTTTTCAGGTCCGAAAACTTAATTTCGACATGCTGATATGGTTTTGAATATGCCCACACTCCAGCCTGGAAAGTGTAATACTCACCTTTTTGAACTGTATCGTTCAGATTTATTTTTGCTCCCCGCAAGGCCCAACGCTGTGGAATATTATCTATCATCCGGATTGAATATTCCCTGTATTCAGGAAAAACAAGAAAAGGTGCGCCAGGATTCTTTTTCAGTAACGAAGCAATTTCAGTTTTCGAAGCTATTACTTCCATAGGATAGAACGAATTAAAAGCATCAATCGACTGAATTTCGGTAGCTATAACCTGTTTGAATTTTG
>Ga0268283_1000855_pt1 | contig 16814 bp, 16 predicted proteins | sample saktaG_13_FD_190140 | JGI IMG/M metagenome (GOLD analysis project Ga0268283, IMG submission 190140) | Saline water microbial communities from Sakinaw Lake, British Columbia, Canada - sak_2013_06_06_36m | ecosystem: Environmental > Aquatic > Non-marine Saline and Alkaline > Saline ... | reverse complement strand
CCTAAAAGCCGGAGTACAAACCTAGGTTTGTATTCCAAACTGACAAGGTGTTGGGTTCGTCACTGCCATTAAGTTAAGCGTGTGGCGACGGTAAAGTGGGTGGCTTATTTATTGCGAGTTGCCTTATCGGAAAGTTACCATCCATGGCACTGGATACCGGCATCCTTGCCGGTATGACGGCGTTAACTAAAATTTCTTGTCCCGGCTTAAGTGGGTAGCCGGATATAGAGGTTGTTTATTGCGGGTTGCCTAATGGGTTGATGTTGTAAATCCGTGTTTTTGCATACGGTAAAGTAGCGTATCCCGAGTAAGACCCAATAATTTTGCGGTTTTACTGCGATTGCCTTTAGTGCGATTGAGCGCTTGATGAATCAAGTCAGCTTCTAAAGATTCCAGATGAACACCTCTTTCAGGCAAGGTGAATGCCCCCGCTTTAGGCATGCTGCTGTAGGTGATAAATTCACGCGGGAGATTTTCTGGCTCTATGGTTTGACCCGCCATCAAAACACTGAGTCTTTCACACAGGTTACGTAATTCACGAATGTTACCGGGCCACGCGTAATCTTTAAGAACCTTCAAGGCTTGCTTACTAATGATGGGAGATTCCAATGAATGTGTTTCTGCCATCATAACCAAAAAGTGCATGATAAGATGTTCTATATCTTCAGTGCGCTCGACTAATGGCGGAAGCTCTAAAGGGACTACATCAAGCCGGTAATATAAATCCCGTCTAAATTGCCCCGTTGCAACCTGCTTGTTCAAATCCGAGTTTGTCGCTGCAATAATGCGCACATCAACGTTGTAAGGTTTGATATCACCGACTGCAAGACACTCTCCAGACTCCAGAAAGCGTAATAATTTTGCCTGTATTGACACGGGTAAAGAATTTATTTCGTCAAGAAACAACGTCCCCCCATTAGCCGCCTGAAAAAGCCCGGTAGTATTACCGGTTGCGCCTGTAAACGAGCCCTTTTTATGACCAAACAATTCCGATTCAATGAGACTTTCGGGTAAGGCTGCGCAATTCAGGGAAATAAAGACTTTGTCTGCACGAGCGCTTTCTTTTTGAATGGCATTAGCAAACACTTCCTTGCCAGTACCGGTTTCTCCCTTAAGCAATACCGTGACATCAGTAGCTGCAACCATTCTGGCGCTACGAATCAAAGAATCCAATGCAGGGGATTTGCCAATGATCGATTTAAAATGCCCCATAATAACCTCGGTTAATGGTTTGCTGTGTGTGTGGTGGCTGTAAACGCCATGGGATTAAGCCATGGCACAACCGCTAACAGTGCCAGTGCTATCATAAACAGGCCGATAGCCTGTTTGAAGCGCTGCATTCTGGATAGCCTGGTCAAAAGGTTTGTCATTATACCGACTCCCATAACGGCTGGCAAAGTGCCCAAGCCAAAAGCCAGCATGGTCAAGGCGCTTTGACTGGCATCACCCGTGGTAGCAGACAAAGCTAAAGCCGCATAAACCAGCCCACAAGGCAACCAACCCCAGACCATTCCAAAAAGATAAGCTTGGGTGTGGTTTTTTACGGGGATAAGTTTCCGTCCATAAGGTTCTAATTTTTTCCAAATAGGTCTTCCCGCTTTTTCAATATACGCAAAACGGGGAAACCAGCCGGCTATATAAAGCCCTGCACTTGCCATAATCGCCGCTGAAAGTAATTGCAGGACTCGATGTCCATGAGTTTCACCCAAGGGCAGGGTTAATAAAGCCTCAATAAATCCTGCTAAGGCACCGGCAATAGTGTAGCTGGTAATCCGGCCAAAGTTATAATTAAATACAAACGGTAATAAGCGTTTTTTATTATTTCGTATGTCCGGACTTAAACTTAACGTTAAGGTGCCAATGATAGAGCCACACATGCCTATGCAGTGCATACTGCTAAATAAGCCCATGATAAAAGCGACCAGGTAAGAGGACGTAAAAGCAGGATCAAAAGGCATAAATATAGGTAAAAGGTAAAAGGTTCGGTTATCAATTTAAACAGGCCTATTGATTCTGGGAACGCTGAGCCCCAGCTCGGCGTAGTCACCAACAGTCAGTAATCGGCCTGACTATCCCATGCCGAGCTGGGGCTAGGCGCTCCCAGGAAGTTATCGTGTAAGACTTGTAAATTGTGCAAGAATCTGACTCTGAATTTTCTCTGCCATCGCCTTGCGATTTTCAGCATCACGAATCGGCCGACCGACGACAATATAATCAGCCCCATTTTGAAAAGCCGTCTCTACACTCACCACGCGCTTTTGATCGTCATCTTCTCGGTTATCTACCGGCCTGATACCCGGCGTGATAACCAACAACTTATTATCCAATTGTTCCCTGAGCATGGCGACTTCCAGTCCTGATGAAACAATACCGTCACAGCCTATTTGCAAGGCGCGTTTCGCGCGGGACAATACCAGCTCACGAACATCACACACAAACCCAAGATCATCAAGATCGCCACGATCCAAACTGGTTAAGGCCGTCACTGCCAGCACTTTAAGATCACCTTTTTCTTTAGCTGCGGCCTCCATAATGGCGTCGTTGCCATGGATGGTAGCCAGATCAACGCCTTTACTACTTAAGGCCTTGATAGCTCGACCCACGGTGGCCGGAACATCAAAAAACTTCAGATCAACAAACACTTTTTTATTTTGCTGCTTTAGCCATTCAATAAAACCAAAATAATCACCTGACATAAACAGCTCCATGCCGACTTTATAAAAGATCACTGAATCGCCGAGTTCTTCGACTAAAGCCTGCGCTTCAGGAATACTGGCAACGTCCAGCGCCATAATCAGGCGTTCACGAACGGGAATGGGTTTAGTTGATATAAATGTCATAGATTTAAGCTGTTAAGGTTCAAGGCAAAAGGCTCGATGCCGGTCAGGGTTTGCAACCCCGACTGAAACGTTTAAAAGCTTCGATAGCTTTTAAACGCGAGTAACGGGGTTGCAAACCCCGTCACGCCTCAGGTTAATATTTTCTGTATATTTATAAAGCCGGATGGATTACTGTGTCTTTAATCCGGCTTTATCCCAAGCGATTATGCCACCATCCATGTTATAAACTTTGGAAAATCCTGCCGTCTTTAACACATCTAAAGCTTTTGCAGAACGACCGCCAGATTTGCATTGTGTAATCACGGGACTGTCTTTGTATTGTTTGAGTTCTGACAAACGCTCATTTAACTGACCTAACGGAATGTGAATTGCGCCTGGAATATGTTCTTCATTCCATTCACTGTCTTCACGAACATCGACAATAACGGCTTTTTGTTCTGTGGCCATTACAGAAGCCTCTTTGGGAGAGATTGATTCAATTAAACCCGTTTCTGCCTGGGCATTACCGAAGCCCATTAATAAAATTATAAAACTTAACCGGAAATACTTTAAAAATAAACGCATACAATAGCTCCTGAATAATGAACCGAACCCGTGTACAAAAGTGATATGATCTGTCATCCTTTTAACTCGGATTTTATGACAAAGACAACGCCACACGCTGGCTTATTATTGTATATGTTACCGTAAGTTGTTTTAACAGTGAAAGTTAATATTATCCATAGCGACAATAACTTTTGATTATGAACTCAACATTGATGCAAACGACGTTACTAATGGCTTGCAGTGTTGATCGATGCAGGTCAGGGTTTGCAACCCCGAGTGAGGCGTTTAAAGGCTTCGATAGCTTTCAAACGTGAGTAACGGGGTTGCAAATCCCGTTACTCTAAAAGATTAGGTTTTTCACACATTAAGCCTGATCGCCAAGCCTAATACATTTCTTACTATTTTTTTTGTATTTACAAAGCAGGTGGGATTACTGTGTTTTTAATCCTGCGTTATCGCTCCGAAGCGACTACTCCACGTTGAATGTTATAAACTATGGCAAACCCTTCTTCCTTTAACGCAGAATAAGCTTGTTCAGAACAGGCAATGTCATCTTGGCAGTATATAATCACAGGCGTGTTTTTATATTCTTTGAGTTCTGACAAGTGCCCTTTTAACAGCTGTTTTAACGGAATGTGAAGTGCGCCTTTAATCTCATGATCTTTCCATTCTTTATTTTCACGAACATCGATAATAATAGCTTTTTCGTCTGCAGCAATTTCATTGGCATCTCTGTGATGATCTGAATCAGCATCTCTGTGATGATCTGAATCAGCATCTCTGTGATGATCTGAATCAGCATCCATATTTGCCTGGACGTTACCAAAGCCCATTAATAAAATTATAAAACTTAACGAAAAATACTTTATAAATAAACGCATACAATAGCTCCTAAATGAACCAAAACCGCGTGCAAAAATGATATGATCATCATCCTTTCTACCCGGATTTTATGAAAAAGCCAACGCTACACGCTGACTTATTGCGGTATATTCTACCAGAACTTATTTTAACAGTGAATGTTAATATTACCAATAATGTTAATATTAACAATAACGACAATACCCTTCGATTATGAACTCAACATTAATTCAAATGACCTTGCTAATGGCTTGCGGTGTTGGCTGGAGAATCCTTAAACCAGCCGGTCTAACCGCAGAACCTGTCCGGCATGTGTTAACGACTTTTGTCTATTATTTGCTCTTGCCCGCCATGGTCTTGGAGGTATTATGGACAGCCGATATCGGCGTGCATTCTTTTCACTATGCGCTGTTGGGCATGAGCTGCATTATCTTTGCCATGCTGTGTAGCTGGATGGTCGGGACACTTTTTAAATTTGAACATAAACGTCTGGGTGCCTTAATACTGGCCGCAGCCTTCCCTAATGTGACGTATCTGGGCTTACCCGTTTTAGAACAAACTTTTGGCAGTTGGTCACGCTCGGTGGTTATCCAAATGGATCTGTTTGCGACCGCACCCGTCCTGTTTACTCTGGGCATTATAATCTCGCGCTATTACGGTGAAGATAGCGCAGAAAACCCAAAGTCACCACTCTCCTTTCTTAATGCGCCGCCTTTTTGGGCGGCAGCCATTGCCGTCATTTTAAATATTAACGGACTGATTGCCCCGGCCTGGTTACTCGGCGTATTGCAAAAATTATCGGCGGCTGTCGTACCCTTGATGCTGTTTTCCTTGGGACTGGCGTTAAACTGGAAAGCCATCGTTGCCCGAAACATGCCTTATGTTATGCCGGTTATTGTAATAAAAATGTTGTTAATGCCGGTCTTCGCCATTGCTCTGGTGAGTTATTTACCCCTGGAAGGCAAATACAAAGCGGCCGCCGTACTGGATATGGCAATGCCGAGCATGGTTCTGGGTGTGGTTTTTTGTGATCGGTATCGACTGGACAGTGCTTTTTATGCCATGACCGTTACCGTAACCACTGCACTGAGTTTACTGACTTTGCCGTTTTGGCATAGTGTACTAATCAATGAGTTTTTAAAATGAATCCAACCCTGGAAATCTTCTCTCAAGGCGAAGAAATTGTCACCGGTCAAACCGTGGATACCAATGCCGCCTGGCTATCACAACAAGCCGTTGCTTGCGGCTTTACGGTAACACGACATACCGCCGTAGGCGATAAACTGGATGATTTGGTTGTTTTACTACAAGAGATAGCGCAACGGGCCGATTGTTGTATTTGTACCGGTGGCTTGGGGCCTACCAGTGATGATTTGACCGCCGAAGCCGTTGCGCGTGCTTTTAATCTATCGCTGCAATTTGACGCTATTGCTTTTGAACAAATCAGTCGTTTTTTTGTAAACAGAAACAGAACCATGCCCGCCTCAAACCGAAAGCAAGCCATGCTGCCTCAAGGCGCTGAGCGTATCAAAAATGAATGGGGTACTGCGCCGGGGTTTTCCCTGCATTACGGACGTTGCTGGTTTGTATTTTTACCGGGCGTACCGATGGAAATGATGAATCTATTTCGGGAAAGTATTTTGCCCATCCTGTCGACCCGTTTTTTATTACAGCCGGGGCAATTGGTTTCCATCAAAACCTTCGGCTTGGGTGAATCGGTCATTCAAGAACGCATCCATTCAATTGAAATACCTGCCGAGGTGCAATTAGGTTTTCGTGCCGGAACCGACGAAGTACAAACCAAGCTATTGTTTCCCTTTGCTTACCCACAAACAGCAATGACGGCTTTAGTCACCAGACTTGCTGAACCCTTGGGGGATTATGTCTTTGCCATTGATGGACTGGGTGAAACAGTTGGCGATCTGGTTTTTGAAATTGATAAACTAATGACGGCAAGAAAGCACACGCTAGCCATCGTAGAAACGGCTAGCCATGGCCTGCTGGCAACCAAGTGCATTGGTTTGGAGTGGTTGCTCAGCGCAAGCTATCAGCAAGCCACGGCCAGATTAGGTACAGAAATTGATACAGAAAGCTTAATAACAGCCGCCAAAGCTCTTGCAGCCGACCTACAAAAAACCTGTGGCGCTGATTACGTTCTCGTTCAACTTTATGCGGGCGACAATCAAACCTTGCATAACAAAGATCAGTCCATTGTTGTTTATAACATTTTGTTGTCGGGTGACATCTTTCATCAAGCGACCCATTCAATAGCCGGCCCGATAAAACGCAAGCAAAATCAGGCCGCATTATTGGCTTTGGATTTATTACGGCGCTATTTGCAAGACAAAGCCATCAGTTACTAAAATTTGTGTAACGATATCCATATTCTGTAGGGGCAATTCCTTGCAGTTGCCCTGATAACATCGGGCATCAAAGGGCAGGCGTAAAGCCTGCCCCTACAAAACGAAAAAAAATTTTCCCGCTTCGCGGGGAAAAGCAAATTATTGAATAGTTAAAAAGCCCGCACTGCCCTGACCGGGAGTGCGTAGTTCTTATTGGTGCTGTACTGATCGCCAAAAAAGAAGAGCTGGGACCACACGGAGCTGCTACCGTACTCCGAAGAACTCCAGTAGCTGCTATTAGCAAAACCACCCACAACGTTTTTTTGTTCCCACAACAAAGCCAATTCCGACTTGGTAGGTAAATGCCAACAAGTCGGGATTCTTAAGACCGACGTAAGACAAGTGCCATAAGCTTGCGCAGTCGTCATGGCAGTAGCCCAATTCATAACTGCCCCGCCTGCTGCGTCGGTTGTTTTAGCCTCCAAACCATGCTGACCGGAACCGTCAACATAAAAAACGACATTGCCGGTACCGCTAGGACCTATATCTCCCAAGATATAAACCAGTCCGGGTGAGGAGGTACCATTTAAACCTGCCGCCCCGGTTGCACCAGTTGGTCCGGTTGCGCCTGTAGCACCTTTTGGCCCTACCGGCCCCACTGTTCCGGCTGCATAAACCGAAGAAACGGAAAATGGCAATAGCATCAAACCAATAGCCAATAATTTAAAAGTACCCGTCATCATAATAACTGTCCTTATTGTTAATTTTAAATATCAATTAAGTGCAGATTAAAACATGTAAATCCAGATTTTGCAAACTCTTGATTGCAGAGGATATAAGCGATGGCGTACCAAGGGCGTGACTTTAAATATCCGGAACCAATCTTGGTTTGCAATCTCGATCAAAAGGTTTGAACATATCAACACGAAAAAAAACCTGTCAGATTTGAGCATCCTTCATTCTTCGATTTACACTTTTTGCAACACCCAGCAATAAGGAAACATCCCGTTGGGATGAAGCCAAAGATTAGGAAGGGGTTTGTATCCCCTCCCTAATCCGCGCCCAATAAAGCAATAATCGCTTGCGCGAATTATTGCGGGACGCTCCTTTCGGCCTAAAGGCCGAGGTCTTAAACCAGCAAGGAAAATTGATAAATAAGCCCCATTTTATAGTCTCCACATGTTTTGTACCCAGCATTATAAAAATCCTTAAGTCGGTGGTGCGCCCAGAGTCAGGTAATGATTTGGGGGGTATTTATTGCGAGTTACCTAATCAAATATTATTTCTCGAAAGGAAAAACTGTCTTCCAGTCTGTTTTCATATCCACAACCGTCCAGCCTTTTTGCTGGGCTTCATCCAATGCTTTATCAAGATGACCAATAACTGAATCACGGTCATAAGCCACTTCACGTACTGCATCGGTATGATGCACGATGAGCGCGAAATGGGGGCGATTAGTCGCTGATGTCCACTGAAGCATTTGTAAATCACCATCGGAGTTACCGAAGGCCGCAATCGGTCTGCGACCGATGAATTTTTGGATGGCGACAGGCTTGCCACCTTTGTCATCGTTAAAATCCAGCTCCGGCAGACGCATCAATACAGGCTTACCATCAACCCATTCAAATTTGGTTTTAACACTACTCCCGATGACTTGTTCAGGCGGAATGCCATAGACCTTTTCCATCCACACGCGCATAAATTCAATGCCTCCGCCTGAAACAACATAAGTCTTGAAACCATTGGCACGAAGATAATTTAACAGTTCCAGCATCGGCTGATACACCAGCTCCGTGTACGGGCGGTTATATTTCGGATGCTTAGCCATTGCCAGCCAGTATTTTGCAATCTGATTAAATTCCTCGACACTCATGCCGGTGTGCGTTGCCATTATCAATTCCATCAAGCCCTGTTCACCCGTAGCCAAGACGCCTTTCATATCGTTAGCCAGTACGGATTTAAACGGCTCAGTATCTTTCCATTCAGGATGGTTGGGTGCTTGGGCTTTAACACGATCGAGAGCAAACATCAGTTGGGCAATGGGTTGTTCACTCCACAGTGTGCCGTCATTATCAAACGTCGCAATACGTTCATCGGTTGGCACAAAATCCGCGCCACCTTTTTTAGTCACGCTTTTGACAAACTGCACAATGGCGGATTTGCTTGCCCCCTTGTTCCAGGAGGGTAATGGATCACTGGACTTGGCATTGGCAACGCTTGCAAAGCATAAAAATAACAACCATAAAATAGTGCGGTAGCTTGATGAATGGGCAGATAGTTTATTCATAGTGTTCTCTAGTGGTTTTGTTCATTACTTTTCCTTAATGACAATAACGCAGTTCGTAGGAACCAGAAAAAAGCTCTCGCAAAAAAACCACGCCCCCGATTAACGGCGGGCGTGGCTAGCGAATCAAAAAGTGCTTAGGAACGAGCACGAAATAACTTGAGCAACTTTAATTTTACCCCCCCTTTTTTACAAAGGGGGGGGGTATTTATTGCGAGTTACCTAAAAAGTAACTTGATATAGCTAAAAAAATGGTTTGCATAGTTCAATATTGCCATCCATGGCATCTGGATCCCGGCAATCTCTGCTGGGATGACGAGTTGTGTATTTACATTTTGGCCAATACAGCGGCTACTGTCGCGCCCATTGCTGCCGGTGTGGGGCAAATAGTAACGCCCAACTCTCTAAGTATGGCGACTTTTTCTGCGGCACCTTCTTCCGCTGATGAAATAATCGCACCGGCATGACCCATACGACGACCTTCGGGGGCGGTTAAGCCGGCGATATAGGCAATGACCGGTTTTTTCATGTGTGCTTGGGCATAAAATCCGGCTTCAACTTCTTGGGGGCCACCGATTTCACCAATCATGAGGATAACTTTAGTTTCGTCATCCTGTTCAAATTTTTCCAGAATATCCCGATGTGAACTGCCGTTGATAGGATCGCCACCAATGCCCACAGACGAAGATATACCAATACCCAAACGCTTCATTTGATCAGCCGCTTCGTAACCTAACGTACCTGAACGGCCGACAATACCGACATTGCCCTGCATGTAGATATGTCCCGGCATAATACCCAGCATGGCGCGTCCGGGGCTGATAGTACCGGCACAATTAGGGCCGGTCAGTATCATGCGCTGGTCTTCCGGGAAGCGACGCAAGAAGTTCTTTACGGTCATCATGTCTTGGGTAGGAATACCGTCAGTAATCGCTACACAATATTTGATGCCCGCATCGGCGGCTTCCATGATGGAATCGGCAGCAAAGGCAGGGGGTACAAAGATAATACTGGCCTCAGCTTCCGTTTGTTGCACGGCTTCTTTGACCGTATTAAAAACCGGCAAGTCAAGATGGGTTTGTCCACCTTTGCCGGGAGTAACGCCGCCGACTACCAGTGAGCCGTAGTTAATCATGTCCTGCGCGTGAAACGAACCGATTTTTCCGGTAAAACCCTGAACAATAATGCGCGTTGTTTCGTTAATAAAAATAGCCATTTAACTCTCCAGAGCCGCTTCTTTTGCAACCACTTCGTTGCGTGCTTGCACCGCTTTTTCAGCCGCTTCGGCCAACGTTTCAGCGATAATAATGGGCAGTCCGCTTTCTAAAATAATGCGTCGGCCTTCTTCTACGTTAGTGCCTGACAAGCGCACAACCAAGGGCACTTTCATATCAATTTTTCTAACCGCTTGGACGACGCCTTCAGCAATCCAGTCGCAACGGTTGATACCGGCAAAAATATTAACCAACATGGCTTTAACGCCCTTGTCAGCCAAAACCAGACGAAAAGCTTTTTCGGTACGTTCAGCCGAGGCACCGCCACCGACATCCAGGAAATTTGCAGGCTCACCACCCACCAGTTTAATCATATCCATCGTCGCCATGGCTAAACCGGCGCCGTTAATCATGCAACCAATATCGCCATCCAAGCCAACATAACTTAAACCACGGTCTGCTGCGGCCATTTCACGCGGGTCTTCTTGGGTTTTATCACGCAATTCAGATATTTTTAGTTGTCGGAACAAGGCATTGTCGTCAAAACCCATTTTCGCATCCAGCGCAACTAATTCACCACTACGCGTCACCACTAACGGATTGATTTCCAACATACTGACATCAAGAGCACGCAAGGCCTGATAACAACCTTTGATGGTTTTAACCGCATGACTCAATATTTCAGCATCCAGCCCCAAAGCAAACGCCATTTCACGGGCTTGATAATCTTGTAAACCAACAGCGGGTTCAATATAAATCTTGGTAATGGCCTCCGGATTATTGAGCGCCAGTTCTTCGATTTCCATACCGCCTTGGGCAGAACCGACCATCACAATCCGTTCTGAAGTGCGGTCAACCAAAAAACAGAAATATAATTCTTTAACAATATCAGTACCCACTTCGATATAGAGTCTTGAACAGACTTTACCCGCCGGCCCGGTTTGATGGGTTACCAATCTTTTCCCCAAGATAGCCTCAGCAGCCGCTTCAACTTCATCATGGGTTTTACAAATCCTGATGCCACCGGCTTTACCGCGAGCGCCGGAATGAATTTGTGCTTTGACTGCCCAGACATGACCGCCAATTTCTCTGGCACGTTGGACGGCATCTTCCGGACTGTAAGCCAAACCGCCTTCAGCGATTTTAACCCCGTAACCACTTAAAATATCTTTCGCTTGATACTCATGAATATCCACAGCATCTCCTTGTTAATTTTTATTAAGGTGAAAGGTTAAGGGCAAAAAACCAATTTTGGTCTTTTGCCTAGCGCCTTATTTTGTTTTTGCGGCAATCGCCTCAGCTGCGCGTACCACGTTATTAGCCATTTTCTCTGAAGCGGCATCGATTAAACGACCATCCAAGGCAGCCGCACCTTTGCCTTGCGCTGCTGCTTCTTGCAATGCCACTAAAATGCGTTTGGCTTTTTCAACTTCAGCGGCAGGCGGGGTAAAAATTTCATTGGCTAAGTCGACTTGTGAGGGATGAATCGCCCATTTACCTTCGCAACCCAAGGCCGCTGCACGTCTTGCCGCCAGCTTGAAACCTTCGGGATCTTTAAAATCTCCAAAAGGCCCATCAATGGGACGCAAGCCGTAAGCGCGGCAAGCAACCGTCATGCGACTAATGGCAAAATGCCATTGGTCACCCGGATAATCAGGATTTAAACCGCCAATATTGGTCGTTCTGGCACGATTACTGGCCGCATAATCAGCCACACCAAAATGCAGGGCTTCAAGACGGCCTGTGGCACCGTTGCGAGCAATATCTTCTACATTAGCCATGCCCAAGGCGGTTTCAATCAGGGCTTCAATGCCTATTTTATTTTTTAATCCCTGTTGCATTTCCAATTGGTTAAGCATCGCTTCAACCATATAGACATCGGCATAAACACCGACTTTAGGAATCAAAATAGTATCAATTTTTGCGCCGCATTGCTCAACCAAATCAACGACATCACGCACCATATACTGCGTATCCAGGCCATTGATACGCACCGAAACAGTAACGCCATGACCTTTCCAGTCCATGTCGTTTATAGCTTCAATAATGTTTTTTCGGGCGCGTAATTTGTCATCGGGAGCTACGGCATCTTCAAGATCCAGAAAAATGAAATCCGCACCACTTTTCATCGCCTTTTCAAACATATCCGGACTTGATCCAGGAACTGCTAATTCACAACGTTGAACACGTTGAACTGACGCTGCATATAAAGTGTGGCTCATTTTTACATTCCTAAGGTTATGGGTGTTGATGTTTGTTTCTTAACTTGATGTCAGTAAGATCTGACCAGGAAACAAATAAATCGCCCATTCTACTTTTAGTGCTACTAAAGTCAATTTTTTAAAACCACTTTCTACTTAAAGTCGTAATCAAATCTTGCTGATTGTTAGTGCCTATGTCATTATTGCCAGTTTTTTGGGGCATTTGTTTTTCCAATCCCAAGTCCAAATTTAATCCATCATTCCACTACCTACTAAAGAGGCAAAACCATGGCTGGTCGTAACCACCTATATATTCCAGGCCCTACCAACGTACCTAATGAAATTCTGAATGCGATGCATATTCCTATGGAAGACCATCGTTCTCCTGTTTTTCCAAAGTTATTAACGCCTCTATTGCAAGACCTGAAGAAAATCTTCAAAACCGAAACAGGACAAGCTTTTGTGTTTCCTGCCACAGGAACTGCGGGCTGGGAAATCGCCCTCACAAATACGTTAAATCCAGGCGATAAAGTATTGATCTATCGTTTTGGTCAATTCAGTCATTTATGGGCTGAAATGGGCAAACGCTTGGGCTTTGATGTTGAAGTTCATGAAGAAACCTGGGGTAAAGGCATCCCGCTAGACAAACTGGAAGCCCGTTTAAAAGAAGATACAAAGCACGAAATCAAAGCAGTTTTAGCAACCCATAATGAAACAGCTACCGGTGTTACCAGTGACATTGCTGGTGTTCGTAACGCCATGAATGCAGCAAACCACCCTGCCCTGCTTTTTGTTGACGGTGTCAGCTCTATTGCTAGCCTTGATTTTCGCATGGACGAATGGGCGGTTGACGGTGCCATCAGCGGCTCACAAAAAGGTTTTATGATGCCGGCTGGCGGTGCATTTTTGGCCTTTAGTCAAAAAGCGTTAAAAGCGACTGAAACATCAACTTACCCACGTTGTTTTCTGGACTTAAAAGACCAGATGAACGCGAACAAAGATGGCTACACACCTTACACACCAGCTTTGCCCATTTTATACGGCTTGCGTAAAGCACTGGACATGTTGCTTGAAGAAGGTCTGGAAAATGTTTACGCGCGTCACTTCCGCCTGGCGGAAGGTACGCGTAAAGCAGTGGCGGCTTGGGGTTTAACGCTATGTGCCGAGCCTGGTTTTGAATCTAATACAGTGACTGCGATTATTGTCCCTGAAGACAAAGATGCCCGCACGGTCATCAGTACGGCCTTTAGTAAATACAATATTTCTTTAGGCGCAGGTCTTTCTGTATTGGCTGGCAAAGCTTTCCGTATCGGTCACGTTGGCGACATGAATGATGTCTCCATGCTGGGCGCTATCGCCGGTGTTGAAATGGCCTTATTGGACTGCGGTTTTGATATAAAACCAGGTAGCGGCGTTGCAGCAGCTATCGAGTATTATCGGGCAACTGCATAATAAATTGCTTTAAGTAGCTAGGCTCGGCAGCCGTTGACGGTTGTCGGGTCATGCGACCTTTTCAATGCCTTACCTCTAAATCCATCACCCTATTCTGTGGAGACTATTCAATGAGCAAACCTAAAGTCATCGTTACTCGAAAATGGCCTGCTGAAGTCGAGGCACAGTTAAAAGCATTTTATGATGTACAACTAAACGAATCCGACATCCCCATGACGGCGGATGAACTTAAAAAAGCCCTGCAAACGGCGGATGCTTTATTGCCCACCGTTACCGATTTAATAACGGCTGACATACTTAACATTGACGGCAAACGCGCTAAAATTATTGGCAACTTCGGTGTCGGTTATAATAATATCGACATCAATACCGCCAAAGCACAAGGATTGGTGGTTACCAACACGCCACACGTGCTAACGGATTGTACCGCCGACATTGCCATGTTACTGCTGTTAATGTCGGCACGACGCGCGGCTGAAGGCGAGCGCCTGATACATAATCAGCAATGGGCCGGCTGGAAACCCACCCAATTACTGGGACAAAAAGTAACCGGTAAAACCTTGGGATTGATTGGCTTTGGTCGCATAGCACAGGCAATGGCTAAAAAAGCGCATCATGGTTTCGGTATGAAAATCCTGTTTTATGCCCCCTCACAACCTGCGCAAAATATCATTGATGATTTGCAAGCCACGCGTTGCGAAACCGTTGAAGAATTATTGGCAGAAGCCAACTTCGTTTCATTACACTGTCCGGGTGGCGAGGCAACCCGGCATTTAATCAACGAACAACGCCTGAAACTGATGCGTCCATCGGCTCATTTAATCAATACGGCGCGGGGTGATGTCGTTGACAGTAAAGCCCTGATTAAAGCATTAACAGAAGGCTGGATTGCCGGTGCCGGTTTAGACGTTTTTGAGGGTGAACCGACTATTGACCCAGGCTTTTTGGAACTGGACAACGTGGCTCTGTTACCTCATTTAGGCAGTGCAACAGAAGAAACGCGTATCGAAATGGGTAATCGCGTATTAGCTAATATTGCGGCATTTTTTGCCGGTGAAGAACCGGGTGATCGGGTTATTTAAAATCTAAACAACCGGCAAGGTAATTATTCAGTCCTCCTCTTTAACAAAGAAGGGTTAGGGGAGATTTTATTACTCGTTGTTCCCGTTTTTTTAGCTTGACTGCGGCAATCCCAGATAAATCAATATGCTTTCGTTAGTCGCGACGTAGGCGTCGCTCCTACGGTGGGAGCGACGCCTACGTCGCGACTATAGCTCGTCATTAGTTTGGCTGCCTGGTCTCAGCTATGATTTGATAGACTCATCTGTATCATTTTTTAAAATCAATGAATAAAAACTTGAATATCGAGTATTAGATAAATCACCCTTTTTTAAAGGGGGAGTGAATACTTACCATGCTATTGCCCCTATTAAGCCTGCTGACTTTCTTAATTAACGCCACTACCCGGCGTAATCAATAAAACCTGAAAGTGCTGGTTATTTAATAACCAGCTCAACCAGTTTGACGAATGCCGGGTTAAATAACGTCAAGCCAAAAACGGCAATACCGATCAAGATTTTTAACAACAAGGCATTTTGTTTAAGCTCGGCACGGATCTGACTAATCTCGGCACGAACCTGACTAATCTCGGCACGAACTTCACTAATTTCGGCACGAACCCCATTAATTTCCGCTCGAACAAATTCCTTGGTCGCTAATTCTGTACGCAATTCATTGTATAGCTCTGCTTTAAGTGCTTCTTTTTTATGTGTGATACGCTCGTCCGCCTGACTCTCAATCGCTTGAATAGAGCTTTCAATTGCTTTGGCGAACACTTCCGCTTTTTCCCGATCCTGATTAAACGCCGCCTCCAGTAAAACAAAAACATCGCGTGGTATTGAATAAGCCATAAAATTGTCCTGCCTGATTTTTTCGATGAGTAGATTATAGCACCGTCAAGCTATTTTAGAGTTCATTAACAGTGCTCAATAAAACCACGCGTCACACCATTAAAACAAATGCTTAACCGCATCCCTTTCCTCTTTTAACTCGGTTTCAGTCAGCTTCATCTGCTGCTTGCTAAAGTCATTAATAGCCAGGTTTTTTACAATACTGGCTTTACCGTCAACGATAGTTACCGGAAAGGAATAAATCAGGCCTTTGGCAATGCCATAACTGCCATCAGAAACCACACCCATACTGACCCAATCACCTTCTTCTGTACCCAATGCCCAATCTCTCATTTGATCAATAGCGGCATTAGCCGCAGAGGCGGCGCTGGACTGGCCTCTGGCTTTAATAACAATGGAACCACGTTGCTGTACCGTAGGAATAAATTCATTAACAAACCAGTTTTTATCAACCAATGACAAGGCATCTTGCCCTTTTACCTTGGCATGATGCAAATCAGGATATTGGGTTGCCGAATGATTACCCCAGACAATCATGTTTTTTATATCCGTGGTCAAAACACCACATTTTTCAGCTAACTGACTTACCGCCCGATTATGATCCAACCGGCTCATTGCCGAAAAATTATCCGGACTTAAATTCGGCGCATTTTTTAACGCAATCAAGGCATTGGTATTGGCAGGATTGCCGGTTACCAATACTTTGACATCTCTGCTGGCCACTGCATTTAACGCCTTGCCTTGTACCGAAAAAATCTCCGCATTAACTTCCAATAAATCTTTGCGCTCCATGCCCGGCCCTCTTGGACGCGCTCCCACCAGAAAAGCATAATCAACATTTTTAAATGCCACCAGGGGATCGTCTGTTATTTCAATTCTATGCAACAAGGGATTGGCGCAATCGTTTAACTCCATCACGACACCCTGCAAGGCATTCATTGCCGGTGCGATTTCCAGTAAATGCAAGACAATGGGCTGATCCGGCCCCAGCAAAGAACCTGCCGCCAAACGAAACAGCAACGAATAACTAATTTGCCCTGCCGCGCCGGTAACTGCAATATGAACGGGTGTTTTCATTTGTTTTCCTTTTAGTTTTATCATGGATAGCGCCTATTTTATAAAGCCCCATTAATAATCGGTAATCATTATGGCTTAACAACCAAG
>Ga0268283_1000854_pt1 | contig 16848 bp, 12 predicted proteins | sample saktaG_13_FD_190140 | JGI IMG/M metagenome (GOLD analysis project Ga0268283, IMG submission 190140) | Saline water microbial communities from Sakinaw Lake, British Columbia, Canada - sak_2013_06_06_36m | ecosystem: Environmental > Aquatic > Non-marine Saline and Alkaline > Saline ... | reverse complement strand
CAGCCGGTCTTTCCTGGGCCATCGATCAGGCCATGGATTTTTATCGGCTTTCCGAGAAAAGAAAGCAGACCGAGATCCGGCGCATCATGAAAGAGAGTCTTGCCCATTTCAATCATTCGGTAACTGCCAGACAGTATATTGATCTTTATGAAAAAATGCTTCAGCGGCCGCTGATAAATTAAGTGCGCGAGCACTGATAACTTTTGCGGAACAACGGTACGTTGCTATCCCAATTTTGACTTTTTACGAGTTAATCAGAATATATTACTCAAGTTTTTCTTCAGACTGCCGATAAAATCAAGCAGTCTATGTACTTCTTTGACAAAACAGCAATTCCCCACTTATCGATAGATTTTAACAGCTCAATTGCAGATTTTAAGTGATATAAATAGATTACATAAGGTATCCTATGAAGTTATTAAAAACCATCAAGGACAATTATATTGAAATTCTCCCGCCGACGATTTTTTTCTTTGTTGCCTTCAGCCTTATCCTGGTAACCAAACGGTTGATTCTTCGCGAGTATGGCATCTCCTGGACAGGATTTGGCGCGGCGATCATTGGGGCTTTTCTGGTCGGCAAAGTGGTGCTGATCGTCGACAAACTGCCCTTTGTGAACAAATTTCCCGACCGGCCGCTGATCTATAACACATCCTGGAAAAGCCTCATTTATTTTCTGGCCGCGCTTCTTGTCCGGTACCTGGAGCATGTCGTTTCGTTGCTGATGAAACACGAAAGCCTCATGGAGGCGAACCGGCATTTAGCGGATGAGATCGTGTGGCCCCAATTCTGGCTGATTCAGATGTGGCTTGCCGTGCTCTTCGTTATCTACTGCGCCATGCGGGAACTGGTCCGCGTCATCGGCAGAGATAAGGTCATCCACATGTTTTTCGCCGGTCGAAATGCCCTATGAACTTCATGAAAATAGTCTTTCACGAAAAGTTCTACGAATCAGACTATGCCAATGACGGGGCATCAGTTCCAGGCAGGCTTGAATCCATCATGAGCGTCCTGGACAGCGGAAACGGTTTTGAGATGGTGCGCCCCGATCGCGCCCGGGAAGTAGATGTCCTGCTTGCTCATGATCCCGCATATGTCCAGGCTGTGAAATCGAACGCCAAGCGATACAACATGGCAATGCTTTCCGCCGGGGCGGCGATTCTGGCCGCGGAGATTGGCATGGCCGGGGACCCGGCATTTGCCTGCTTGAGACCACCGGGCCACCACGCTTCTTGCGAGTCCTCTTGGGGATACTGCGTTTTCTGCAACATGGCAATCGCTCTGTTGAAATTGAAGGCAAATAAAATGATCAATTCCGCCTTTGTTCTGGATTTCGATGCCCACACCGGTGATGGTACCAAGGCGGTTCTTTCGAATTGGAACGAGTGCCGGATCGTAAATCCCTACGCGGAGAACGGCAAATTGTATATGACGGAGATTGATGGCATCACCAAGGACATTTCATCAGTGGATATTATTGGAGTGTGCGCAGGTTTCGATTCGTACGAAAAGGACGTGGGCAAGAAATTGTCGACATTCGAGTTTTACGTGATAGGAGACCTTATGAAGCGGTTTGCCAAACGAGTAGCCAACGGTCGACGGTTTGCGATTCTTGAGGGAGGTTATTACTTGCCGGATCTCGGGAAGAACGTGCTATCGTTTTGCCAGGGTTTTCAGTAGAAAATGGCGAGTGTGGAAACATGAAAATCGAGTTTGTGCCAAGAGACAAGCAACACTCGGAGTACGATTGGGCCGATATCTCAAACGAGGGTCAGCACATTGGCAAGGCCCGCTGTAAGATTAAAAACGTTACGATAATCATCTGTTCGATCAACATATACCCCGAGTGGGCAGGGCATGGGTATGGCAGAGATTTTGTTGACTACTGTAAGGGTCATTTCAAAGTTGTCATTGCCGATCGGGTCAGGCCCACAGCAGTCGGATTCTGGGAAACAATGGGGTTCCACGACAATCATGACGGGGCATGGACATTCCGGTCAAATCTTATAAGGAGGGGATAATCATCCCTCACGACAGGCTGAGCCAGACCGCTTTACGGGGATGTTTTCATTGTCTATGATGAGGCCACCCAAACCGTCAATATTTTACCTAAGGAAAACTCCAAATCCATAGCACCAAGGAGAACGGCATGAAATTGAAATATTATTTTTTTGTAACGGCATGTGCATTGATGATTTTGATATCGGGCACGGCAATGGCCCAGCCACAGCCCCCGGTGTTAAGCGTCACGAATGGGAGTTGGGTGTACCTCTCCTGGACCGAAGTCGCGGGAGCAACGGGTTATACCCTGTCGTATGCCCCAATGCCCTATACGGGCTCGGCGTCCATCGTGAACGTGGATATGGGAACTCAAAAAAGCCTGTCAGGCGGACTTCCGGCCGGCTCCGCCTATTATGTGGCAGTCCAGTCCCGCGATAATACCGGTGTGAGCCAATTCTCCAATGTTGTATCGGTTATCATGGGGTCATACCCGATCGCAGCGGATGTGTTCACCACACTGCAGAAGACGGTTTCACCCGTTGCATTGTCTTTGATCACGACGCAGATTCCCGTAGCGGATCTGACGCTATACGAAGTCTTCGGCTACAGTGCATGGCAGGAAGGGCCCGGCCTGCCTTTGGTCAAACGGACCGACATCATGCCGGCCGGCTACACGGGTGCATCGACAACGAATACGGGTCGGCTTTTGAATTTCTTCACTATGACCGACGTCCATATAGCCGATAAAGAATCTCCGGCCCAGGGGAACTACTACGGCTGGACCGCAACGTTTGGCGTGGATGCATCAGGCGCCAACCATTCTTCGGCATATTCACCGGTAATTTGCTACACCACGCAGGTCCTTGATGCCGCCGTCCAGACGGTCAACGCCATCCACAATCAGAGGCCGTTTGATTTCGGTATTTTTCTCGGCGATGCGGTCAATAACACTCAATACAACGAACTCAGATGGTATATCGATGTCCTGGACGGCAAGGAAATCACCCCCAGTTCCGGCGATCACATCGGATCAAGCAATATTGATTATCAGAAACCCTACAAAGCGGCCGGAATCAACAAAAGCATTCCTTGGTATCAGGTCGTCGGCAACCACGATCAGTTTTATATGGGCACATTCCTTGTGAACGATTTCATCCGTAATCTCTATATCGGCGATACGATTCAAAACTGCAGCAGTGATAGTAAACAAACCCCAAGCATTCTTAACCATGGTTTTTATATGGGCGTGGTCGACGGATCAACACCCGATGGGATCATCAGGGGCGTGGGGCCGGAAGCGAACTTTGCAGCCCCGCCGAAAGTTGCTGCAGACCCGGAACGTCATTCCCTCAGCACAACAAACATCTCGAACAACATGACATCGGGCTCATCGACCTTGAATTGGATGAAAGAATTCTTTAATACCACGTCGATCCCGGTGGGCCACGGATTCACACAGAACAACATCGACAGCGACTTTGCCTGCTATACCTTCGAGCCGAAGACGAATATGCCGATACGGGTCATCGTGCTCGACGATACATGCAAGGCAAATGCTAATGCGCAAGTTCCATATTATGCAAGGGGTTGTATCGATCAGGCCCGGTACAACTGGCTTATAAGTGAACTGGATAGAGGCCAGGCCGACGGCATGCTCATGATCATCGCCGCACATATACCGATCGGAATGCAAACAAGTCCCACGAATCCGGTGATAGAAAATATTTTCTACGTTCCTCCCACCCCCGACCCCCATTCCATTAAAACCGATAATCAATTACTCGCCACCCTCCACAACTATCCGAATCTCATCCTGTGGATCGCGGGACATCGTCACCTGAACACCATTACGCCACAACCGTCATCCGATCCCACTCATCCCGAATCCGGTTTCTGGGAAGTCGAGACCGCATCGCTCAGGGACTTTCCCCAACAGTTTCGTACTTTCGATATCGTCCGCAACAGCGACCACACCATTTCAATAATCGCGGTAGATATTGATCCGGCGGTCAGGGACGGATCGATCGCGGAGCTGTCGCGTTCGAAGGCAATCGGGATTGAAAGGATACTGGATGGCCTCTCCGTCTTCGAAGATACCACATCCCACGCCTACAATGCGGAGCTCATCAAACAATTGACTCCCGCGATGCAGGCGAAGATCGCAAACTACGGGTTGCCGGTAGCGGGGACCCCGGGGCATTAAGTAAAATCTGGTTATTACGGTTTTTGAGGAGACGATTATATAGTTAGGGACCATGGAATTTATGAGAATGAGATTTGATTATTACAGACTTCAAAAAAAGGAAACCAACATGAGAAACACATGGATAAGAGCCTTTGGCTTAATTATTCTGATGGTTACCGCAACTGTGTGGGCCGCCCCTGAAGATGTGACAGCGACCCAAGCACCAGCGCCAACAGCATGCACGGCAACTTTAGATGGTAAATTATTGCTCCATATACCCTATCTTCCTTATGTCGATCCAATATCGGAGACACAAACGCTTTGGGCGGATCTTGTCTATGAGTTCAATCCGCTGTATCCGGCGTTAACTCTTTTTAAATTGGTAGATTATGGAATTGTAAACAATCCATCTTTTTCTTGCTCTTTTCCATCACTATCCGGCCAATGGAATATCCATATTCCTGATGTTCAGCTTTCCGATGGAACCACTCATTTATGGGTGGATCTATCATACATTGCGGCTCTCTCCAAAGATGGAAATGCCATCTTTGTGGTTACAAACCATGGAGTTGTATCCAATCCTTGGAGCTTTGTAGTCATGGGAGATACGCGTGCCAACCAGGCTAATGACCCCATCGGCTACAATGCGGCGGTAATCAACCCAATGGCGGCCGATATTGCCAACCTTACACCCAAACCCAAAGCGGTCGTGGTAGTGGGGGATCTTGTCGTGGGCGGTGACAATGGGACGCGTACGAGCCTTACCCCGGATATGCTCGGCATGCTGAACAACTGGAAGGACGGCATGGCACCGGTTTATAACGCAGATATTCCGGTCTATGTCATCCGGGGCAATCACGAAACATACACCGGGCTATGGTACAACGGGGTCAATAACAACATCACCGACTGGATGACCGTCTTTGGAAACAGCCTTCCGCAGAACGGTCCCAGCTCCGAATTAGGCAGAAGCTACTACGTCATGCTCAATAATTCACTGTTTCTTTGTCTGGACAACTATATACAGAATGTCCCAGGGGAACCGGAGGTAAATCAGGCATGGATCAATACCACCCTGTCCCGCCTGAATGGCAAATTCTCCCATCTCTTTGTATTTGGACATGCGCCGGCCCGGCAGGCTGACATCAGCACAACCCTGTCTCGCAATCTGCCGGCAAGGGACGCATTTTTAACAAGCATCATCAATGCCGGCTGCACCTCATACTTTTGCGGACATGACCACTTCTACCTTCTCTCGGAGCTGGATCTGATGAGCGGTTCCAAAATCTATCAGAATCTTGTCGGAGCGAGCGGTGCCAGCGGCAGTTCAGGAACTCCCGGACAGTGGAACGGCGTTTATCTGAACGTGAACAATGACCCCGTGGTCCCCATCACCAAACAGAACTTCACTTCATTTGGCTATGCGGTGGTCACAGTCAACGGTAGCAGTGTCACCCAAGTCTGGCGGGCAATGGACACAACAACTGCCACGTTTTCCGACTGGCCGAATTCTGAAATTGCACTGGACTCCTTCGCGTCAAGCGTCGCAGTTGAGCAACGCTGAATTGCCAACGTGCGCCTGACAAGAATATAAGAGATCAACTTTCAAAAGGAATACGACACCCAAGAACCCGGGATTAGCTTGGATAAAGCAAAGAAAGACTGAATAAAGGAGAACGGCATGAAATTGAAAAGACACTTTTTTATAATGGCCTGCGCATTGATGATTTTGATATCAGGCACGGCGAATGCTCAGCCACAGCCCCCGATGTTAAGCGTCACGAATGGGAGTTGGGTGTACCTCTCCTGGACCGAAGTCGCGGGAGCAACGGGTTATACCCTGTCTTATGCCCCAATGCCCTATACGGGCCCGGCGTCCATCGTGAACGTGGATATGGGAACTCAAAAAAGCCTTTCCGGCGGACTTCCGGCAGGCTCCGCCTATTATGTGGCAGTCCAGTCCCACGATAATACCGGCTTAAGCCAATTCTCCAATGTTGTATCGGTTATCGTGGGGTCATACCCGATCGCAGCGGATGTGTTCACCACACAGCAGAAGACGGTTTCACCCGTTGCATTGTCTTTGATCACGACGCAGATTCCCGTGGCGGATCTGACGCTATACGAAGTCTTCGGCTACAGTGCGTGGCAGGAAGGGCCCGGCCTGTCTTTGGTCAAACGGACCGACATCATGCCGGCCGGCTACTCGGGTGCTTCTGTAACAAATACGGGGCGTCTTTTGAATTTCTTCTCAATGTCCGACGTCCATCTGGCCGATAAAGAATCTCCGGCTCAAGGGAACTACTACGGCTGGACTGCGGCGTTTGGTTCAGGGGCTTCAGGTAGTTACGCGATTGCGGCTTATTCACCGATTATTTGCTATATGACCCAGGTTCTGGATGCCGCCGTCCAAACGGTCAACGCCATCCACAATCAGAGGCCGTTTGATTTCGGTATTTTTCTCGGCGATGCGATTAACAACACTCAGTACAATGAACTCAGGTGGTATATGGACATTCTGGACGGCAAGGAAATCACCCCCAGTTCCGGCGATCACATCGGATCAAGCTATATCGATTATCAGAAACCCTACCAGGCGGCCGGACTCAACAAATCGATCCCCTGGTATCAGATTGTCGGCAACCACGATCAGTTTTATGGGGGCGCTTTTCCTGAGAGTGATTACACCAGAAGTCTCCATGTCGGAGATACGATCAGCAACGCAAGCAGCAATATGGCTCAACCCCCAAGCATTGATAACCATGGTTATTATATGGGCGTTGTCGATGGATCGACACCTGACGGGGACATCAGGGGCGTGGGGCCGGAAGCGTACTTCGCGACTCCCCCGAAGGTAGCCGCCGATCCGGACCGCCGATCGCTCAGCACAACGAACATCTCAAATGGCGGTGTAACGGGCTCCTCGACCTTGAATTGGATGAAAGAATTCTTTAATACCTCATCGATTCCGGTGGGTCACGGATTCACGCAGGCCAACATCGACAGCGACTTAGCCTGTTATACCTTTGAACCAAAGACAAATATACCGATCCGGGTCATTGCGCTGGATGATACCTGCAAGCCGAATGTCAATGCGCAGGTTCCCCCTTATTATGCCAAGGGCTGTATCGACCAGATACGGTACGAGTGGCTTGTAAGCGAACTGGACAGAGGCCAGGCCGACGGCATGCTCATGATCATCGCCGCGCATGTACCGATCGCACCTCAAACGGGTCTCACGAATCCGACACCCTCACCACAGTACTACGTTCCTCCCACCCCCGACCCCCATTCCATTAAAACCGATAATGAACTGCTCACCACACTCCACAACTATCCGAATCTCATCCTGTGGCTCGCGGGACATCGTCATATGAACACCATTACGGCACAACCGTCATCCGATTCCTCCCATCCCGAATACGGCTTCTGGGAGGTCGAGACCGCATCGCTCAGAGACTTTCCCCAGCAGTTCCGCCGTTTTGATATCGTCCGCAACAGCGACAATACCATTTCAATCATTGCGATAGATGTCGATCCCGCAGTCAGGGATGGGTCACTCGCAGAGCGATCGCGTTCGAAAGCAATCGGGATTACAAGGATATTGGGTGGCCTCTCCACCTTCGGCGATACCACGTCCCATGCCTACAATGCGGAGCTCATCAAGCAATTGGCTCCCGCGATGCAGGCGAAAATCGCAAACTACGGGTTGCCGATACAAGAAACCACGGGTCAATAAACTAACTTTGAACAAAGGAGAACAGCATGAAATCGAGAAATTATTTTTTTGTAACGGCCTTTGCAATAATGCTTTTGATATCAACAGCGGCAATGGCTCAGCCACAGCCCCCGGTGTTAAGCGTCACGAATGGGAGCTGGATGTATCTTTCCTGGACCGAAGTATCGGGAGCAACGGGTTATACCCTGTCTTACGCCCCTATGCCCTATACGGGCCCGGCGTCCATCGTGAATGTGGATATGGGCAATAAAAGAAGCCTGTCGGGTGAACTTCCGGCAGGCAGCGCCTACTATGTGGCGGTCCAGTCCCGCAACAATACCGGCTTGAGCCAATTCTCCAATGTTGTATCGGTTATCATGGGCTCTTACCCGATCGCGGCGGATGTTTTCACGACTCTCCAGAAAACGGTTTCCCCTGTCACATTGTCTTTGATCACGACGCAGATTTCCGCGGGAGATCTTTTTCTATACGATGTTTTCGGTTACAGTGCGTGGCAGGAAGGACCCGGTCTGTCTTTGGTCAAGCGGACCGACATCATGCCGGCCGGCTACTCGGGCGCATCCGCAACGAATACGAGCCGTCTCTTGAATTTCTTCTCCATGAGCGACATCCATATTGCCGATAAAGAATCTCCGGCCCAAGGGAACTACTATGGATGGACCGCAGCGTTTGGCTCAGGTGGTTCAGGTGAAGGAGGTACTAACACTTCTTCGGCATATTCACCGGTTATTTGCTATACGACCCAGGTCCTCGATGCCGCTGTCCAGACGGTCAACGCCATCCACAATCAGAGACCGTTTGATTTCGGTATTTTTCTCGGAGATGCGGTCAACAACACTCAGTACAACGAACTCAGGTGGTATATCGATGTGCTGGACGGCAAGGAAATCACACCCAGTTCCGGCGATCACGTCGGATCAGGATATATCGATTACCAAAAACCCTACAAGGCGGCCGGACTCAACAAATCGATCCCCTGGTATCAAGTCGTCGGAAACCACGATCAATTTTATATGGGCACCTATCTTGTGAACGATTACATCCGTAAACTCTATATCGGCGATACGATTAACAACGCGAGCGGCAATATGAACCTGCCCCTAAGCCCTAATAACCACGGTTATTATATGGGAGTAGTCGACGGATCGACACCCGAAGGACTTATCAGAGGCGCGGGTCCGGAAGCAAACTTCGCAACCCCCCCGAAGGTGGCCGCCGACCCGAACCGCCGTTCGCTCAGCACAACAAACGCCATCTCGAACGACTGTACATCGGGCTCCTCAACCTGGAATTGGATGAATGAATTCTTCAATACCACATCGATCCCGGTGGGTCACGGATTCACGCAGGCCAACATCGATAGCGACTTTGCCTGCTATTCATTCGAACCGAAAACGAATATGCCGATCCGGGTGCTTGTGCTCGACGATACCTGCAAGGCAAATTGCTCGGCGCAAGCCCCTCCATATTATGCTCAGGGTTGTATCGACCAGGCACGGTACGACTGGCTTGTCAGTGAGCTCGATAGAGGTCAGGCCGAAGGCATGCTCATGATCATCGCCGCGCATATACCGATCGCACCTCAAACGAGTCTCACGAATCCGGCGCCGTTTAATGTATTCTACGCTCCTGCCACCCCCGACCCCCATTCCATTAAAACCGATAACCAATTACTTACCACACTCCACAACTATCCGAATCTTATTCTGTGGATCGCGGGACATCGTCACATGAACACCATTACGGCACAACCCTCGTCCGACTCCTCCCATCCCGAGAACGGCTTCTGGGAGGTCGAGACTGCATCGATCCGGGACTTTCCCCAGCAGTTCCGTCGCTTCGATATTGTCCGCAACAGCGACAATACCATTTCTATCGTTGCGATAGACATCGATCCCGCAGTCAAAGAGGGGTCGCTCGCGGAGATATCGCGTTCGAAAGCAATCGGAATTGAGAGGATATTGGGCGGCCTCCCCACCTTCGGCGATACCACGTCCCATGCCTACAATGCGGAGCTGGTCAAACAATTGACTCCCGCGATGCAGACCAAGATTGCAAACTACTGATTGCCGATAGCGGGGACCCCCTCGTGTTTTTAGGCAGTTGCTACGGCAGCCAAATGCGATGTCGATCCCGGAGATCATTCGAAAGGGAAAGAAGATGTTGCTTTAATTATGGGGTGACTGTTCTCAACCGGGCTATTGTTGATACGAATAATTACGGTTGAAGGACAGTCCCCCATATTTATTACTCACGTTTTTCTTCGGACTGCCGATAATATCTAGCAGCCTGTCATATCACCACTCAGCGGATGATTGAGACTGTCAGCGTATCAGTTCACGCAATAACGACAACAAAGATGCCTTCATATGGAAAACTGTCCTGAAACATCCTGCCTGACCGTACCTAACAATCTTTCTTATCTTCCTGCTATCATTGCCTATGCCGAGGGAATGGCGAGCCTTACGGGTTTCAAGAAATCGGAGATCCAACTGATCCTGCTTGCTTTGGAAGAAGCGGTCGCAAATGTAGTAGAGCATGCATTCGGAGCAGATGAAAAGGCTTCCTATCAATTGATCTTCGAGCCTCTATCATCCGGGTTAAAGATCATCGTCAAGGATAAGGGGATCCCTTTTGCACCCCATAGCGTTCCGGAATACATGATGCCCACTGATATGGGTGATGTTGTCGCAGGTCTTGGGTCTTTTCTTATGAAGAAGTGCGTTGATGAGATTGTTTTTCATAACCTTGGAAGAGACGGCAAAGAACTGCATCTAATAAAATACCTTTCCGAGAAGAAGATCACCGCCTATCATGACGCCTCAGATCTGACACTGTTTTCTAAACCTTCGGAAGAAAAAACCATAGTTGCCGAAAAAATGGCATATACTGTAAGACTCATGGAGCCATCGGAATCTCTTGAGGTCTCCCGCCTTTTTTATCGTGCCTATGGTTATTCATATGGCATAGACTCCATATATTATCCGGATCGGTTTGAGCGGCTCCACAGGAACGGTAGCATCATCTCCGTTGTCACCGTAACGGCGGAGAACAAGATTGTGGGACATTTTGCCCTTGTCAAGGAAACCCCTGAAAGCAGGATCGCCGAGGCCGCCATGGCGGTTGTGCAGCCGGAGTTCCGTGGTCAGGGATGCCAGAATGAAATGATGGCCCGCCTGCTACACGAAGGCTGCTCCGCAGGACTCATCGGAGTATTCAGCAAGGCGGTAACCAACCATATCTATGCACAAAAGGCGGGCGAAAAGGCGGGATTCAGGAGGACGGCAATCGTAGTCGGCCTTATCCCCGCGGACAGATCTTTTAAGGGGATTCAATCCGAGCTTTCTCAAAGGGAGTCTGTCGCATACGGATATTTCACGTTATCAAATCCCCAGGGAATTACGATATATCCGCCCCTGCATCACTATGCATTCATACAAAAGATCTATCGCAGCATAGGACTCGACAGGTCATTCATAGAGCCGACGGACGAGGCTGTGCATTCAAATGCGGAAGGGATATCCGTTATAACGACAACAATGTTTCCAACTTATAATAGGGCCGTCATTGAGGTCGGTCATTACGGTGAGAATGCCATATCAGAGGTCAGGGCCGTACTGAGGGACATCTGCAACAAAAAGATCGATCAGATCATGCTCTACCTCAATCTCGGAGATCCCTGCACAGCCGAGTTCTGCGAGAAATTCGAAAAATTGGGTTTCTTTTTTGCAGGCATCCTCCCTTTTTCTCATGTCGGAGAGGCCCTCATCCTGCAATACCTGAACAATGTCCCCATGGACTACTCAAAAATCAAGGTGGCATCGGAGTCCGGACAAGAAATCCTCAATTATTTACAGGAACATGATCCCAACTATGTCTGAGACAAATAATCCTGATATAAAAAATCAACCAAAGAGGCTTGGGTATTACTTTTGGATAAAGACGAAAAAAAATATTTCATGATCGTACTGAGCGTTGCCTTTGCTTCTTTTATGGTCAGGCTGAATAATTATACGGTGAATGTTTCCCTGCCTACAATTGCTGAATATTTCCGGATCGGCACAGGTGAAGCTTCACGCATCGTCATGTCCTATCTGCTTGTAATCACCAGCACCCTCCTGATATTCGGAAAACTCGGGGACAGATTGGGACTGAAAAAGATATTTATCGCCGGTTACATTGTCTTTGTAACAGGGTCGTTGATGTGTGGGCTTTCCAGCAGCATAAATATGCTCATAGGCTCTCGGGCCATACAAGGCATAGGAGGTTCGATGCTCCTGGCAACAAGTTTTGCAACCATTTCAAGATTTCTCCCCCAAGACAGGAGAGGTTGGGCCTTTGGTATTACCTCTACCGCATCGGCCCTGGGTGTTGCAACAGGGGCGCCTTTCGGCGGATTCATCACTGGTTATCTGTCCTGGCACTGGATCTTCTTCATTAATGTACCTGTGGGTGCGGCAGCCATATTTATTGCCGGCAGGAAAATACCCTCTGCCTCATCTTCAAAGGAAAGGGCCACAACAGAGACCGGCATTCCTGAAAAAGAAGCTTTTGATTTTATCGGGGCGCTCCTGAGCCTCCTGGGTCTTTCACTTTTGTTCTATGGATTCAATACGGCGAAGCAATTCGGCTGGAACTCCATTCAGCTTATATCCTGCCTTGCCGGTTCCTTCGTCTTTCTTTTCTTGTTCGTTCTCCGGCAAATGAAGTACAAGGCCCCCCTGCTGGATCTGTCGCTCTTTAAAAATCCTGCCTTCACCCTTGCCCTTTGTGCGACATTCATGGCCTATATATTCGTTACCGGCAATGCCTTTATCATGCCATTTTATCTAAAAATGACCAAGGGCCTTAATTCCCAGCAGATAGGCATGGTGCTTTTTGTATACTCTCTCATTTATATCATCATGTCCTCACATGCGGGAAGACTCTCGGACAGGGTCAGTCCTGTGACCCTGTGCTCGATTGCCATGCTTTCGGCAGGCATCAACACATTTATTTTTGCCTATACCCTCCAGTTTAGTGGTCTTCTGTTTGTCCTGATCTTCCTCCTCTGGATGGCTTTTTCTTTTGTTTTCTTTTTTTCTCCAAACAATAACCGGGTCATGAGTTGCGCCCCCCCTGACAGACACGGTATCGCCTCAGGGACCTTCAACACGATCTCGAACCTTGGTATGGTATTTGGGGTCGCCATATTTGAGGCGGTCTTTTCGTTCTATTCCGGGGGCATCCCGGCAAAGACTATTGCATCAGAGACAGCAAGCATCCAGGGGGCTTTGCAGCATGGGTTTCAGGCAGTATATCTTCTTGGAGGAGCAGTTTGTATAGGAGCCCTTGTCTTTTCGCTTCTGGCAAAGAGCAAAAGAATCCCGCAAAGGTTCTCAGACTAGCGCCCATCCATAAGTTGATCGACTTCTCAAAAGAAATAGGGTTAACGTATCGAATATATTGCTTCAATAGCCCTATTAATAGATAACGTTTAACATATTCTATAGTTATGTTTAAGTTAGTCATGATGGTCAACGATGTTCCCCTAAACTTTATAGACAGGTGATATTTCATATGACTACTCAGGTCAATCAAGCTCAAAGGATGACGTACATAGACAATCTGAGACTTTTCTTGATATTAATGATGATTCTTCATCACGTATGCCTTACCTATGCAACTCATAGCGGCTGGTATTTCTATGAGTATATAGATGACCCTTTCACAAACCTGTTTATGAATCTACTTATGTCATTGGGCAGAGCATGGGTGATAGGGTGCTTTTTTATGATATCCGGATACTTCACACCAGGTTCATTAGACAAGAAAGGTACATGGGATTTTATTAAAGACCGCCTGATCCGTATCGGCATCCCCCTTGCAATATTCATGTTCCTTATCCGCCCGACCCTTTTTTATATGATGAATAGAGACGCCCTCTCCAGCCGGTACACATGGCTGGAAAACATCTTTCTATTGAAGAATGTAGCCCCAGGACCTGCATGGTTCCTGGAGGTTCTCCTCGTTTTTTCTGTTTTTTACGCCTTGTGGAGTTGCATGAGGAAGGTCCGTAATGCGGACGAAGACAGGCAACAACCCTTTGCTAACAACCGAAACATCCTGATTTTTATTATTGCCCTTGCATTTTTTACATTCTTGATCCGCATCTTTCTTCCGATCGATAAACAGGTTCTTCATTTACGCCTTGGGAATTACGCGGTATATGTCGCCTTTTTTGCTGCTGGGATCATCGCTTACAGGCGCAGATGGCCCGATAAGATTACAAACATCATAGGCAGGCAATGGACGATCATTACCCTTGCCGCCACTTGTATTTATGCATTTTTTGTTGTATCCGCGTGGAGTTCGAACAAGAGCCTGTCTTTTCTCGGGGGCGGCCTGTCCGGCAAGACACTTATCGCTACCTATGTGGAGACATTCATTGCTGTTGGGAGTGCTATCAGCCTCCTCTACATCTTCAGGAAAATTTTTAACGGACAACCGGGTTTTATAAGGAAGATGTCTCAAGATGCCTATGCTGTCTTCATCTTTCACCCGCCCATTATCGTTGCAACGAGCTGCTTTATGCAGGGAAAACTCCTGGAAAATCCTTTTTTTAAGTTTGTTTTTGTCTTTGTTTCCGGCACTGCACTCAGTTTCTTAGCATGCCGTTTTGTTGTGAGAAGGCTGCCTTTCGCACAGAAGATACTCTGATGCGATCAGTCTATCAGTATCATGAAGTTGCGACCGTTAAGGCAAGGTCCGACGCCAGTTTGATGAGTGCAGCCGAATCTTCGAGCCCATCGAGGAAGCGTTGCGGGATGCCTGAAAAACCGGTTTGCGCGCCGACGAGCGCCCCGGTGAGAATGGCGCGCGCCTGGTTTTGTCCGCCGCCATTGACGGCATGGAGCACGGCCGATTCGAAATCGTTGTGAAACCGGGCAGCCAGGTAGTACGCGGCGGGAAGCTGGTGGTAAATGGCGCAGGGCATGCCGTAAACGAGAGACACCTTCCACGCGGGCTCTATTTGGATTTTCGGATCTGCCGCAGCTTTGGCCATATAAGAGGGCGTGAGCAGGGCGTCCGGTGAGGCGAACCGGCCGGCGCGGGGCGGATCCGGATCTCCGGGACGCGGGGGTTGGAGATTGTCGCGGGTCACGGCGTGAAAGGGCAATTCTCCGCTTTTTACCAGGTCCATGAGTTTGGCCGACAGTTCCGCATCCAGCGTATGCCCCTGAACCAGAAGACCCAACACCGCGCCGAATGCGACAGTCATTGAAACCACGGTATCATCCGCCTGGGTAAGGATGGCATTGTCGGCTATGGCAGATGCGAGCCGGGCAGGTTGCAGCGCATAGCGAACGGCGATCGCAAGGGTGCGTTCGATGGCTTCGGTGGTATCCGCGTGGCCTCCGGTTTGCCCCCAGGGCAGATTCTGCTGCACGCGGCGCCGCCACGCCTCCCGGATTGACTGGCTGGTGTATCCCCCCGGTCCGCTCACCGGTGTTCCGTCGAGAAGCGAAAAAAGATCCGCATCCATCCGGCGGCAAAAATCCGCTGCATCGTAACCGCCGCAATCCACAAGGGAGCGAAGCATGAGCGTGAGGATAAACCCTGCCTGGGAAAGTTGACCCGCCTTGAGTCCATCGTGGTATCGGCCGGGCTTGGGATCGGTGTAACCGTCGATCCATTCACCGTAATCGCGGCGAAATTCAGCCAGATCGTAATACCAGTGGGGACCGAGACCCAGCGCATCGCCTATGAAGGCCCCCATGATGGCACCTGAAGCACGATCTTGGATGTTCTTGTTTGGCATCGTATCCTCCTAAATTCAGTTATACATTTATGAACGCCCTTTTTCCCACAATCGTATCCCTTATAAATTTTGGAAGATCTTCGGCAGGCACGGGGGGGCTTAAAAAATATCCCTGCATCGTATCACACCCATGCTCTCTTAAAAAGGCAACCTGCTGCTCATTTTCCACCCCTTCGGCAATGACCTTCAGATTCAGATTGTGAGCCATGGCGATAATTGTCTTTACAATCACTGCATCATTTGGGTCCGTCACCACATTTCTGATAAAAGACATATCGATTTTCAGGGTATCAAGCGGAAGTCGTCGCAGATAATTAAGCGATGAATATCCCGTCCCAAAATCATCTATCGAAATCTGTATGCCCGACTCTTTCAGTTCTTTCAAATTTCGGACAGCTCTCTCCGGATTTTTCATGATTGTCGTCTCTGTAATTTCCAATTCGAGATACCGGGGGTTGAGATCGGCATCCTCCAAGGCTGTGAAGATGTCCTTAACAAAATCTTTTTGGCCGAACTGGCGCCCTGACAGGTTTACCGCAACACTGATTTGTTTTAGATCGGCTTCCTGCCACAGTTTGTTTTGAAGGCATGCGGTTCGCAGCACAAACGCGCCAATAGGCACGATAAGGCCACTCGTTTCAGCAAACGGAATAAATTTTGCCGGCGAGATCATATTTCCGTCTGATTGTTTCCAGCGGATGAGCGCTTCCATTCCGTTTATTTGTCCGGTCAAAAAATCCATCTTTGGCTGGTAATAGAGTAAAAATTCATGCCGCTCCAAAGCTCTGCGGAGATTGGTTTCCATTGTCAGGGATTCAAGGGCGGCTTCATTCATTGATTTTGAATAGAATTGAAAGTTGTTTTTCCCCCCGCCCTTGGCATGATACAATGCCGTATCTGCATTCTTAATGAGATTGTCGACATTTTCACCATCTTCCGGATATACAGAAATACCCATACTGACAGTTATGAATATGTCACGACCCTCCAACTCAGGTAGTGTCGGTATATAGTTGACACGGTTTGCAACTGACCGTTTTCTCGATGTTTTATGGTTTTGCTTGTTTAAGTCAACCTATCGATTTATCACGTAATTATGGATTTATGTCAACGAAACACAGA
>Ga0268283_1000853_pt1 | contig 16849 bp, 24 predicted proteins | sample saktaG_13_FD_190140 | JGI IMG/M metagenome (GOLD analysis project Ga0268283, IMG submission 190140) | Saline water microbial communities from Sakinaw Lake, British Columbia, Canada - sak_2013_06_06_36m | ecosystem: Environmental > Aquatic > Non-marine Saline and Alkaline > Saline ... | reverse complement strand
GTCAGATTCGTTGAGCCAAAATATTTTAGAAATCGAAAATCTTCAGTTTGGATACTCGCATGAAAAAAAGATTTTTGATGATTTCTCTCTTACTTTGAAGCAAGGGGAGATCAAAGCGATTGTAGGTCCTAGTGGTGTGGGAAAATCAACATTATTTGAGCTTATTTTGGGTCGCTTAAAGCCTCAAAAGGGGGCAATAAAAGTATCATCACTCTCGCAAGTATTTCAAGACCCCTACAGCTCATTTCATCCCTCCTATACGATTCGTGAACAAATAGCAGATGTAACATCGATAGAGGGGTACGAAAATTTATTATCTCAAATGGGGTTGGAGGAGTCGTATTTAGATGTTCTGCCTCATAAACTTTCCGGTGGACAATTGCAACGGTGCTCGATTTTACGTGCACTGCTTATGAAGCCGCAGCTTTTACTTCTCGATGAACCGACATCGGCATTGGATAATCTCAATCAGCTCGATATTATGAAGCTGATTGTGGAGCATTTAGAGGGGATGGGGGTATTGCTGATTACCCATGATCATAATTTGGCGCAATGGTGTGCGAATGAGATTGTTATCCTAGCTTAACCATTGTCGAAATAAATAGTACCCAGATGCTGCCATGGCAACGGTACCAAACGTATTCAGTGCCATATTTAGCCCTGCCATCAATAGGTTTCCTCCACCGAGTAAAAATACAGTTTCCATTGCAAAAGTAGAATAAGTGGTAAGCCCCCCTAAAAATCCGGTCGTTAAAAACGATTTGGCTTGTACGCTAAAAAAAGTTGTGTAGCTGAAATATGCGAAAAGAACTCCGATAATAAAACTGCCGATAAGATTGACCGACATAGTTCCAAAGGGGAGGGTATGCGGAAAATGGTGATTAACGACACCGTTCATATAGGCACGAAGAACCGCTCCTAAAAAAGCTCCGCTACCGATAGCGAGTATTGTTTGCCAGCTCATCATTGTAAACCTTTTGCATGTTAGTATGGGTCTCATTGAGCCATTGGGGATTTTCTCTGTCTGCTAGAAAAGAGTCCAAATAAACAGCAGTAATGGTACCGGAGCGGAAATGACGTTGTTTATTACTAAAATGCCATGCTGTCGCTATTAAGACGACAGGCTGAACTTTTAAAGAAAATTTATCTGCAACCATTTTGGCTCCTGCTTTGAACGGTTTCATCTTGCCGCTCTCAGTACGAGTTCCTTCTGGAAAAATAGTCACAACCCGTCCCTGATCGAGTCGGTCTTTACAATCTTTGATGAGTTTTACCAGAGCAGTTTTACTTTCGCGTTCGAGGGCAATATCTTTAGGCAATCGGACAACAAGACCAAAAAATGGAATTTCAAAAAGTTCTTTTTTTGCTACCCATGCCAAATCTTTAGAGGTAATGGTCTCCATAATGCCAATATCAATATCACTTTGATGGTTGACAAGATACATTTGGGCATCAGGGTCAGGAGTTCCTTTGATACGGACAGGGACAAAAACAAGTATGCGGATAAACCATGCCGAAAGTTTAACGGCATAAGGTTTGGGGAGGAGATAAAAAGTAACAATCATAAGTGTCATACCAGTGAAGATAATGACTACGGCATAAAGCCATTTAATTCGAGCAAAGATCGTGCTCATGCACCCAGCCTATTTTATTATTTTGTAAATGAACTTTTTTAAACTCGCCTACGGTATTTTCGACTTCGAGCTTCTCTTCTTCAGGGGTTGTTTCAAAAATTGTTCCGTGCTTAATCGGTAAAAGATAAACAGGTGCACTCTTTTTCACACATACGCTTGAGTTTGGAAGAAGTGCAAAAATCACATAAAAAAGAGGAAGAACAGAGGCATACAAATACCACTTGGAGCGTCTCCAGTAAAATAGTGAGATAAAAATCACCCCAAAAATTGCAGCAGCTCCCACTTTGAGTTCAGTATGGCGTGCATCTGTAGGAGATAGATCACTTTGTGTCGATACAGCATCATCATCGACAACAATGGGGATACTGATGGATTCATAACGATTTTTTTTGAGATTAAAGATGGTAAACTCAAGAGCTTGTTCGCTGTTAGGAATAATGGCGTAGTACGTCATCGTTGATTCCTCAACATTCGGGAACTTCGACTCGAATCCTTGTTTGATTGCATTGACAAGTGCAAATGTTGCGATATTACAGCGCGTTGCTTTGACGGTAAACACAACAATATTGCTCTCTTGATTGTATGCTGTTGTTTTGTAGTCGATGACTTTAAATGAATCTGCTAAGACGTTGGCATACGTTGCAGGAGGGTTGAGAGGAGAAGCATTAAGCGACATTCCTGTTAGGACATTGGAGAGTGCTCCAGTGGAAGTGGCTGTTGCTGTGATGTCTGGAAGACGTATTGTGTTGGATTGAACAAGAAAATAAAAGGTGTCATAAACTGCATCCCCTTTAACGCTTCTAGCTGGAGTCTGGCTAAAAATCCGGATACCTTCTTCGCCTTGCACGGTGTACTCAATATTTCCTGAAGCAATTTCGGTTGGAGTGAGTTTTAATGTCAAAGGAAAAATTTCACCGATATAGAGATGAGAAGGAGTATTAGCACGCTCTAAGACAACACCAGTACCGTTGCCTTTAGTCGCATTGGAAAATAAGGCATCAATACCGCTTTGTTCTGTTGCATCTTGAGTCTGAGAAGGCTGCGTTTCTTGGAGAGGTCCATTTAAGACCGATGGCTCAGCCCAGAGTAATCCAAAAAGGGACACTAAGATAAAGAATAATTTTTTCAAGCGGATAAAAAGCCCTCAAGCATTCGACGACCGTCATTGCTCCCCAGTAATGATTCCATCGCCCGTTCAGGGTGAGGCATCAATCCAAACACATTTTTGGCAACATTGCAAATACCTGCAATACTCTCAATTGAGCCGTTTGGGTTATCAATATTTCCATTTTCATCGGTATATTGCAATAATACTTGATGATTGGCATAAAGTTCTTTTAGACCTTCTGAATCAATGTAATAGTTTCCATCATGATGAGCAATAGGAATGTTAACCACTTCATTCGTCTCGCAATGACGTAAAAACGTATTGTCATTAGAGATGACTTTAAGATGATGATGGCGAGAGATAAAATGGAGCCCTTCATTACGCTTTAGCGCACCAGGAAGAAGCCCTGTCTCGGTTAAAACTTGAAATCCGTTGCAAATCCCAAGTACTTTTCCACCATTATTGGCGTAGTTTTTAAGTGCTTTCATAATAGGGGACATTTTGGCAATGGCACCACTGCGGAGATAGTCTCCATAGCTAAATCCACCCGCAACTACGACTAGATCGGTTCCATCAGGAATAGCATCTTCTTTGTGCCACAAAATGACAGTTTCGCACCCCAGTGCATCAAATGCGTGTTGCGTATCGTATTCACAGTTGGTTCCTGGAAACTGTACGATACCTACTTTTATTTTTGCACTCATGAAATAATCTCAATCTCATAATCTTCGATAACGGTATTGGCCAAAAGTTCCTCACACATGTGGGCAACTTTTTCTTTTGCCGTAGCACTATCATTTTCGTCCATCTCAATGATGATTTGCTTACCGACACGAACATCATGAACACTTTCAAAACCATGACCGCTAAGTGCGTGTAAAACCGCTTTTCCCTGAGAGTCTAGGACTCCATTTTTTAAAAATACATTGACAATTGCTTTCATGATTACCCCAAAATTCTATTTAATACTTCTTCATAGGCAACTTTTAGTCCACCCATACCTTGACGAAAACGGTCTTTGTCCATTTTGTCACCCGTCTCTAAATCCCAAAAACGGCAGTTGTCAGGACTGATCTCATCCGCAAGGATAATTTTACCATTTTCATCACGACCAAATTCGAGCTTGAAGTCGACAAGATTTAACCCACGTGCATGAAAGTAAGGGCGTAAAATATCGTTGACTTGACGTGCCATGGCGCGTAGTTGATCGAGTTCCGCTTCATTTTTGACCAAATTAAGGATCAAGCAGTGTTGATCGTTCAGTTTTGGATCACCAAGTGCATCATTTTTATAGTCAAATTCAACCAAGGTAAAAGGGAGTATCGTACCGTCGGCAATGCCGAGGTTTTTGCTTAGACTCCCTGTTGCAACATTGCGGACAATGACTTCGATAAGGATAATATCGACTTTTTTACACAGCATGTTCGTATCATCGAGCATCTCAACAAAATGAGACTCAACCCCATTTTGTGCAAGCATTTTAAAAAGTTCGGTTGAAATTTTATTATTCAACGCCCCTTTGCCCGCTTCACTGTCTTTTTTGGCACCATTAAATGCAGTCAAATCATCTTTAAATTCTGCGATAACCAAGTTGGCATCGTCGGTATTAAAAAGGCGTTTTGCCTTTCCTTCGTAAATGAGTTCGCGTTTTTCCATGACTATTTTCCTTTAACTATGATGAGAGCTTTGAGGATACCGACACCCTCTTTGAGTTGCATATCTTTTGTGAGTTGAGCTTTTGTAATGATCGTTTTATTGGTAGCATTAACTTCTGTAACGTCTACCATTCCATTGGTTTTTTGAAGTTCACCTTCGAGGTGTTTTTTTAAATCGGCTTCTTTAATATCAAAATTGTTTTCGTGCTTTTTGATTTCTCCGGCATCGACTTCAACATCAGGAATAACACCTACCGCTTGGATAGTGCGTCCGCTAGGAAGATAGTAGCGAGCGATAGTAAGTTTGATGGCTTCAGCATCGCTAATGGGCATGACAACTTGTACAGAACCTTTTCCAAATGTTTTGGTTCCGACGATGACACCGAGTTTCAAATCTTGTATTGCACCGCTGACAATTTCAGAAGCACTGGCAGAACCCTCATTGACAAGGACGACAAGCGGAAGGTGCGTCACAGTTGCTTTTTTAGTTGCACTGTAGCTGATGTCATCGCTCTTATTGCGCCCTTTTTGTGAGACGATTACCCCTTCATCCACAAACAAATCGGTGAGTTCAACCGCTTGATCGAGCAATCCACCCGGATTATTACGTAGATCGAGGATTATACCTTGACTTTTAGCTGCATGCTTTTTGATTGCGCTTCTGACATCATTTGCCACTTTTTTATCAAAACTGGTGACACGAATATAAAGGATATTGTCATCAATGGTACGAGCATAGACGGATTCGACAGTGATGATGTCCCGAATAATGTGAAATTTGAGTGGTTCGCCTGCACCTTTGCGAACAATCGTTAAATCAATCGGTGTTTTTGGAGTACCGCGCATAAGCCCTACTGCATCATCGATGGTCATGCTGAGGGTCGATTTGTCATTGATTTTGAGGATGATATCACCTGCTTTGATTCCTGCTTTATCGGCAGGAGTCCCTTCGATCGGGGAGATGACAGTAAGAGCATTTTCCCTCATTCCTACGGTAATTCCTAGTCCGCCAAATTCACCATCGGTTTGGCTTTTGAGAGATTCAAAGCTTTTTTTGTCCAAAAAATTTGAATGGGCATCAAGATTGGAAAGAAGTCCCTGCAGTGATTTGTCAATAAGCTGATCCACTCCAAGACCATCAACATTGTATTGCTCTACGATGCTAAGAACCTTGGTGAATTTTGCCAAAGATTGGAGACGTGAGGCTTCGTTAGAAGCATCTGAAGGAAGGGGCTGGGCATCACTTTTGGCGATTAAAGACGTAGACAAAGCAAGACTAAGCGCGACTGCACTGATAAAGCCAACGACCATCATTTTTTTATTTTTCATGGATTACGAAACCTTTTTGGTCTACATGCGTATTTAAGATGGGCAATTATAGTTAAAAGTCCATTAATAATCAATTGATTGTGATAATGACATCCCCAATTTGAATCTGTTCTCCACGGAGGATTTTAGCACGCTTGCGTGTTTCGACTTCTCCGTTTCGTTTAACGTGTCCTTCTTCTACTAGCAGCTTGGCTTGTCCGCCTGAATCTACGAGGTCTAAAACTTTTAATAATTTGGTAAGTTCGATGTATTCATCGGTCAAAGTAAATGTCATTGTATGTCCATAGTTTAAAATAGTTGTGAATAAGAGTAAAGAAAGAGAAAGAGAGTTAAAGTGAAGCTCAAAAATGAGCTTCAGTATCTTTTACCAGTTATTGTTACGCTCACGTGGAGGGCGTGGAGCACGTGGACGTGCTTCATTTACGCGAAGAGTGCGTCCGCCAAAATCGCTATTTTCAAGTGCAGTAATTGCCTTGTTGGCTTCTTCTTGGTTTACCATTTCAACAAAACCGAAACCACGAAAACGTCCTGTTTCTTTATCATTAACGAATTTAACTGAACTAACTTCACCATATTGTCCAAAAAGATCTTTAAGATCATTTTCATCTTTGCCGTATGGGATATTCCCGACATAAATTTGTACCACATTGTGCTCCGTGAGAAAAATCGAACTATAACCAGCATAATCCTTAGGTCTTATTTTATCCGCTCCAATCTTAGGCTAATGTTAAAAAAGGTGAACAACTCGTAAAATCACAAAGAATAATACTTAATGATGGTTCAAATTGTGAATTCCAGAGCTATATATAGCATAAAAGCATCTTCTTATTTGCGCTTAGATATAATCGCGCCATTAATACACTAGCAAAAGTGAGAGCACACATTTATGGTACAAGTTACAAAATTAACAATGCGTTTTGGAAGCCGGATTTTGTTTGAGGGGATTAACCTCAAGCTTGACCGCAACAAGCGTTACGGTCTTATTGGCGCAAATGGCGCAGGAAAAACAACGTTTTTAAATATTCTTAGCGGTAAGATTAAAGACTACGAGGGTGACGTCTCTATTGAGCCGGGACTTAAAGTAGGTATTTTAGGGCAAAATCAGTTTGCGTATGAAGATTTTACCATTGCTGATACCGTTTTATTCGGGAATAAACGTCTTTATGATGCTATCAAAGAAAAAGAGCATTTATACGCGAATGGTGATTTTGAGGATGATGCGACCAATGATCGTATTGCAGAACTTGAGATGATTTCGGTTGAAGAAGATCCGACGTATGAATACGATGTTCAAATTGCAAAAATTTTGGAAACCGTAGGGATTGGTGCTGAATTTCATCAAGAACTTATGTCTACTCTCCCTTCATCGGAAAAATTCAAAGTCTTGTTAGCGCAAGTTCTTTATCCAAAACCGGATGTTTTATTTCTCGATGAGCCGACGAATAACTTGGATATTGAGACGATCGGATGGTTGGAGCGTGAACTTCAGCGCCATGAGGGGACATTGGTCATCGTTTCCCATGACCGTCACTTTATCAATGCGGTTGTGACCAATATCCTCGATGTCGATTTTCAAAAAATCCGTGAGTTTACAGGAACGTATGACGATTGGTATTTAGCCTCTACCGTTATGGCAAATCAAATGCAGCTCGATCGGGATAAAAAGGTAAAAGAAAAAGAGCAGCTAGAAGCGTTCGTTCGTCGTTTCTCGGCGAATGCCTCTAAAGCCAAACAAGCAACCTCCCGTCAAAAACAGCTTGATAAGTTGACTATTGATGACATCAAGCCCTCAAGCCGTCGTGACCCAAGCATCGTCTTTAAGGCAAAGCGTCAAATGGGTGATGAAGCGTTACGTGTGGCGAATATCTCTCACAGTTATGGCGATTTGAATGTCTTGCGTGATTTTGATATTCTTGTCGCTCCGGGCGAAAAAATCGCAGTTATCGGTGCCAATGGTGCCGGTAAATCAACCTTGTGTAAGATTCTTATGGAAGAGATGAAGCCTACTTCTGGAACTGTTACATGGGGTGCGACGATTGAATACAGTTATTTCCCACAAGATACGACGGATAAGATCAAAGGTGACGGAACACTGTATGACTGGCTTCGCGGATTTGATCCTAAGCGTGAGATTTCAGAGATCCGCAACTGTCTTGGGCGCATGCTTTTTAATGGCGAACAGCAAGAGAAAAGTGTCGAGAAGATTTCAGGGGGAGAAAAACATCGCATGATGCTCTCGAAGATGATGCTTGAGGGGGGAAATTTCCTCGTACTGGATGAGCCTACCAATCACCTTGACCTTGAAGCGATTATCGCACTGGGTGAAGCATTGCTGGACTTTGAAGGCAATGTTATTTGTGTGAGCCATGACCGTGAGCTTCTTGACGCATTTGCAGATCGTATTATTGAGTTACACCTCGATGGAACGTACATCGATTTCAAAGGTTCGTACGAAGAGTTTGCTGAGGCAAAAGCAAGTGGCGAATTATAAAGAGTATGTAGGCTTCGGCGTTGCCGGAAATTTTGCCCTTCACCTAGAGCAAGCAGGTGAGAGTGCAGATTTTAAAGATGTCCTCACCGATGACCCAAATGGTCCCAAAGGGATGTTCCCTTTTTATATCCCTAACCGTACCGATTTTTTAGGGACGTATCCTCTCAGCTGCGACACACTCATCCTTCCTGAGAATCCCTGCAATGTTCAAATTGAGCCGGAAGTGGCACTTGTCTGTGATTTAACCTACGATATCCTTGGCAATATTACCTCTATTCTTCCAAAATTTTTTGGTGCCTACAATGACTGTTCTCTTCGTGTCGAGGGTGCTTCTAAAATCAGCCACAAAAAAAACTGGGGAGAGTGCTCTAAAGGATTATCAGACACACTTATCCCTATTGATAATTTTGCTCGTGGCGGAGTGATGGACAGCTATCGGATTGCCTCCTTTTTACGACGTGACGGTATGCTCATGCGTTATGGTGAAGATGTTGAGCTCACGGGGTATAGCTATTTTTACGATAAGCTCATTGAGTGGATGAGCAACCAAATGAATACTCAAAAAGATATGGGACCGCTAGAACCTATCAGTGACTATCTAAAAGAAGCCAATTTTCCCAAGCAAGCAATCATAAGTATCGGTGCGACCCGTTATACCCATTTTGGTGAAACCAATTTTCTTCAAGAAGGGGATGAGATCACCGTTGTCGTTTACGATAACAACCTCTACTGCATGAATCCTATATTGATGATGGCGAACAGTGGCAAACTAGAGGCAGAAGGTGTGAGTGCCTTAGTACAAAAGGTAGTGCGTGCTTAAAGAGGGGAGATACCGTCATTATAAAGGGAATGAGTATGAAGTGACGGGTGTGGCGAAGCACTCAGAGACTGAAGAAGTGCTGGTTGTGTATCGTGCGCTGTATGGTGAACGAGGATTGTGGGTGCGGCCGCTTGAGATGTTCGATGGAGTGCTTGAAGATGGGACGAAGCGTTTTCTTTATATAGGAGATTCGCATGGCGAAGGGTGAAAAACTCTCTTTAGACATAGGGGCATCTTGGGGCGAGGGATGGAAGATGGAAGAAGAAAAAATGTCTCCTGAAATCACCTTATTAGAACCCTCAGCACACCGATTAGTCTTTCAAAAAGAGAAGCGTAAGGGGAAAATCGTGACCCTTGTCGGACCTTTTAGTCTCAGTGACACAGATAGCCAAAAAACTCTTTCTGTCTTGAAAAAATCCCTTGCTTGCGGTGGTGCTTATAAAGAGGGATGGATGGAGTTTCAAGGAGATATTTCCCCAAAAGTGCGTGAGCAGTTGGAAAAGTTGGGATTTAGGTTTAAAAATCCGAAATCATAACGTAGTAGAAAACACAACTGTATTGCGTCCTCGTTCTTTTGCCGCATAGAGATTGGTATCGACACTGTGTAGAATGGATTCGTTGCTCATTGACTCGGTGGGTACGATACAGATAGCTCCTGTCGATATGGTGAGTAGACCATTGTTTTTATTTCCTTTGTGCTCCATGTTAAGCGACTCAATGTTTAATCTTAATTTTTCTCCCATTTTTCGAGCGTTAGGGCAGTCGGTTTCAGTGAGAATAACTCCAAACTCTTCTCCCCCTAGACGAAAGACAAAATCACCAGGGCGCAATAAGGATGACTTGAGCATGTGCGCTACGTTTTGCAAGGCAACATCCCCTTGCAGATGGCCATAGGTGTCATTGTATTGTTTGAAAAAGTCGATGTCGATCATCATAAACGTTATCGATTTATTAGACCGTAGGGCACGTTTAAATTCACGCTCGTAGACGAGGTTGAAATAGCGTCGGTTGAAAATCCCTGTAAGGGTGTCAGTATAAGAGGCTTGTTCAAGTTTGATATTGAGATGTTTTAGGGATTCTGATGACTCGAGGAGCTGTTGTTGCTGCTGTTCGATTTGCATAAAAATACGCCATGCAAAGGTCATGACTCCCAGTAAAATTACCCCTAACATCACAGCAAGCTGCATAAGAGAGTTTTGATGATGTGCGAGGAGAATAGAACGCTCATATCCAGCAGCAGCCAGCTCGTAGGAAACGAGTTGAGAGACGGTGTTGTGTATCGAAGTGGTATTATCTGCGAGAATCACCACCGAGATGGCAGATCGTGAGGTATGGTCTAAGGCAAGAGAACGTATCTCCTCAAAATAGCGCTTTATATTTTCGATTTGTTGTTCGGTATACTGAATGTAAGGAAGTTCTTCGGGGCGTTTGTGATGAGTGAGATAGCTCGCCCACATCTGATCGACGTGTTCAAGACCTAAGGTGATATTTTGGGCTAAGTCTTCATTTTCAATAAGACCCTCTTTCCATCGGTAAACGCCAGCTTCAAGCTCATGATGGTAAGCAGAGTTGATGGAGTTCAGTTCGCCAAGGGGGATGAGTGAACCAAAATAGAGTGTATCGACATTTTTTTTCATGGTAAGGAGATTAAGATAGCCGACAAAACCAACCACAACAAGCCCAAGTGCTACACTTAGCAGCAAATATAACAGTTTGGTTTTGAGTTGCAAGGATTCCATAAATAGTAGTGCACCTTTTAGGGCATAGATAATTATTCTAAGCAACTCCTATACCAAAAAAGACTAAAATCACTAAATGAAAATCGAGGAGAAAAAGATGTCTAAACGAGTCATTAAGGGTGATCGGATTAAAGCGATCATTCACAATATTGCGGAAGATTTTCGTTTCTCAGGTGAGATGGGAGATTTCCCTCTATTGTTTTACAAAGCAGATACAGAGGGGTTACTTCGAGGTGCAGAGATTGAGCAAATGGTTGAATATTTGACCACAGGACTCAAAGAATTGCAAGATAATATTCAATGGAGACGAGAGTTTTTAAGTGAAAATGCAGAGATTGGCGAAATCAAGATGCTTGAGAGTCTCAGTGTAATCGAAAAAGAATATATTGAATTACTGGAATTTTTACGATAAAAGCAAATAAAGCCCTCCACCAATAAGTCCGGCGATGAGGGCAATGAGTAAAATAGTAGCGATTACGCGTGTAACGAAAAAAATGAAAAAACGAACCATTTAGGGCTTAGGTTTGTAAGGCTCTAGAGGAAATTTTTTTATGATAGCGTATTGAATTCCGCCTTGAAGATCAATAACGTTGTATCCCATTTTTTGTCCTAAATGAGTCCCCAGTGTTCTTGATCGGTTTCCACTGTTGCAAATGAGGGCAAAGTGCTCCTCTTTTGAAACTTTTTTATTCAATTCACTCAAAAAAGCATTCATATCGTAATTCCCTTGTTCGTCAAAAAACATGATGGGAATCGAACCTTTGACTATTCCTGTCGTTTTCCATTCACTAGGAGTACGAATATCAATGATTTTGATTTTAGAATCGAGAAGCTTCTGATCGATCGGTTGTGCGGTATAATCCGCCATCAAGGCTGTGGTTGCCAAAAGTAGTGAGAGTAGCCATTTGTTCATCGAAAAACCTTTTAGTCAATAATAGATATAATTGTAACCAATGAAGGTTAACTGAGGAACTATGGGCGCACCAAAAGAAGAAAATGCAAAACGACTCCGTTACGTTCGACTGCTTGGTCGTTTTGTGAATGGGATATTGTCGTATTTGGCAAAAAGTGATAATCCGACGAAAGAGCAGTACGATCAAAAAGTGGATATGAATTTTCGTTTTTTAGAGAAAAATGAAGCCGTTAAGCTCTATAAAGATGAGTACATGGAGCTTGAAGGACTGGGACAAAAGATTTTAAATTTTCGACACAGTGATGAAGAGATCAAAACGATTAAAGAAGAACTTTTTTACGCTCAAAATCAGCTGGAAAAAAGGGTTAATGCCTGTCGCTATAAAAAATCAAAGCACGATAATCATGCTACAGATGGATGGTGATGATTAAAACCATCCGGTATGTTCAAGTAAAATTTTACATCCTATAAGGATGATTCCGCCCAGCATTTCCGCTTTACTTTCTAATAGTGAACCTAATTTTTTTCCAATATATACGGCACCCAAGCATAGTATAAACGTTACTACGGCAATGATCCCTGACGCGGTATAAATATCGGTTTGTAAAAAAGCAAAGGTAACACCGACTGCCATTGCATCGATACTGGTTGCGATTGCTAAGCTTATGAGGGTTTTAGTCGAGAGATCAGTTACCTCTTCATCGAACTCATTCTTATACGCTTCATAGAGCATTTTACCGCCTAATCCTACGAGTAGAATAAATCCAATCCAGTGATCATACGCTTGCACATATGAGGAGAAGCTAATCCCGATGAAGTAACCTACCAAGGGCATAATTCCTTGAAAAAATCCAAAAACCATTGCAATAAATAAAATTTTATTCTTATTGCTGCTCTTTTACTTCGTACGTCGAGGGCTAATGGTTTCAAAATTACGGTACTTCTTTTGGGGATTACAGCGTTACTGCTTTACGGAATCGGACTTATCGCTTCGTTATGGATAGGCAGTTTTGGTGTTATTCTTTCGTGGGGTGGATTTCTTTTATTTCATTTCCTGATGATAGGGACTACGTTGGATATTCTTATTTTATTGAGTCGTAAGAAATTTTGATGCACCATCAATTTTTACGTTTTTTGGCACTTTTATTTATTGCTTTGGTCGTCTTACAGTCGATTTTAGGGGGTGCATTGTTTATTGCTCTTGCTGGATGGAATCCTCATGATATAGTCTTGTATTACTCGCAAAAATCGCTGCATGGGCTCATCGAAACCCTCGCACCTCACACTCTTTTTATTTCCATAGCTTTGATGGGGACACTCCACTTTTTAGGGTTTATTTCCACGATTAGTGAAAAGAAAAAACAACTCTTCATTCATGGATTATTTGGGCTTTTTGCAATCGATCAGAGTGCGCCGCTCTTTATCTTTCTTGGATTAGATGAGTTTGCCTACGTTAAGCTCGTTGGATTTGTTTCGTTTGAGGTAGTTTTAGGATGGGTATTCATAATAATTTTTAGGGAATCCTTACGAGATCTTTCTTTTTATCACTCAGACGTACAAACGTAAATCCTTCTTTAAGCAATACATTAACCCCCTCGATTATCCCTTCGCGTGTTCCACCCTCAGGATGGTTCATGTGAAAAAGAACTATGTCACCGCTGTGCGCGCTTGTAAGTTGCCCTGCTACTTTGGGTGCGCTAAAGGTGGCACCTGCATCTCCTAAAACGGAAAAACCGCCAATTTCCATGTTTAAAGTATGGGCAATGGCGACTGCATTTTCGTCATAGTAGGCAGTTCCTGCACGAAAAAATGCAGGGCGTTTACCTGTGAGTTTTTCGATTTTTTGGTTGTTCCCTTCGATTTCGGCTATTACTTCTTCAGCAGAGGCAGTACCATGGATGTTATAGATACTTTTTCCATCGACGGAGAGAGGTTTATGGGCGGTTCCATGGTTGGCGATTTCAAAAAGAGGATTAAGGGATAGTTTCATGAAAATATCGGGGTTGCTGTCAATCCATCTCGCATTGATAAAGAGGGTTGCGGGAATATGATTTTGTATTAAAAATTCAATGAGCTGTGCATCGTATTGTGAACTGCGAGCACTTCCGCCGCACGCATCGAAGGTTAAGGCAATCTCTTTTTTATTGCTGTGAAAATGAGTCACCACTCCGGTGACATTTTCACCCCATTGCGTGGGCGGAGTCTGAGCCATGAGGGTAAGTAAGTTTAATAATAGAGCAAGCACTATGGGCATCATAAGTTCCTTTAAAGTTGAGATTGTAGCATGAATATTTGCTTTTAATCTCATTATATGCAGGTATAATTTTAATAAATTTTATGCAATGAAAGAGTGAAAATGAAGAGAGTTTCTTTTTTGATTGCCAGTACATTGATGATAACACAATTACAGGCCAACGACAGTTTTAGCAGTGAGATGAGCCATGTTGTCGGCGGAGCTGTTATGGCAGGCGGAATGACTGCGGTTATAGACAGTTATTATCCTGAATATAAGCAGAATCGAGGAATGATAGGATTTGAAATCAGCAGTGCTGCTATTGTTGTCGAACAAACCATAGAGTTTGCACTTCATGGAAATGCAAGCGGGCAACTTTTGGATATTGCCTCACATGTGCTAGGTTCTGCTTTCGGTGCGTTTGTAACGGATAAATATATCTTAGCACCTGTGATGAACAATTCCTCAGTTGAGGGAAAGTTTGTCGGATTAGCGGTTCAGCACTCTTTTTAAATAATTATTCCGTTTTTTCTTTTACATAGCTTGCACTGTCATTTACTTTTTTCTTAGTCCAGTCGGTTGCTGCGTTGGTATCTTCTTTGAGACCGTTCCATGTCGCTGCACAGCCTGAAATAAAAAGAATGAGAAGGGGAAGAAGCATTAGCTTTTTCATGAGAAAATCCTTTACAATAACAAATTTTTTACTATGTGTTATTGTAGCAAAAGAAAAGAAACGAAGATAGTTATACTTTCTTACTGAGGGCTTCTATTTTATTGCTGTTACCTAGAACGACGAGGATGTCCCCTTTTTCTAAGATATCGTCTTTTTCAAAAGAGGTATGCCATTCGCCTTGGTGTTTATACGCGACTGGTTTTACTTCGTAATCATTTTCAAATGTAGGAGAGAGGATTGAGGTGCCTATCCAAAATTGCGGAAGCGTCATTTTGGCAAGCTTCATTGTGATGGATAGGTCGATTGTCTCGTAGTTCATATTTGTAACAATCTTTTTAACCAGTTTTTTTGCGGACTCCATCTCTGGATAGATGACCTTTGCGGCTCCCAGTTTGGAGAGGATTTGTCCGTGAACTACTGTGATGGCTTTGGCAACGACGGTTTCGATACCGAGTTCTTTAAGTGCCATAACAGTGAGGATGCTGGCTTCGATATTTTCGCCGATGCTGACGATAGCGACTTCGGCATCGGCAATTCCTGCTTCATGAAGTGCCCGCAAATCGGTAGAATCAAGTGCAATGGCATCTTGAACGAAGTCACTGACATCACGCACTTTCTCTTCACTGTGATCAATGGCGATGACCGACTCCCCTTGTTGTGCTAACCCTTTGGCGACATGGTGTCCAAATTTACCCAGTCCGATAACGACGTATGTCATATAATAACCCTTCCTTCTGCATATTTAATACGGGTTTGAACCGCTTTTCCGACGATGACGATCGTAAAGGCAAATACCCCAATCCGACCCATTAGCATCAAGAAAATGATGTTGAGCTTTCCTATATCACTAAAGAGGGCGCTGTAGCTCAAAACGCCTCCGTTTCCGGTGGAAACACCTACCGTACCAAACGCTGAACACGTTTCAAAGAGGGTTCGAACGAAATGAAGATGTTCGCTCTCATTTAAAATAACGGTTGAAAGCAAGACGTAGAACGAGGCGATAAAGATGACGGCATACGCCTTGTTGATCTGATAAGGGACAAGGCTTCGGTGAAAGATGTGCGGATTATTTTGACCGCGAAGAGTGTACCATACCCCTATGATTGCAAGGGCTAGGACGGTGGTTTTTACACCTCCGGCAGTTCCTCCCGGACTACCTCCGGTAATCATAAATATTGTTCCGAAAAATAGATCTGAGTCATTAAAGGTAGAAAAATCAATGGTATTAAACCCTGCCGTACGGTAGTTGACCGAAGCAAACCATGCAGCAAGAAGTTTTTCTCCTAAATCCATAGATCCAAAGGATTTTACGTTATTCCATTCTAATGAGAGGATAATCGCCATTCCCGCTAGGATCAAGATTCCAGATGTCCATAAAACAATTTTGGTATGGGTTGAGAGACGTGTTAAAGATTTACGTCGAAAATTATAAAGTTCTAAAAGTACGAGATACCCTAATCCCCCTAAAATAATGAGCAAGGGAATCGTGAGATTGATGATGAAATCTCCTCGATAGCGCATCAGATTGTCACTAAAGAGTGAAAATCCAGCATTATTAAAAGCAGAAATAGAATGAAAAAGTCCATACCAAAGAGCATTTCCCAACGGCATATCCGCCCAAAAGCGGAGGGTTAGGATAAGCGCACCGCTTACTTCAATAATGATAATACTGGCAAAAACGATTTTTAAAAAGCGAAAAATTCCATCCATCCCTGGATGGTTTAGTGACTCTTTGAGAATCAAACGATCACGATAGGTAAGTTTTTTACGGCGCATAATCGCCAAAAAGGTAACGGCAGTCATGTATCCTAATCCCCCGATTTGAATCAAAGAAAGGATGATGACATGACCAAATGTCGTGAAATCGACGGGGGTGTCTTTGACGATAAGCCCTGTCACACAAACTGCTGAGGTGGATGTAAAGAGGGCATCGATGAGAGAGAGTTCACCTCGATGAGCAAAAGGGAGCATGAGAAACATTGCTCCTGCGCCGATAAGGATAACAAAGCTCATAAAAATGATTTTAACGTCTTGGGTTTGCAGTGGAGAATCCTATTGTAGAAATTATTGGAAGTGAAATGCTATGCCTCATTAACTTAAAAGTTGCTTGCATGGTTGTATGTTTCATAAGCGGAATTGAAGGGGGAAAAGTAGATATTTATTTGGTTGTTTTGATAAAGCTTAAAATGATTGAAAATATGTTGCGGAGGAAAGCGTTATGGTGACTCCAAGGGGATTTGAACCCCTATGACCA
>Ga0268283_1000851_pt1 | contig 16885 bp, 10 predicted proteins | sample saktaG_13_FD_190140 | JGI IMG/M metagenome (GOLD analysis project Ga0268283, IMG submission 190140) | Saline water microbial communities from Sakinaw Lake, British Columbia, Canada - sak_2013_06_06_36m | ecosystem: Environmental > Aquatic > Non-marine Saline and Alkaline > Saline ... | reverse complement strand
TGGCAATCCCATCAATTTTAGCAAAGGCAGCAAAGGTTTTTCAAGCCACTTTATCAGCCCGAATTCTTCCATTATCTTTTGAAGGATAAGAAGGAGATTAACCAGGATGATGATTTTGAGTGTAGTGCCAGAGATGGTTCTTAGCCAATTCACCAACACATTGGTCAATTCTCCGTGGGATCTGTTAGGAGAAATGAAGTTTATAGCCGGTTCCCCGGGAATCATAAGGTTCAGCCAAAACCCGATGATAAAACTACTAACCACCCGTAACAGGAGCATTCGGATAACCGATGATCCGGTTCTTTTCAGGACAGCCGTTTCGATTAAAAACCCATGCGAAACAAGGCACATAGTGCCGATGATCATGCCTTCGCGCACTGGGAGGTTTAGTGTAGTCAATACAGCTACCACCGCATAAACATTGGTAAAAACACTGGTGATAAGAACAATTGCAGAAACACCCGGAAGCCCCATTAATTTGAACAATGGGCCGGTATATTTCGCCATCACATCGAGCACCCCGTAGAAATCCAGCAAAAGAACACCAAACGAAACCGGCACAGTGATCTTTATCAGCCACCACGACGTTTTCATTCCTACAGGCAAGGCTGCACGAACACATTTATTAAGCCGCGAAAAGGTCTTATTGTTCTTCAATCTAAAATTGTGTTTCAAGTAATTCTGGCGTTGCGGCAAATGTAACAAAAAGCTTTTTGTTAAGGGAACGATCGTTGAACGCTGACCTTCTCAATGACCAATTTGAATTATCCCCACTCATTTGCTACTTTTGCCTATCTTAGTTGAAAACCGGATCTCGAATGGAAGAACTTACATTGACTACAAAATATCATCTCCAATCGCTTGCTACAAGTGCGCTATTTGAAGATACAGGATGGCTACTGGAGGCGCCCGGTGAAGATAAGCCAGCCTTGATAAGAGCCATATACAAAGAAAAACAGCTAACCCTGGGAAATGACTCTTTTGGACTCTATAAATTTGCTTCCTGGCTGCCGATCGGGCGAATGCTCAAAGGTTCATCGGCACCGGTAACATTTCGTAGCCTTCATCTGGCAGATGCACTTGGGCTCACAAATCTTTACATTACTTTTAACGGCTACTGGCCCGAAAAAGGAGCTTTTATGAGTACCTGCTCTTTTAAGGAAACGGAAGCTTTTTCGGTATGTGCACGCCTCGACCCAACACAGGGCAAGGTGTTGGTGGTTGCATCAGCTGGCAATACTGCCCGTGCTTTTGCAAGGGTTTGCTCCGACAATAATATTTCTCTCTTACTTTGTGTTCCTGAAGATAATATTAGTGCCCTATGGTTTGATGAGCCATTAAATGAATGCGTTAAATTAGCCATAACCAGAGCCGGAAGCGACTATTTCGATGCAATTCACCTTTCAAACCTTGCATGTAAATGCGACGGTTATATAGCAGAAGGTGGTGCTAAAAATGTAGCCCGCCGCGATGGAATGGGGACAACTGTACTTTCTGCAGCCTCTTTCATTGGTCGCATCCCCGATTATTATTTTCAGGCTGTTGGTAGCGGAACAGGTGCTATTGCTGCCTGGGAAGCTAACCTCCGCCTAATTGAAGATGGAAGGTTTGGCAACCATAAAATGAAATTGGTTGTTTCGCAGAACGATCCGTTTATCCCGATTTACAATGCATGGAAGGCCGGATCAAGAGAAATGCTTGCTTATGATGATGCCGAGGCGCGGAAACATGTTGAAGAAATAGATGCTAAAGTGCTTTCGAACCGTAAACCCCCGTATTCAATAATTGGCGGGTTGTTTGACGCTCTAATTGATACTGATGGCGATGTAGTGAAAATGACCAATTCTGAAGCTTCTGATGCTAACCAGATGTTTTTGGATACAGAAGGAGTCGATCTTCATCCGGCAGCTGCAATTGCCACAGCTTCATTGATAAAAGCAGCCCGGGAAGGGACTGTGCCGAAAGATGCAGTAATTATGTTAAATATTACCGGTGGTGGCGAGGAACGGTTTAAGAAAGAGAAAAAACTCTGTTTTCTTAAACCATCCCTCATTTTTGATATTACCCCCTCTTTAGATAATGTTGCGAAAAATTTGAAAACGCTGAATTGGTAGTTAACTCATAAGCTTTACACCGCAACAATAGCCATTACTTAATTGTAAAGCGCACGCCTGCATAAATTGTTGTCCCTACAAGTGGCCCCCACACCATCGAAGTGTCAAAATGTGTATGGTAAGGAGCAAATCCTTCTGTAATAGGATCATTTTGGGTGAAGTTAGTCAGATTCTCCCCTCCAAGGTAAACATCAAAATGTTTGTACTTTTTTGTGATTTGAGCAAGAAGATTAAAGTAGGTTGGTGAATGAGAATCCCTCCTCAGAGAGACGGGCATCTTTTGCGTATCAGGGATACGGGCAGGACCATTTAATTGCCCGGTAATATCAAATTTCCATATCTCAAATTTTGTAGAATATTGTAACGTGACCAGCCCCTTGAAAGTCGGCACAAAAGGCTTGTCCCTGAGTTTGCCACCAATTGTTGTCTTCACATCATTGCTGCGCAACGCAAGAAGAACGTTAAATTGCTTAATTGGCTCAACTGTAAGCTGAACCTGGTAACAGTTGGAATATGACTTCCCGTGAAGGTTATAAAAGAAGGCCATTTGTGGCATACTGTCCATGTCAACAATCACCTGGTTTATAAAATTAGTACGATAGCCCTCGAGATCAATTTCTGCTTTATTGCCAAACATCTTGAACTCTTTAGTGAGGTTAAGTCCAAAATTCCAGGCTTCTTCCTGTTTTAAAGGCTCAACAAAAACCAGCAAACGCTGACTGGCCATAAGCGAATAATTTTCAGCAAACACATTGGCCGTGCGATAACCTTTGCCTGCCGAGCCACGGAGGGTGAGGGTTTCGTTAATATTGTATTTAATATTGAGCCTTGGGGTGATAAAAGTGCCGAACTGGTTGTGTTGATCGGCACGGATGCCTGCAATAACCGCTAACACATCCTGATAGTGGAAGGTGTATTCAAAAAAAGCACCATAAACACTTTCGGCCCTGTTCATATTATATAAAACCTTGGTGTAATCAACAAGTTTGAAAAGGTCTTGAGGTACGTTGTTGGTTATCTGGTAAAGGTAGGTCAAGTTTGTACGGTCATACCCTTCGGTATAATCGCTATTAGAATAGCTCAGGCCTGTGGTGAATTTATGGTTCTCATTTCCGATAATCGATTGATAAAGCAACGAAGAAAAGAAACTTTTCTCTTTCCCGTTATATTTATTCAGCCCAAATGCGCCGGTCTGATCATGGTAAATTCCGGAAACAATTAGTGCCAGGCTTTTGTAAGGCTTATTCGGGAACATTAATCCATTCTTCCAGAAAGCTTCTGTCCGGCGAGTGCTGATTGCTGTTCCATATGATTTAGTCAGGTTGGTAATGCCCGTTGTATCTTGAGTATAAGTATCTTTCGAATAATTCATATAGCCGCCATTCCGGTCTTCGGAAAGGTACTTTATTCCGAAACGGGATACATACCTGTTTGGCACCATGTAGTCCCAGCGGTTGAAAAGGTTCACCGTTGTAACCAGAGGAACATCCATAAACTTGTCCTTGTTGTTATCGAACTTATTCCGGAAATCGTCCACATGGCCAAGAATCATTGTGCTCAGCTTTTTATTGAATTTATAGGCTGAGTTCACGTTGGCTTCCATCCGGCCTTTGCTGTTCGCAAATAGATTTACAAAAAGCTTTTCGCTGGTAGCGGGCTTTTTGAATTCCACATTGATTTGCCCTGTGGTTGACTCATACCCGTTAATCACAGAGGAAGTGCCTTTCGACACCTGTATGCTTTCCATCCATGAGCCCGGGATATAATTGAGGCCAAAAGAAGAAGCTAATCCGTGGATCAGCGGAACGTTTTCGGATATTATCTGACTGTATACCCCCGAAAGGCCAAGAAGCTGAATTTGTTTTGCCCCGGTAATGGCATCGCTGTAAGCAACATCAACACTGGCATTTGTTTCGAAGCTTTCCGCCAGGTTGCAGCAGGCTGCGCGCTGAAGTTCGCCGGTTGTAATTATCTGCACTTTGCGCATATTGGATCTCGAAATATAACTTCCGTCATCCTTGTTTTTTATTACTACTTCATTGAGTTTAGTTGATTCCGGAGCCATCATCACCTCTATAGAGTTGCTGCCGGGGGCAATGTGTAACGTGTCTGTTCTATAGCCCAGAAAACTGAATACCAGTTTTGGGTTACTGATCCCTTTGCGTGAGATATTAAATTTTCCCAAGGCATCAGATACAGTGCCTTTTGACGTACCTAACCAGTAAACATTGACTCCGGTTAGTGGGTTTTTAGTGTTTTTTGCATCCATTTCATACACAGTGCCACTGAGCGTTTGTGCATTAATCTCTATAGTAAACAGTAAGGCTGTTAATACAGTAATCAGGTATATAAAATTAGTTTTCATGATAACAGGTATAGCGCATTTAAAACATTTGAATTTGTTTACTTCCCTATGATGTAACGTTTTGTGCAAATCAAAATTCACACAAACTACTATTTGCATAGGAATAACTCAATACCAGAAAATATCCGGTATCAGGAAAAACAGGATGGGGAAGGGATGCGAAGCTGCTGAAGGAAAACCACTAATAGCTTTCCTGCTATAGGGGGTACGACCGATCGGCTTTGCAGAAAACAAAGGTTCTCTGTCTCAATTAGCACCGAAGAAAAAAGAAGATTATCAGGAATCTCAAGGTCGTTTATAGAAATTATTTCCTTGAATTCTTTTGCTGACAGATTATCTACAGCGGCAACTTTATAAAAGGCAGTATTTTCCTTACAGCAAGATGCTTTACTGATGCTTTCTCCCGAAGCGAATGAAAGGATTTTAGGTGAAACGCTACATGACATTCCGCCACAACCACTCTCGCTGCTTTTGAACCCGGAAAAAATACGCTGTGTTGTTTTTTTACTGCCCGAACAATAGTGCGTTAAAATAGTAATACCGCTCGTGGAAAGAAGAAAAACAAGGAGTAATCCTATCGCAATTATATTTTTTAGCAGTTTCAGCAACGTAATTCTATTTATGAAAACATATGCAAAATTAACCATATTTTAAGCTGTATCAACTTAAAATCGGTGTTTAACAAATAATTAACAGTAATATGTCGAGATGGGAAAGGTTGATTTCCTACTTTAGGTGCAAAAAACCTGCAAATGAATTCCCATGCTGAAATTACAGTAAATACTTTGAAAGCCGAAGTATAACCTGATTTATAAATATACAATGGAACGGTGTTTTTTTTACTTTTGCAGTTCGACAATATTTATACTTTGACTAGTTGAGTTTACTTTAAGTAAGCCCTTTGGGGGCTACGAAAAACGCAAATTCCTTAGCTCAGCATTACTGATGTAAAGGGATTTGTCATGCAAAATCTTATATATTCAGATAAATAAATATATATATACATCGAAGTACACATGAAGACAATTTACTTTCTGCTCGTAAGCACTTTTATTCCACTCCTGACTCAGGCACAAATCCCAAACAGCGGTTTTGAAGACTGGACAAGTATGATCACTTACAACAATCCAAGCCTGTGGGGCACTCTTAATAACGTAACTGCATCTGCCAATACATTTACATGTGTTAAAGGCACACCTGGCAACCCGGGGAATTCATACATTAAATTAACATCCAAGTCTGTAGCCGGAATGGGAACAAAACCTGGTATAGCAGTAAGCGGTATCCTAAACACTATTAGTATGGAGGCCGTTAGCGGATTTCCGTTCACCGGCCGGCCCGAAGCAATGACTGGGAAATGGCAATATATGGCTAATGGGGCAGATAAGGGATACATAAGTATAATATTGACTCATTGGAATCCTACTGCCCATTATCGCGATACTATCTGCTATAAATACCTGCCGCTAAGTGGAATGGTGATGAGTTGGGCAAATTTTACCATTCCTGTTACATATTCAACTGAAAATTTTCCTGATTCTGCCATTATTGTTCTCTCTGCAAGTAATGCCAATGGAGCAGTTACAGCAGCAGGCAGTTACTTATATGTGGACAACCTTGTATTTAAAAACACTGTGTGGTTATCAGCCGACAACATTGCTAAACAAAACTTTTGTATTTACCCAAACCCCGCGCATGATCTCCTGAATTTTGAATTGCCGGTGCCACCGGGTTCTGGCAAGTATAGATACAGCATACTTAACTATTCGGGATTGGAGATTCGGCCCCCGGCTTCGCTCAATCAAAATAACATTAATATTGATAATCTGATTCCGGGTTGCTATATTCTTATGATAGAGTCTGATCTTAAATTCAACAAGGGTAAGTTTATCAAGTATTGATCATCCTGTTTTATACCGGCGTAATTGCATGGACAAACAACAACCCCCAACAAATTTTCACAGTTCGTTTTTTTTAATCCAGCTCTATCTGGTTATGAAAGTTTCTAAAATTTACCGGTCGGGTGGATTTGCATTTTTATACTTAAAGGGTGTTATATAAATATATTATGATGTTTTTTACCCATAGGGCATTAATGCAAACAGAAAACAATTACGAATAAATCTATTGTCCGTCGGGACATTAATGTCAAAACAATTTATTCCCAACGGGAAATTTGTCTTAACAATTTACCCATACTTAAAATCCGTGTTTAACAGATATTTACCAGGAAGGGGTTAATAAGTGAAAGAAAGATTTTCAACTGCCGGGAATCAGGTTTAATTGCAATACTCCCTCATTATCTCGAAGGCTATTTCCAGTCCCAATTCATCAGCTTTTGCCAGATCAATGCAGCAACCAGTCTTGTACCCAAGGCTATACCTGGCAATCCCACGGTTATAATAAGCTTCGGCGTATTTTGGATTTAGCTCAAGTGTTTTGTCATAATCCTTAATAGCCCCTCTTACATCTTTCAGATCGTATTTAGCTATTCCCCGGTTATAATAGGCCATAGTGTCCAGCGAATCCAGTTCTATCGCCTTATTATAATCCAGTATTGCCCCCTTGAGATTACCCAACTTATATTTTATGACTCCACGATTAAAAAAAGCATCAGCATAAAAATGATCCAGTTCTAAGGCCTTGCTGTACTCCTGCATCGCCCCTTTCAAGTCCCCGATATTTGCCCTTACAAATCCACGGTTATATGCTTCAACAGCAGGTTGCCCGGCTGCCAAAATGCTTAATGAAAGAAATATAAAAAAACTGAGTAAAAGTCTTTTCACTGTTCTTTTTCTTTTGAATATTCGTCTGATCATTTCCGTTCCGGCAAATGTTTTCAGCAATATAATTGAAGAACTGACAATATTTACGCCAGAATTGTTATCCCATTCAAAACATGTTTTTGCAATACGACATATATTATTATATATCAGCTAAATAACAACTTGATTTAAATATCACTTTTGTTGTGATATGAAATATTCTTGTTCATAAACCAGGAAGTTAAATACCACCATGGGACAAAAATTCCTGAATGGCATTCTGTTTTAGAACCGGAAAAACATCAATGTTTCCAATTGTATTACCAAAATGGCTTTCCTTGAATATTATTAGCCTGTATTATTCATAAAAATTTCGCGCAACTTAGCGAAGCGTTCTCATAAGTTCAGCGAACTTAGCATTCTCACGAACAAAGTGAGTAATAAAGCCGCAAAGCCGCTAACTACAAGGAATTGATTGATTTTTTTGATAAATCAAAAAGTATTTTCAGTCATCTTCAACCTCTCCATTCCGTATTTAACCTATCAATCATAATTGAGTTTATAAATGCTTCCCGATGAAAGTCGCCTGATTATTGATTAATTTTACGCCAAAATTCACTACATCATAAAAACTTCTCATGAAAAAACTCTCCATCGCACTCCTGCTTCTAACATTCATTTCTTTAGGTAAATCGACTCTGAAAGCCCAGGCTCCTGCTCAATGCCAGGACGTGATGCTGCAAGCCTTCTACTGGGATTCCTATACCGACAGCAAATGGACGAAACTCAATTCCATAGCTGGCGAAATTGCCCCACTCTACAGTTTAGTCTGGCTTCCTCCCAGCGGAAATTGTCAAAGTTCGTTCAGTATGGGATACGCTCCTGTTTGGTGGTTTGACCAAAACAGTGCTTTCGGCACAAAGGATGAATTAAAAACACTTATTACTTCCCTTAGCTCCAGAGGCTCCAAGGTACTTGCAGATGTGGTGGTGAATCACCGGAGTGGGGCATCCAACTGGACTAACTTTCCGACAGAAACCTATAACGGTGTGACTTATTCGATGGGACCGGCCCAAATTTGCAGCACCGACGAAGTGGCTAATGAGCCCGGCCAGGCACAGCCAACCGGTGCGCCCGACACTGGCGAAGATTTCAATGGTTCCCGCGACCTCGATCATCTAAGTACAGTGGTTAAGGATAATGTGAAAGGATATATGCAATTTCTGAAAAACGAAATGGGATATGCCGGCTGGCGTTACGACATGACCAAAGGATACAGTGCTTCTTTTGTAAATGAATACAACAATGCCGTAGGCGGATATTTCTCAGTTGGGGAATATTTCGATGGCAGTTACGATTTGTGCAAAGCCTGGGTCAATAGCTGTAGTAATAATTCTACTACTTTCGATTTCCCTCTGAAATTCCAATTAAACTCCGCCATGTGGAACGGCGGAATGGATTTAACCAAATTAGTCTGGTTGATGAATGGTACTATTCCACAGCCAGCCGGTCTGATACATCATCCGGATACAAAGCGTTATGCAGTCACATTTGTGGACAACCACGATACTTATGTAACAGGCAATGCCAACAAGTTCAACGGAAATGTTCCGGCTGCCTACGCATTTCTGATGGGATCGCCAGGTGTACCATGCGTACTGCTCGCTCATTGGAATTCCTACAAAACAGCTATTTTCAATATGATTGCGGCCAGGCGGGCAGTAAAACTTCACAGCGAAAGTGATGTTACCGTTAACCAGTATTCAGCCAATCTTTATGTTTCAACGGCTACTGGGCTTAACGGCAGCCTAATTGTAAAAATCGGTAGCGGAAGTTACACTCCTCCTTCCGATTATTCCCTCGCTAATTCAGGCCAGGACTACGCCATCTGGACAAAAACCATCAATCCTGTTGCGCCTCTGTTAATGGTAACTCCTTGCGGGGGAATCTATTATACTCCTCAAACAGTTACTATGACTACTACTACCGGCGTCTCGATATACTATACCACAAACAATACCGCCCCAAACAATACTTCTACCTTGTACACTGTACCAATTCTCATTCCCGGCACTGAAACCCTGCGTGTTGTTGCGTATGACCCTGCAACGCATTTATACTCACCTGAGGTGTCAAATACTTATACCATTTCTGCTTTGGCGAATTCCATATTAGTTCGTTTTAAAGTGCCAGGTGGCTGGACAGCTTGCAAGGTATATTCCTGGGAAGGGTCTACCCCATTAACCAGTGCCTGGCCAGGTAGTTCGATGACACTTGATGGCGATGGATACTATTCCTATGACGTAACCGGATTCACTAATTTACCTATTGGAGTGGTCTTTAACAATGGTTCAACAACCTCAAATCAACAAACTGTTGACCTTTCTACATCGACAGATAAATGCTGGGATGCGGGAACATTAGTAAGTGGCAAATACACGGCCAACGAAGTGGTATGCCCTTCCATTGGTATCGAAGATCCAGAGGATCTCAGCTGGAACATTTATCCGAATCCAACCCGTGATCGGGTACAGTTCTCTTTTTCAGGTTATATTAAGGATTTAACTGTTACATCAGTAATTGGCCATCAGCTAACAATCAAACCCGTGTGGACACCCAACTCTTGCATGATCGATTTATCGGACTACCCTTCCGGGGTTTACTATATTACACTTTACAGGTCTAACGGGGTCAGGATAACCAAACCGGTGATGAAATACTAAAAACTGCGGCAAACAATTTGTTTTAACTTTCTGGTTGAATTCTGAAGATACACTTACCATATTGAACAGAAATACCAGCCGATGCGTTTACTACCCAGGAATTATCAGGAATAGTAAGAAATTCTCGCAGGTAATTATCTTTTTATCCGACTGGTCTTTAATTGAAACGGATGCCTGTGGCCCTAAATCCCAAGCAAGATGCATAATATAGCTTATCATTAAATCGTCGCCGGGCTTAAATTTTTCATTGGTTTCAATTTTCGTTTTTATACTGGCTATTTTACCCTCATTTATACTGAAACTTTGTGGTTTTGCGAAAGCGAAACCGCTTAGATTCAGTTATACTGAGCTGTTGAGTTTGCAATTTTCGCAAACTCAAGTAGCCGAAGTATAAATCATTTCCGGGAGTTACTTCAATGGTTAATTTGGGTAGCTAGAAAGCCGTTTTTGGCGCAAGGATATTTATGATTTCGTTTTTAATAATTTGGTTATATGTAAATCTATTTTATCTTTGAATTAGATTTTAACAGGAATGAAACTTTTTGCTAATTTCAATACTTGTTTTATATTGAATCCTGTTGTATCTAAGTTCTATCCATGTAGAGCAAAGCACTACTGATAATCATTGAATCAGTTCATTCTTTTGTATTGATAACCTGAACTTCCATGTTTATAAATACACGACTATAACCAACAAATGCCCTTATTACAATTAATTTATAAAAATGAATATGAAACGAGCATGTTCGCTAAACACAAATAAGGATGAAAATTTAACATGCGAGTTCCCTGCGGCCCGCCCTTATAAAACACTTGAGAAGCAAGCATTAATACCTTTGAAAACTGGCAATGAATTAATAAATATTTACGGATGAAAAAGACAATTACATTTTTACTGGCATTGCCGGTAATTTTCCTGATTTTCTCCTGCGGAGGTAAAAAAGAAGCCCCTGTATCTGCTGCACTTGAAGTTCCTGTTATAGCTGTTGTACAACAGGATGTCCGGCTGGAATCGGAATATACCGGACAAACCTACGGAGAATCAGATATTCAAATCAATCCACGGGTTGATGGCACGATTGAAAGTCTTAATTTCCAGGAAGGGAATCTGGTAGCTAAAGGCCAATTGTTATACACAATTGACCCACTTCCATTTCAGAATAAAGTGGACGAAGCAAAGGGAGCTCTGGCACAGGCACAGGCCAATCTGGCCAAGGCAAAGTCGGATCTGGACATGATTGAACCTCTCGCAAAAATCAATGCCGTTAGTCAGCGTGAACTTGTTGCAGCCAAATCGGGTTACGATGCTGCAAAGGCAAGTATTGAAGCCGCTGAAGCGAGCCTGAGCAATTCTAAAATAGAACTGGGATATTGCAGAATTACTGCCCCTATCAGTGGACTAATTGGAATATCCAAAGTGAGGGTTGGCGATTATGTGAAGCCTGGTTTAATGTCAATCCTCAATACCATTTCTGATCTGACCAGGATCAGGGTAAGGTTTGCAATCAGTGAGCAGGAATATCTGCGGATATTCCGAGCCATAACTGCCGAAAATTCAAGCCTGAAAGGTGCCGGCAAATCTATCAGCCTAAAATTGTCTGATGGAACCACTTATCCACAAACCGGGCAACTAAGTATTGTTGACAGGGAGATTGATCCATCTACCGGAGCAATGACGTTTGAAGCTTCGTTTCCAAATGCAGAGAAAATGCTACGACCGGGTCAATACGTAAAAGTTATTGTAGTTACGGATGTCAGAAAAGATGCACTGCTTATACCCCAGCGGTCTGTAATAGAGATGCAGGGAATAACGCAGGTTTATGTTCTTGGTGACAGCAGCAAAGTAGCGATGAAAATAATTCAGACAGGGCCAACCTATAAGGATGCCTACGTTGTTACAGACGGATTGGCCGCCAGCGACAAAATTGCTTTGGGCGGTACCCAGTTATTGAGAAACGGTAGTGTCATTGTCCCGAAAATGACGGAATGGCAACCAAACTTGCCAAATACTCCATCCACACCTGTCAAATAATATAGAAAAAATATTTTATGGGAGAATTTTTCGTTCGCAGACCAATAGTAGCCATGGTAATAAGTATCATTATTGTGATACTTGGATTACTGGCATTGCAAAAAACGCCAATTTCGCAATATCCGGATATCAATCCACCAGTTGTAAAAATTACCACCTCCTATACCGGAGCTAATGCACTTAATGTTGAACAGGCAGTTGCAACCCCAATTGAACAAAAAGTGAACGGGGTCGAAAACATGCTTTACATAAAGTCAATTAATACATCCGACGGAGCGCTTACAATTGAAGTAACATTTGAGGTTGGTACCAACCTTGATAATGCCAATATGCTTACCCAAAACAGGCAAAATCAATCGGCGCCATTTATGCCTCCAAGTGTTAAGCAGCAGGGCGTAACAGTTAAAAAATCACTTTCCTTCCCTATGTTGCTTTTTACGGTTACCTCTAGCAATCCCAAGTACGATAGTAAATTCCTCAACAATTATGCAAGCATCAATATATTGGATGCATTGGCCAGAATAAGCGGAGTTGGGGAGGTTGTTATATTTGGGGGAAGTGATTATGCTATGCGTATCTGGCTGAAAGCCGGCGATATGGCCAAACTTGGTGTCACAGTTGATGAAGTTAAAAAAGCGCTTAACGACCAGAATGTGATAAGCCCTGGTGGAAAATTCGGTGCTGAACCTGCTCCGAAAGGAACAGAATTTACGTATGGTGTAACTCTTCAGGACAGGCTGGTATCGGAAAAGCAATTTGCCAACATCATTGTCAGAAGTAAGGAAGATGGATCGCAGGTTCTGATGGGCGATATTGCCCGCATTGAACTGGGAACAGAAAACTTTAGTTCAACAGCCCGCAGAAATGGCCAGCCAAGTGCAGTTGTAGGGATTTACCAGATGCCGGGAAGTAATGCATTAGATGTAGCTAATAAAGCAAAAACGGCAATGAAAGAGATGTCGGCAAGATTCCCGCAGGACATTGCATACCAGGAATCTCTGGATACTACACTGGCAATTACTGCAGGTATTGACGATATTGTCAAGACTCTTTTTGAAGCAATCCTTTTAGTAATACTTGTTGTTTTTATATTTCTTCAAAACTGGAGGGCCACTTTAATTCCACTTATCACAGTACCTGTTTCATTAATCGGAACAATAGCGGTTTTTCCATTACTTGGGTTTTCAATCAATACACTTTCGTTATTAGGATTGGTACTGGCTATCGGGATTGTAGTTGATGATGCCATTGTGGTGGTGGAAGCTGTTATGCACCACATCGAACAAGGCAAAAACCCCAGAGAGGCTACCATACAAGCAATGAAGGAAGTTTCGGGGCCGGTTGTAGCTATTGCTTTAATTTTGATTGCAGTTTTTGTTCCTGTCGCAATGACTCCCGGTATTACTGGCAGATTTTATCAGCAATTTGCAATAACGATAGCTGTTTCGGTTGCTTTTTCTGCTTTCAGTGCTCTGTCCCTTAGCCCTGCCCTGGCAGCCATGCTTTTAAAACCCACAAAACCACTCAATGAGCGGAAAGGATTACTGCCTATGTTTTACAGAGGTTTCAACAAAGTTTTTGAGAGTGTTACAACAAAATATTTGGGTGGTGCCGGTTTTTTTGCGCGAAAAACAATCAGGGTTGTTGTGCTACTGTCTGTTGTATTGATTTTTGCCGGCATTTTCGGCATAAAAATTCCTGCAGGTTTTATTCCTGAAGAGGATCAGGGATACTTCCTGATAAATGTTGCTACCCCTCCGGCATCTTCGCTGCAGCGCACTAACGAAATAACAAAAAAAGTTGAAAGCTTTTTAGCTGAAGATAAAGACTTGCTTTCATACACAACCATTAATGGTTTCAGTTTATTAACCGGTTCCTCTACACCGAACAGTGCCTGTTTATTTGTTTCGTTGAAACCATGGGAAGATAGAAAAGCTACGGCGAAAGACATCGTAAATAAATACAATAAAATATTCTCAGCCAGTATTACAAATGGCACTGTTATGACGTACGGGCCACCAGCTATCCAGGGACTGGGAGCATCGGCGGGTTTTAGCATGATGTTACAGGACCGGGGCGGGAACACTCCACAGTATCTTGCGCAACAAACACAAGCATTTATTGCAGCAGCGCAGAAACGTCCTGAAATAAAAAGGATATATACCACCTTTAACGCAGGCACACCTCAAATAAAACTTGAGATCGACAATGAAAAAGCCATGAAACTGGGAGTGCCTGTTTCGAAAGTAACAGAAGCTCTGGGCGCATTTCTGGGTGCCAGTTATGTGAATGATTTCAACCGGTTCGGGCGACAGTATAAAGTTTTTATTCAAGCAGAGGCAGAAGACCGGGTGAATGCCGGGAATTTACATTCAATCTTTGTAAAAAACAGCAAAGGAGATATGGTGCCGGTTTCAACCATTGTTACGGCCACAAAGGTTACCGGGCCTGACTTTACAAACCGCCTTAACCTGTTCCGCGCTGCTGAAATTGGAGGCTCTCCTGCCGATGGATATAGTAGCGCACAAGCTATGAAAGCACTGGAAGAAGTTGCAAAAGCAACCCTTCCTGCGGATATGAGTTTCGATTATATCAACCTTTCCTACCAGGAGAAGCATTCTCCTGGAGGTAGTACCGTTTTTCTAATGGCTCTTGTGTTTGTTTTTCTCATTCTGGCCGCACAATACGAAAGCTGGAAACTTCCTTTCAGTGTACTTTTAGGTACTCCTTTTGCCGTTTTCGGGGCATTCTTAGGATTATTCCTTGCCAGATTTAGCAGCGATGCCTACGTTAACAACGTATTTGCACAAATCGGACTGGTAATGCTCATCGGGCTTGCAGCCAAGAACGCCATCCTGATTGTTGAATTTGCCAAAGCAGAAACCGAAAAAGGTAAACCATTGCTCGAATCAGCTATGTATGCTGCCAAATTGCGTTTCAGACCGATCCTGATGACAGCCTTTGCTTTTATTCTTGGTGTAACGCCTCTGCTTACTGCTACAGGCGCAGGTTCTCAGGCCCGTATCGTTATGGGCATGGCTGTATTCAGCGGGATGCTTATTGCTACCATACTTGGAGTATTATCAATTCCGGCACTGTTTGTTATGATAGAAAATATCGGCAAGAAAAAGCAAGTTGTACCTGAAATTAATAAAACAGAGGAGGGTAAGTAAAATGAAAAAGATACTAAGTGTCATTATACTGATAACCGGACTCTCATCCTGCCTGGTTGGACCGAAATACGTTCGCCCGAATATGAAATCCCCCAGGGCATGGAACGAGCAAAGTAAATTCGTCACTAGTGCCGACACAATTACTAATTTAAAATGGTTTAAGATTTTTAAAGACCCCGTGCTGAATAAATTGATTGACAGCGCCCTGAAAAACAACTATAACCTTGCTGTTGCTGTTGCCCGCATCGAGCAATCTCGTGCTCAGTATGGAATTTCTAAAGCCGATTTATTGCCTTCTTTTGGATATAATGCTGGCGCGCAATTGAACCATCCATATTCAAATGAATTCAATGTTTCGGGTACAGCATCATGGGAGATAGATTTCTGGGGTAAACTGCGTCATGCAAAACGAGCTTCGTATGCGCAGATGCTGGCAAGTGAAGAAGGGATGAAAACAGTTACTACTACCCTGATAGTCAATGTAGCATCCTGCTATTTCCAGATACGCGATCTTGATAACCGCCTGGCGCTTTCTCAGCGAACTGTTGAAAGCCGGACTGAATATTTCAAACTGGTTAATGAGCGCTTTAAAGGTGGTGATGTTGCAGAACTCGATATGTTGCAGGCCGATCAACAGTTATCTCTGGCAAAAGCAACCGTTCAAAATATCAAACGACAGTTAAATGGGATAGAACGAAGCCTGAATATTCTTTTAGGGCAGACTCCACAGCAAATACCCAGGGGAATAGAGAATATTGATCAGCGGGATATTCCTCTTATCCCGGAAGGCTTGCCATCAACCTTGCTCGAACAAAGGCCTGATGTAAAGAAAGCTGAACTTATTCTGCAGGCAGAAACAGAGCGGATAGGGGTTGCTCAGGCATCACGTTTCCCTAATTTGAGCCTGACAGGATTTCTTGGACTTGCCAGTACCGATCTTTCATCTCTCATTTCCGATGCATCTTATGCAAGCAATGCTACAGCTTCAATATTAGGCCCTGTTTTCAGTTTTGGGACTAACAAACGCAGAGTTGAAATACAACGGAAAGAAGCCGAAATAGCCGCAAATAATTATATAAACGTATACATTTCTGCATTAGGAGAAGTTGAAAATTCATTGGTGTCAGTTCAAACTTATACTGAAGAATATGAGGCGCGAAAACACCAGGCTGATGCTGCAACCAAAGCATTGATGCTTTCGAAGGAACGCTACAGGCAGGGATATACGGATTATCTCGAAGTTTTAGTATCTGAAAGTTCAATGTTTGAGGCGGAATTGCAGGCTTCAGCAATAAAAGCTCAGCAACTTACTTCATACATTAATTTGTACTGTGCTCTGGGAGGCGGCTGGTAATCTCACAAACCGAATTTATTTACCGGCAGCTATTCATTCCTTCGGCTTCAAGAGGTTACTTGCAAAATCCGGTGATATTGACCACCTCCATTTTCCTTACAACTTTTTCTAAACTAAGAAGAGTGGAATTGCAAGCGGAGCTGTGTAGTAAATTATGTAGTAAATAAAAAACCACTTACTGCTAAAATGCAGTAAGTGGCGGATTTTCTACTACCCTATATTAAGGAAAGTTGCAACAGGTTTGTTTCCTTTCAAAGGTTTGATTTGTTTGCATGTCGAACTTGGATTAATTATTCGACACAAGAGAAATTGTGCATCGGATAAAACATTTAGTCAAACTTTTATGTCGAATTTATTAT
>Ga0268283_1000849_pt1 | contig 16970 bp, 13 predicted proteins | sample saktaG_13_FD_190140 | JGI IMG/M metagenome (GOLD analysis project Ga0268283, IMG submission 190140) | Saline water microbial communities from Sakinaw Lake, British Columbia, Canada - sak_2013_06_06_36m | ecosystem: Environmental > Aquatic > Non-marine Saline and Alkaline > Saline ... | reverse complement strand
AAGGTAAAAAATGTCCAGCAGACCGACTTAACGGCTTTGCCTATAGCGAGAATTGGTTGGAAAATCTATTGATTTCCGCTTCACTCAAGGATTTTAGGTGCCCCCCCATAATCCGGTATAATCAGAACAAATTATATGATTTGGTAACAAGAGGTGCCGCCCGATCTGCAATAGGGGCGCAGTTGGATGATTTGATTGCTTATGTTGTGGGTCATTTTGCGCATGAAGAAAAGGAAATGCTGGCAAAAAACTACGCAGGCTATGATTGTCACAAAGAAGATCATGTCGCATTAATTGGTATTTGTGGATATTTGCAAACCAAGTTTCATGCCGGTGAAGCAGAAGTAACTAAAGAATTGGGACAACTGCTTAAAGGTTGGTTGGATAGTCATATCCCTACTTTTGATAAAGCTTATGCTGAAGCATTAAATAGTTAAACCAAGTCTCGTTTTAACAAAAAAGGCTTGTGGCTTCTTAAGTCACAAGCTTTTTTTTTATGCCAAATAAAAAACATCACAAGGACATCTGGCATAGAAAGGCGTCATAGGTTAAAATCATTTCGTTTTTTGTGATAATTATTACGTAAAGGGATTGAGACGGCTTTTTTTGTGTCTTGAGATTACGAAGCGATATAACACTTACAAGAGTTTATAACTACTATCGAAAGGGGCTGCTCCGTGAACAAAGCAAAGCAACTATTCGCAGGTCTGATCTTAATGGCTTTAGGGCTAGGAGCAGCGCAGGCGGACTATACGCTCAATTTAATGAAAGGGGTCACAAAAGTCAGTAATGACATTTATGATCTGCACATGTTAATTCTATGGATTTGTGTCGCCATAGGTGTTGGTGTGTTTGGCGCCATGTTTTACTCGATTTACCATCATCGTAAGTCAAAGGGACATGTCGCTGCACAATTTCATGAAAATACTACCGTTGAAATTATATGGACGATTATTCCAACTTTGATTTTGGTTGCTATGGCTATTCCAGCGACAAAAACCATGTTGGAATTAAACGATGTTGAAAAGTCTGATATGACTATTCAAGTAACGGGCCACCAATGGTACTGGGATTATAAATACTTGAATAGCGATATTCATTTTGAAAGTCATTTGGATGAAGCAAGTGAAAGAGTACACAGAACGGTTGGCGCTGACCCACGTTCCGTTCCTCATTACTTGTTAAACGTTGATAAGCCCTTGGTGATTCCGGTCAAGAAAAAAGTGCGTTTCGTCTTGACCTCTGTGGATGTGATCCATTCTTGGTGGGTACCTGATTTGGGTTGGAAAAAAGATGCTAATCCCGGTTTTATCAATGAGGCTTGGACTTCTGTCGATAAAGCGGGCACATATCGCGGCCAATGTACTGAGTTGTGCGGTAGGGATCACGGGTTTATGCCTATCGTAGTGATTGCTTTAGAGCAGCCTGAATACGATGCCTGGGTGATAAAGACGTTGGAACAGCAAAAACAAAAACCGGATTTAAGTGATCAAAGTAGTCAGCAATTAATGGCGCATGGTGAGTCGGTCTATTTAAAAAATTGCGTCGGCTGTCATCAAATTAACGGTGCGGGCGTTCCTGGTTTAATTCCTGCTTTAACCGGTAGTGCCAAAGTAACAGGAAAATGGGAGGCTTTAGACGGCTTTTTGCAGGCAGGTACTTCAAAAATGCCAAAATTTGACAAATTGAATGCTAAGGAATCTGCAGAATTGATGACCTATGTTCGTAATAACTTGGGTAACAAAGTCGGCGATGAATTACAGCCAAAGCAAGTTGCACTTCCCGATGATGATGACTAAGTCTCCGATGCTGCTGTCGACTCACTCTTTTTTAACTATTTTCGAGGTATAAAGTATGTCTGCTGTCGTAGATGAACACGATCATCATGCCGATGATCATCACGATCACGGCCCTGCCAAGGGGCTGTTAAGATGGATTACTACCACCAATCATAAAGATATTGGTACGATGTATTTGGTGTTTGCGCTGGCCATGTTTTTTGTGGGTGGTTCAATGGCCATGGTTATTCGTGCTGAATTATTTGAACCCGGTTTGCAGTTTGTAGATCCTGCGTTTTTTAACTCAATGACCACCATGCATGCCTTGGTTATGGTGTTTGGCGCTGTTATGCCGGCCTTTGTCGGCTTGGCTAACTGGCAGATTCCTCTGATGATTGGTGCTGCGGATATGGCTTTGCCGCGCATGAACAACATGAGTTTCTGGATGCTGGTTGCCGGTGTATTGCTGCTGGCAAGCACCTTGTTTATGGAAGGTGGTGCGCCTAATGGTGGCTGGACTTTATATCCGCCGCTGGTTTTGCAACCGATTACGGTTGGTAAAGCCTTGCCGTTCGCCGTGTTCTCTGTGCATTTGTTGGGTATTTCATCCATCATGGGTGCGATTAACATCATCGCGACTATTTTCAACATGCGTGCACCTGCCATGAAAATGATGGATATGCCCTTGTTTGTTTGGACTTGGTTGATTACCGCGTTTTTGTTAATTGCTGTGATGCCGGTATTTGCTGGCGCAGTGACCATGCTGTTAACCGACAAGTTTTTCCATACCAGCTTCTTTAATGCAGCCGGTGGTGGTGATCCTGTGCTGTATCAGCATATCTTCTGGTTTTTTGGGCATCCAGAAGTTTATATCATGATTTTGCCAACGTTCGGTGTTGCTTCTACCATTATTCCCGTGTTTGCGCGTAAACCTTTGTTTGGTTACGCCTCGATGGTTTGGGCGACTGGTTCGATTGCTTTTCTGTCGTTTATTGTTTGGGCGCATCACATGTTCACGGTCGGTATGCCTTTAGCGGGTGAGTTGTACTTTATGTATGCCACCATGATTATTGCAGTACCGACTGGCGTTAAAGTGTTTAACTGGACAGCGACCATGTGGAAAGGTGCCATGACCTTTGAAACACCGATGCTGTTTTCCATAGCCTTTGTGGTTTTATTTACCATGGGTGGTTTTACCGGCTTGATGATGGCTATCGCACCGGTTGATTTTCAGTATCACGATACTTATTTTATCGTTGCCCACTTCCATTACACCTTGGTGCCTGCCTCCATCTTTATTTTGATGGCCGCCGGTTATTTTTGGTTGCCGAAATGGACGGGGAACATGTACAACGAAAAAATCGGTCAGTTGCATTTTTGGTTATCGGTGATTTCTGTAAATATCTTGTTTTTCCCTCAGCATTTCTTGGGACTAGCCGGTATGCCACGTCGTATTCCTGATTATGCCATTCAGTTTGCTGACTGGAACATGATTTCAAGTATTGGTGGCTTTATATTTGGTGCCAGCCAGTTGCTGTTCCTGTATATCGTTATTGATACGGTTAGAGGCGGTACCGGCGAAAAAGTAAGCGATGAGGTGTGGGAAGATGCCGGCAAGCACGGTCTTGAATGGACTTTGCCATCACCGGTTCCTTATCATACCTGGACAACACCACCGACGAGTGCGCCAACCGAACACGTTCTGGACTCACATTAAGGTATAAAAGATACATTGCCGGACTTAATGCCTGCAATGTATCGATTAACACATGACTATAAAAAATAAAAATATTTTAACGGCCGTGGTTTTGGTGGCAATCGCCTTCATTCTTTATATGTTTGCTGTGGCACAAGCTGTTTCACCGTGAGCGATAATGTCAGCAAGAAAAACCTTAAGCTGGCACGAACGTTGTTATTGGTTGCCGTGGCCATGTTTGGTTTTGGTTACGCGTTGGTGCCCATTTATGATGTTCTGTGTGAATGGAAATGGATAGAAAGAGATAGGCCTGATGATATTAAAAAAGTCCCTGAAGTTGCTTATAAAGTCGATTTGAACCGAGAAATTACCGTAGAATTCATGACCACACTGAATGAATCAACGCCTATGGAATTTCATGCAGAAAAAAAACAATTAAAAGTGCATCCGGGTGAATATTATACGGTCAATTTTTATGCGACCAATAAAACTGACAAAGACCTGCTGGCTAGAGCCATTGCCAGCTTTTCGCCTGCGGTAATAAGTAGTTATTTTGAGAAAACCGAGTGTTTTTGTTTTTCGGAACAAACTTTTAAGGCTCGGGAAACTAAAACGTTGCCAATGCGTTTTGTCATTAATCCGGAAATACCAGAGCAATACAAAACCATTACACTGTCATACACATTTTTCGACAATACTGAAAAATCAGTAAAAAAATAAAAGGGGAAGTTTATGTCTACAAATACCGCTTATTACATACCGCATAAAGCGACTTGGCCTGTCATTGGTACGGCTGGTTTAATGATTATGCTGGCTGGATTTGCAAATTATTTAAATGGCTCGTCAATTGGCCCTACGCTAATGGTGATAGGTCTGCTTATTTTCATTGTCATGTTGGTGGGTTGGTTTACCTTGCAGGCCAAAGAAAGTGAAACAGGCATGTATAACCATGATGTCGGTATTTCCTATCGCATGGGTATGATGTGGTTTATTTTTTCGGAAATCATATTTTTTGCGGTATTTTTTGGCACGCTTTGGTACACACGTAACTTATCGGTACCTTGGTTGGGTGGAGAAGGCGCTAAAGCTGCCACCAAAGAAATACTGTGGCCTGCTTTTGAAGCCGTCTGGCCAACTAACGGCCCCGGTAAAGTGGGTGGTGAGTTTGAGCCGATGGGTGCTTGGGGCTTGCCATTTTTGAATACCTTGATTCTGTTAACCAGTGGTGTTACCTGTACTTGGGCGCATCATGGCTTACTGGCAAAAAATCGCGATCAGTTGATTAAAGGCTTAATAGCGACTGTTGCGCTGGGCTTTTTGTTCGTCACTTTTCAAGCTATTGAGTATCATGAAGCTTATACTGAAATGGGCTTGACGTTAGGCTCAGGTGTTTATGGTTCTACATTTTTTATGTTAACAGGTTTCCACGGTTTCCATGTTTGTGTGGGCGCTATTATTTTAAGTGTGGTTTTGTTCCGTACTACCCAAGGGCATTTCACACCGGAAAATCATTTTGCTTTTGAAGCAGCCGCTTGGTACTGGCATTTTGTTGACGTAGTTTGGTTAGGTTTGTTTGTGTTTGTTTATTTAATGTAGCAACACATTTTCTTCTAAAAAAAGCGCTGCCTAACAACAGGCCGCGCTTTTTTTTTGTCGTGATGGTTGGCTATTTGCTTAATGTGTCAGTCTGAACCGGTTTTTCGGCATGTATTTTTACACCCAGTCCGTGGGGTTTAAAAACGCCTGTTGCAACGGCAATGAATAGAAAAATAAATAACAGAATGGAAAGGCTGATACGAAAAGTCAGTGCTTTAACTGTTTTTTCGGATGACTCTTGGGTTTTATGGTTAATCAAGTGAAACAGGGCAGAGCCGAGACTGAAAATTATCAGGATAAAGGCAATGATGATGACGCTTTTGATAATCATGGTAGTGTTCTGTTGGGTGATAAAATTTTCTCTATTTTCGTTTATTAATGTCTCTGTGCCAATAGGTTAAAGAAAAAAGCATGATTATTAACATTGGGCGTTATTCAATAACCTTAATAAAAGCCCCTACGCTGGCATATTGCTGTTTATTACCGCTGCTATTGGCGCTGGGAATTTGGCAATTAGGACGTTCAGAAGAGAAAAAAATATTTCTTGAGCAGCAAACGCAAGGCTTGGCTTCTTCTGAAATTATACAGTTATCTCCGGCGATTAAAGAGGATGTAAACAGTCTTAGGTATAAAAAAGTCCAAGCAATCGGTCATTATGATCATGCGCATCAGTTTTTATTGGATAATCAAATCAGTGTAGGGAAAGCCGGATATTTTGTTATCACACCGTTTTTTCTGCAAGGGGAAACCCAAGCTGTTTTAGTTAATAGGGGCTGGGTTCCCTTAAATAAGGATCGAAGGATTTTGCCTGACCTGCAGATTAAGGACGAACAAGCCGTGGTAAAAGGACGGATAAACAGCTTTCCTGGTGTCGGTATAAAGTTGGCGGGAGCTGAAATACCAACAGACGGATGGCCCTCTGTTGTACAGGTAATAGATAGCCAGGTTTTGGCAAAAAAACTGACTTATTCATTATTCCCTTTTCAGGTTGAGCTGGATAAAGACCTGCCCGAAGGCTTTGAACGGGAATGGAAAACAACAATTATGTTGCCAGAACAACATACAGCCTATGCGATTCAATGGTTTGCACTGGCATTAACGCTCACAATACTATTTATTGGGTACAGTTTTAAAAGAAATGATGACTAAGCAAGAGAAGAAAAATAGACTATTAATAATGCTTATTTTTGGAATGACTATTATTCCATTTTTAATCGCTTGGGGTCTAAAAGAAAATCCGGCGCTGCTAAAAGGAACCACCAATAGCGGGCAACTGATCATTCCACCCGTTTCAACGGAACGAAATGATTTTATCGGCTTTGATTCATTTTCAACTGAAAACATGAGTGAACTTCCCGGACATTGGTTGATAGTTAATGTGATTCCTGACACGGGTTGTAATGAAATCTGTCTGGATGCACTGCTAAAAACCAAGCAATTACGGCTCATGTTAAACAAAGAGCTGCCTCGTACGCGTCGGGTGGTTATGCTTTTTAAAGAGCCGCCAGCAGCAGTGGCCAGTGAATGGTGGTTGAAGGATACGCTGTTATGGCGACTTCGTCGTACCGATAACAAGGAAGATAATGCACTTTTTTTGAGTTTGTTGCGTGAAGAAAATAAAATAAACGACGCGCTGATAGAAAAACTGATCAGTAATGAAAGCAAGGAATTCGCGCTTAATTCAGATTTGATCAGGGTTAAACCCGGCGCAGGGTTGGCTAAAAAGATAGCGGATATCCGCAAAGGGGCTATTCCTGATGGCATGTTGTTTTTAATCGATCCGCTGGGCAATTTAATGATGCAATATGATGCCGGTTTTAATACCTACAAAGTAAAAGATGATCTTATGCATCTACTTAAAATTTCTCAAATTGGTTAGTGGTAAATAATAATGTTTAGAAAGTTAACTCTATTTGGCGTTTTTTTAACGCTAATCATGGTGCTCTTGGGGTCATACCTTCGGTTATCGGGTGCTGATCAGGGGCTATTTCTGCCCGATTTTATTAAGCCGTTGAGCTATAGTCCAACTTTTTATCTGACGGCGGCATTGGGTTTGTTGGTTTTGCTATTGAATCTGTTGGCATGGCATCAACAACCACGCAAAACAGCCGTTATAACGACATCCCTAGTGTTGCTGGTTCTGGTTGGTTTACAACTGGTTGTGGGGGCGACCGCAATAGCGGCTATGCCTATCGTTATTACCACGCAGGTCGTGTTGGGTCTGCTAACCTTCGGGTTATTGTTTGGGCTGTTTCTGCGCCTTAATCCGACAATTACCGAGCTGCTGAGTGACCCGCGTAGCGGTCTTGGCTTGTTTGCCCAATTTGCCCTGCTGGTTTTATTGCTGGAGATTATTCTGGGTGCCTGGGTTAGTGCTAATCATGCTGCTTTAGCCTGTAGTGGTTTTCCGCAATGCAATGGGCAGTGGTGGCCGCAAGCGAATTATCAAAATGCCTTGAATTTAATTAATGGATTATTGACCGGTTACACCGGTGTTATTTCCTTTGACGCGCAGGTAGCGGCCAGTTGGTTGCATAGAGTTGGCGCATTGCTTAGCTTTTTGGTACTAAGCTTACTTATGTTCAGGGCCACGGCAACATCGTCGCTAAAGCCGCTAAAAACAGCCGGTTTATGGTTGGGTGTGTTGCTGTTTGTGCAGATTGGTTTGGCGATTGCCGGCGTTAAGCTGGGTATGCCGCTATGGGCAACTTTGGCTCACCATGCCGTTGCGGCTTTATTAATGCTGCCGTTAATTGCGATCAGTTTTTATAGTCGCTATGGGCAAGCGGAAATACCGCGCCCTGTCACTGAAAAAAGAGAACCTAAACAGGCGGTTGTTGAAGCGGCTGAGGCCGTCGTGCCGGTTGAGTCTGTTAGGGAAGCCGTTTATGTAGAACCCGAGCCCGAGTCTTTATACTTACGTCTTAAGTCACAGTTAAAGCGAACCCGTTCCGGGCTTAACGGAATGCTGGCTAGTTTGCCGATAGGCCAGAAAGAAATTAACGATGATTTGCTGGAAGAAATTGAAGCCAGTTTAATTATGGCTGATGTGGGTGTTGATGCGACCACAGAAATCATCAGGCATTTGACTCAACGTGTTGAGCGGCACCAGTTGCAAGACGGCTTGGCCTTGTCAGTGGCTTTAAAGCAAGAGTTGCTGGATATTCTCAAGCCTTGCAGCCTGCCGCTGCAAATACCCAAACAAGATACCCCGTTTGTCATTTTAGTGGTCGGTGTTAATGGCGCAGGCAAAACCACAACCATTGGTAAATTAGCCAAGCGCTTGCAGGCACAAGGTCATAGCGTTATGTTGGCCGCCGGTGATACCTTTAGGGCAGCGGCTGTAGAACAGTTGCAAGTTTGGGGCGAGCGTAATAATATTCAGGTGGTAGCTCAACATACCGGAGCCGATTCGGCATCGGTTATTTATGATGGCTTGCAATCTGCAAAGGCTAAAGGCATTGATGTGTTGATTGCCGATACAGCGGGTCGCTTGCATACAAAAGCCAATTTAATGGATGAGCTGAAAAAAGTAAAAAGAATCATGGGTAAGCTGGATGAAGCCGCTCCCCATGAAGTGTTGCTGGTATTGGATGCGGGAACAGGCCAAAACGCGCTGTCCCAGGCAAAACTGTTTAATGAAACAGTGGCTTTAACAGGGCTGGTGTTAACCAAGCTGGACGGTACGGCGAAGGGTGGCGTTATTTTTGCGCTGGCCAAGCACACCGGTATTCCCATTCGGTTTATAGGCATAGGTGAAAGCATTGATGATTTACAGGATTTTGATGCCGCGCTTTTTGTTGATGCCTTGTTCGTAAAAGATTAAAAAAATGATAAAGTTCGTTAATGTAAGCAAGCGCTATCCCGAGACTGGCGACGTATTACGCAATGTCAGTTTTCATTTGCGGCGTGGTGAAATAGCTTTTCTTACCGGCCATTCCGGAGCCGGCAAAAGTACCTTATTAAGATTGATTGCGGTCATGGAACGTTGCAGTCGAGGCCAAATAGTATTGGATGGTGAGGATGTGGGTCTTGCAAAAGAAAATCAGTTGCCTTATATAAGAAGAAAAATGGGCTTTATCTATCAGGATTACAAATTGCTTAGCGATAGAACCGTTTTTGATAATGTGGCGTTACCTTTGGTGATAGCCGGCTACGGGCATCATGAAATCAGTCGTCGGGTAAGAGCGGCCTTGGATAAGGTCAGTTTGACGGGTAAAGAAAAAAAATACCCGTTGGCTTTGTCGGGTGGTGAACAACAGCGGGTAGGCATTGCCAGGGCAGTGGTTAACAAGCCACCCATTATTATTGCGGATGAACCCACCGGTAATCTGGATCCGGAATTGTCGGCAGAAATTATGTTTTTGTTTGGTCAATTTCAACAGGTCGGCGTTACAGTGCTTATAGCCTCGCATGACATTTCTTTAATTACCCAACTAAACCGCCGCGTCTTAAAATTAGACCATGGTCAAATGGTTTCGAGTTAAATTATGAAACGAAGCCATCATAAGAACATCATCAGAAAAGATCCAAAGGCCAGACCGGTCAAGCAGGATGTCCGGCAAACCAAAATGGCGGGCGGTGATTTTGTCGATAAAATAAATGCTTATCGGGATCTTCATGCGCATGCTTTGTTTTCCAGTCTGGGTCGTCTGGTCGCTTCGCCATTTACGTCGATAATGACCATAGCGGTGCTGGCTATTGCTATTTCGCTGGCTAGCGGATTTTATATTTTGGTCGTTAATCTTCAGCAATTAACTGGCAATCTGGAAACCAGTAATCAAATTTCCTTATTTCTCAGGGATGATGTTTCTGATGCACACGCCAATAAATTAGCCGACACTATCAGGAAGAATGCGAGCGTTCAGGACGTTAAGATAATTACCAGGGATCAGGCCTTGGCTGAATTTAAAACCTATAGTGGTTTTGGTGCCGCAATTAATGCCTTGGAAACCAATCCGTTACCTATTGTGCTTCAGGTGTTGCCTAAAAATACACTGGAAGACAAGCAAGGGCTTGAGACGTTGCAGGATACTTTTAAACAATCGCCGGAAGTTGATTTTGCCCAGATGGATCTCCAGTGGGTTGAGCGCTTACAGTCTATTATCGCGGTAGCGCGACTATTTGCTACCTTATTAAATGTGATGTTGGGTGTTGCGGTATTATTTATTATCGGCAATACCATACGGCTGGAGCTGCATACCCGGCGTGATGAAGTGGTCATTGCCAAATTGGTTGGCGCTACCAATGCGTTTATTCAACGACCGTTTTTGTATACCGGTTTTTGGATCGGCTTTATTTCAGGCGTAACGGCGTGGTTTATTGTGACGTTGCTCATGCTGATATTAAGGCAACCCGTTGAAAAACTGTCAGGACTTTATGAGGGTGGGTATCATTTGCTGTTTTTAAGCTTTACCGAAACACTGGGACTGATCGTTATTTCTTCGGTACTGGGTATATTAGGTTCGTGGGCGGTACTTATTTGTCAGCTGCATCAGACCAAAGCCGAGTAAAAACGGCAACGCCTGCTTTCTTCTGGTTCCCAAGCTCCAGCTTGGGAACCGTGAAGTCGAAGCTCCAGCTTCGCGAGATTGGAAGCTGGAGCTTCCATATCTGCATTCCCAAGCTGGAGCTTGGGAACGAGTACCGCCCCAGTAACTGGTACAACTGACCAGTACCCACAATGGCATGGCGTTTTATACCCGACCTGCACCGTTTGGTGACCCTTCTCTCCACGCTAAAAACCTAACGACTACAGCAGGAATCATGAGCAAAAAGACCTTAAGCGAGTCCGATATTTGTGCCAAGTACATCACGCCTGCCGTCGTTCAGGCCGGGTGGGATGAGGCTTTGCAAATACGTAGAGAGGTATTTTTTACCAAAGGTCGTGTGATTGTTCGTGGCAAGTTACATACCCGTGGTGAGCAAAAGCGTGCCGATTACATCCTGTATTACAAAGCCAATATTCCCCTCGCGGTCATTGAAGCCAAGGACAATAAACATAGCGTAGGTGCCGGTATGCAACAAGCACTTAACTATGCCGAAACATTGGGCATACCGTTTGTGTTTAGCTCGAATGGTGATGGTTTTTTACTGCATGACCGCACCGGACTCGCTGAAAAAACCGAGCAGGAACTAACCCTGGATGCCTTTCCTGCACCGGCGGAATTATGGCAACGCTATTGTCAGTGGAAGGGCCTGGCTACAGCCGAGGCACGCCATACCGTAGAAATGCCGTATTACGATGATGGCAGCAGTCGCGCTCCGCGTTATTATCAGGCCAGTGCCATCAATAACACCATCGAAGCGGTGGCCAAAGGACAGCAACGCATTTTGCTGGTCATGGCGACCGGTACCGGCAAGACTTACACCGCGTTCCAGATCATCTGGCGCTTGTGGAAATCGGGCACTAAAAAACGTATCCTGTTTCTGGCTGATCGCAATATTCTGGTCGATCAAACCAAGAATAACGATTTTAAGCCCTTTGCCGCTGCCATGACCAAGATCAGCAAGCGCCAGATCGACAAGAGTTATGAAATCTATCTGTCGTTGTATCAAGCCGTCACCGGCAACGAAGAAGAGCAAAACATTTACAAACAATTCTCGCCGGATTTTTTTGATCTCATTGTCATTGATGAATGCCATCGCGGCAGTGCGGCAGAAGATTCGGCGTGGCGCGTCATTCTGACCTACTTTTCTTCAGCTACGCATATCGGCTTAACCGCCACGCCCAAAGAAACCAAAGACGTGTCCAGCATTTTTTACTTTGGTGAATCGGTTTACACCTACTCACTCAAGCAAGGCATCGAAGACGGCTTTCTGGCGCCTTACAAAGTCGTCCGTATCGACATCGACAAAGACCTGCAAGGTTGGCGACCCAGTAAAGGTCAGCTTGATAAAAGCGGTGCGTTAATAGAGGATCGCGTTTATAACCAGATTGATATGGATCGCACCTTGGTACTTGAAAAGCGCACCGAACTGGTCGCCAGAAAAATCACTGAATTTCTGGTCGCGACTGATCCTTACGCCAAGACCATTGTTTTCTGTGACGACATCGACCATGCCGAACGTATGCGCCAGGCGTTGGTCAACCTGAATCCCGAGCGGGTCAAAGAAAATCGCAAATACATCATGCGGATTACCGGTGATGAACTTGAAGGCAAGGCGGAACTGGACAACTTCATCAATCCCGAAGAGCGTTACCCCGTCATCGCCACCACCTCCAAACTCATGTCGACCGGTGTGGATGCGCAAACCTGCAAACTGATCGCCTTGGATCAACATATCCGGTCAATGACCGAATTTAAACAGGCCATCGGGCGCGGCACCCGCATCAATGAAGATTACGACAAGTACTGGTTCACCATCATGGATTTCAAAAAAGTCACCGAGCTGTTTGCCGATAAAGACTTTGATGGCGAACCGGTGATGATTTATGAACCAAAACCGGGTGAATCCCCCGTACCACCGGAACTTGATGAAAACGGTAATCCGGTATCGCCAGATTCAGAAGGTGAAGAACAGCATCCCCCCTTTGAAAAAGGGGGGATTGAGGGGGGATTTGATGAACCCGGCACCCAGCGGGTAAAATACGTGCTTGCCGATGTAACGGTCTATGTCATTTCAGAGCGCGTTCAATATTACGGACCTGAAGGCAAGTTGATTACCGAATCCCTTAAAGATTACACCCGTTCAACGGTGCGCAAGGATTATGCCTCACTCGATCACTTCTTACGCCGCTGGAGCAAAACCGACCGCAAGGTTGCCATCCTGCAAGAGCTGGAAGCACACGGCCTGTTGCTGGAAGCCTTGGCCGATGACGTAGGCAAAGACTTCGATGCCTTCGATTTGATTTGCCATGTGGCTTTTGATCAACCACCGCTGACCCGCCGCGAACGTGCCGACCAAGTAAAAAAGCGCAATTACTTTACTAAATACGGCGACCAAGCCCGTCAAGTATTGGAAACCTTACTGGAAAAATACGCCGATACCGGTATTGAGAATATCGAAGACATTAAAATTCTTACCCTCGATCCCTTCAAAAATATGGGCACCGCCAGCGAATTGGTGTCGGCCTTTGGCGGCAAGCCCGCTTATTTGGCAGCCCTCTATGAACTGGAAAAACAACTCTATGCCTAAATCCCCTAGCCCCCTTTTTCAAAGTGGGGAATTGAAAGCAATATAATGTTGTAGGATGGGCAAAGCGATAGCGTGCCCCTCTTTATATTTTTAAACACCCTATAATTAAACAAACAAAAACATGAGCATTTCCTCCACCATTAAATCCATCCAAGACATCATGCGTAAAGACGTGGGTGTTGATGGCGACGCCCAACGCTTAAGCCAGCTCGTGTGGATGTTGTTTTTAAAAATTTTTGACGACCGTGAAAGTGAATGGGAGTTACTGCAAGACCATTACCAATCACCGTTACCGGAAGCCTATCGTTGGCGTAACTGGGCAGCCAATCCCGAAGGCATGACCGGCGACGCACTCAAGAATTTTCTGGATAACGAGATGTTCCCGGCCTTGCAACAACTGGAAGCCAAAGGCGGCGATCAACGCGCCTATGTGGTTCGTTCGGTGTTTGAAGATGCCTACAACTACATGAAGTCCGGGCAATTAATTCGGCAGGTGATCAACAAGATTCAGGAAGGCGTCGACTTTAACAAAGCCCAAGAACGTCATTTGTTCGGCGATATGTACGAACAATTGCTCCGCGATTTGCAGGCCGCCGGTAATGCCGGTGAATTTTACACGCCGCGTGCCGTCACCGAATTTATGGTCAGAATGGTCAACCCGCGCCTGTCTGAAAAAGTGCTGGATCCGGCTTGTGGCACCGGTGGCTTTTTATCTTGCTCGATTGAACATATCCGCAACCAAGATGTAAAAACCGTCGATGATGAAATGCACTTGCAGGCCAGTATTTTCGGCATAGAAAAAAAGCCGATGCCGCATTTGCTTTGCACCACCAATATGATTCTGCACGGCATTGATGTACCCAGTAATATCCGCCACGACAACACCCTGGCGCGTCCTCTGATCAGTTGGGGGCCAAAAGAACGGGTTGATGTGGTCGTCACCAATCCGCCTTTTGGCGGCATGGAAGAAGACGGCATAGAAACCAATTTCCCCGCCACTTTTCGCACCCGTGAAACCGCCGATTTGTTTCTGGTGCTGATCATGCAACTGCTTAAATCCGGTGGCCGTGCCGCACTGGTATTGCCTGACGGCTTTTTGTTTGGCGAAGGCATCAAAACCCGCATCAAAGAAAAACTGCTGCACGACTGTAACCTGCACACCATCTTGCGCCTGCCCAACGGCGTGTTTGCGCCTTACACCGGCATTAAAACCAATCTGCTGTTTTTTAGTAAAGGCACACCGACACAACATATCTGGTTTTATGAGCACCCATATCCACCGGGTGTAAAAAGCTACAACAAAACCAAACCGATGAAAATCGAAGAGTTTCAAGCCGAAGCCGCTTGGTGGGGCAAAGAATCCGACAACTTCAGCACCCGTGAAGAAAATCAATACGCCTGGAAGATGAGTATTGACGACATCAAAGCCCGCAACTACAACCTGGATTGCAAAAACCCGCATATCGGCGAGCAGGAGATCCACGACCCCGAAGTGTTGTTGGCGCAATACCAAACGATGCAGAATGTCATTGCCGCACTGCGCGGACAGTTAAAAGATATATTGGCAGAAGCCTTGGGAGGAAAGGCGTGATTAAGTTAGCCCGGCTTTGCCACGCGTTGCGTAGCAGTTTAGTCTGGATCGACTATCGCCAGACTTATTTCAACTATTCAATTCTCTCCAAGGCATGGAGAGAATCTCCCTATTCACAATTAAAGCCTCAAAAATCGCCCTCTTTGAAAAAGGGGGGCCAGGGGGATTTATGAAACCATATAATCCAATCTTAAAACCATTTTCCCGCAATTTGCGCAGCAACATGACCGATGCCGAACAATTGCTTTGGTCAAAATTACGTCGCAAGCAAATACTGGGCCTGCAATTTTATCGACAGAAACCCGTATCCGACTTCATAGTCGATTTTTATTGCGCGGCAGCCAATTTGGTTATAGAACTGGATGGATCACAACACGTCGAGCCAAAACAGAAAATAAAAAACGTTCAAAGGGATCAAAAATTGAGGGCATTAGGCTTGCAAGTATTACGCTTTGACAACCATCAGGTACTAACAGAACTGGATGCCGTGATGGATGTGGTGTTTGAGGTAGTTGAAAAGAAAATCCCCCCTAACCCCCCTTTTACAAAGGGGGGGGATAAAAGCAGACTTATCCGTCATTGAAGAAGAAACTCCAAATACACCCCCCTTTGACAAAGGGGGGAATAAAAGCAGACTTATCCGTCATTGAAGAAGAAACTCCAAATACCCCCCCCCTTTGACAAAGGGGGGGATAAAAGCAGACTTATCCGTCATTGAAGAAGAAACTCCAAATACCCCCCCCTTTGACAAAGGGGGGGATAAAAGCAGACTTATCCGTCATTGAAGAAGAAACTCCAAATACCCCCCCCTTTGACAAAGGGGGCAGGGGGGATTTTCAAAAAAAGGTAACTCACTATGACTATCCAACAAATATTAACCGAGCACATCGACATCTGGACAGCCGCCGATACCGCCAAAAAATCAGGCCGTGGTCGCAGTTCGGGTAATGCTGCCATTGTTTATGGCATCAAGAAATTGCGCGAGTTGATACTGGAATTGGCTGTGCGTGGCAAGTTGGTTCCGCAAGATGCGAATGATGACCCTGCCAGTGAATTGCTTAAACGCATACTGGTTGAAAAAGCCAAGTTGATTACCGAGGGCAAGATCAAGAGCAAATCCCCCCTAACCCCCCTTTTACAAAGGGGGGGAACAACCACAACCTCGTCAACTCCAGTAATATCGAATGCTCCCCCCTTTGTAAAAGGGGGGCTGGGGGGGATTTTTGAAGAAGAACACCCCTTTGAATTACCGCAGGGTTGGGAGTGGACGCTACTTGGGGAAATCACTAATTTTGGCACAACGGAAAAGCTTGATTTAATTTCTGATGATACGTGGGTTCTTGATCTTGAAGATATTGAAAAAGACACCTCGAAGCTTCTTCAGAAATTCAGATTTTCTGAAAGAGGCTCATTGAGCACTAAAAACAGCTTTCTGGCAGGAGATGTTTTGTATGGAAAACTTCGGCCATATTTAAACAAAGTCATTGTTGCTGATGAAGACGGTGTTTGTACAACTGAGATATTGCCGTTTCGCTGTTACGGGCCATTCAGCAATAATTATTTTAAATTTGCTCTTAAAAGTCCATATTTTATAAGTTATGTAAATGCTAGAAGCTATGGCATGAAAATGCCACGACTTGGAACTGAAGACGGCAGAAAAGCATATTTCCCCTTGCCACCGCTCGCCGAACAACACCGTATCGTCGCCAAAGTCGATGAACTGATGGCGCTGTGCGACCAACTGGAAAACCAACACAGCAACGCCGCCGAAGCCCACGAAAAACTCGTCAGCTACCTGCTCGATACACTCACACAATCACCTAAAACAGGCTCCCCCCTTTGCAAAAGGGGGGCTGGGGGGGATTTTGATTGGCAACGCATCACCGCGCATTTCGACACCCTGTTCACCACCGAAACCAGCATCGACGCCCTCAAGCAAACCCTACTGCAACTGGCCGTCATGGGTAAACTGGTTCCACAAGACCCGAACGACGAACCCGCCTGTGAATTACTCAAACGCATCCAAGCTGAAAAAGCCAAGTTGGTTGCGGAAGGTAAGATCAAGAGCAAATCCCCCCTAACCCCCCTTTTACAAAGGGGGGGAACAACCACAACCTCGTCAACTCCAGTAATATCGAATGCTCCCCCCTTTGTAAAAGGGGGGCTGGGG
>Ga0268283_1000848_pt1 | contig 16986 bp, 16 predicted proteins | sample saktaG_13_FD_190140 | JGI IMG/M metagenome (GOLD analysis project Ga0268283, IMG submission 190140) | Saline water microbial communities from Sakinaw Lake, British Columbia, Canada - sak_2013_06_06_36m | ecosystem: Environmental > Aquatic > Non-marine Saline and Alkaline > Saline ... | reverse complement strand
TTCAGGTTTCCATGAAGCCGCCCTTACCAGGTAAGTTACTTTAAACTTGGCAGCCATAGCCTCTTTTGTCATTACCTGCACCATGATTTCACCAGTGGGTTTTACCTCTTCCTGCGTTGCTTCACCCAGCTGGAAATTTATTTTATTTAACTCTTCCTGGCAGGATTCCTGTTTTCGCGAAAGCTCAAGCCTTTTTGCGGCCAACTCGGTAAAACGAGCCCTGAAAAAGTCTGCCGCAGATTTTAATTCAAGCGCGGTTGTACCTTTATCGGGAGAGCCAACCTTCTGGTTTGCTTTCAGAAGATTTTCTTCTGTGGTAAGAACGCCTTGCTGTGAAGCGATATCCTCGATCTGGAGTTCGAGTTGTTTCTTTTTCACCTGCAGCGATTCCTCATCTTTCACAGTTTTTTGCGTTTTCAGGTAATTAATCCGGCCGTTCACAGAGATAATCGTAAAACTTCCTTCACCGCTTAACCTGATAGTATTGGCATCAATATTTTCGGATAAGCCGGTAAAAGTAAGTTCTGAAATTCCGGCTTTTAGCGTTGCTTGTGCGGAACGGGTAACCTGCGCCCCGGAAAGAAATAAAGTTACGTTTGTAACCTTCGAATCAAGATTTTGACTTTGCTGAGCAAAACATGAAACGCTAAGTAATACAGCAATGCATAGAATTATATTTTTCATAAAAATTGAGATTAGATAAATGAGCTATAACTTTTACAGAATTTGAAAGTAAAATTAGTAGAAAAGGTTTAATAAACACGTAATCCAATCAAAGACCGCTGTTAATTGTTAAATTTGTAGTCTAGTTATTTAATTATGCGTCGAGAAGTTGATTTCCTGGTTATTGGAACAGGTATTGCCGGTCTTAGTTTTGCTTTAAAAGCCGCTAAGTTTGGAAAAGTTTGTATTGTAGCCAAGAGTAAGGCTGATGAAACAGCCACAAAATATGCACAGGGCGGAATTGCAGCGGTGATGTATACGCCTGACACCTACGAAAAACACATCCAGGACACCCTGATTGCCGGAGATGATCTCAATGATGAAAAAGCAGTCAGAATTACCATCACCGAAGCACCTGAAAGAATAAAAGAACTTATTGAACTTGGAGTAAACTTTGATAAAAACGCCTCGGGCCAGTACGATCTTGCGAAAGAAGGCGGACACTCCGAATTCCGCGTACTGCATCATAAGGACCAGACCGGGCTCGAAATTGAAGAAACACTTCTGGACAGGGCAAGGGAGGATTCTAATATCGAAATCCTCGAAAATCATTTCACGGTAGAAATAATCACCCAGCACCATTTAGGAATGTACGTAAACCGGCGCACTCCTGATATTACCTGTTATGGCGCCTATGTACTCGATCGCAAAATCAACAGCATTGATACCATTCTTGCTAAGGTTACCCTGATGGCATCGGGCGGAGCTGGCAATGTATATGCCACAACAACTAATCCCCCGATTGCTACTGGCGATGGAATTGCCATGGTATACCGCGCCAAGGGAACCATAGAGAAAATGGAATTTATTCAGTTTCATCCTACCTCGTTGTACAATCCTACCGAAAAGCCTTCTTTCCTTATCACCGAAGCATTGCGCGGATTTGGAGGAATACTGAAGGATGTTAACGGCAATGAGTTTATGCAGAAATATGACAAGCGACTCTCACTTGCTCCCCGCGATATTGTAGCCAGGGCTATTGATAATGAACTTAAGATAAGTGGTGAAGATCATATGTACCTTGATTGCCGTCACCTGAACCGCAACCAGCTTATCGATCATTTTCCGGGTATTTATGCCAAATGCCTTACCATAGGAATTGACATGACCAGGGAAATGATACCGATTGTTCCTGCAGCCCATTATACCTGTGGTGGCATTAAAGTAGATGAATGGGGACAAAGTTCCATTTTAAATCTCTACGCTTCCGGCGAATGTTCATCAACAGGCTTGCACGGGGCTAACCGCCTGGCAAGTAATTCCCTGCTCGAGTCACTGGTATACTCACACCGTGCCTGTGTCGATGCTTCTCACAAACTCAAACACATCAGTTTATGTAACGAAATTCCTGACTGGAATGCCGAAGGAACTGTAATGAACGAAGAAATGGTGCTCATCACCCAGACCATGCGGGAACTACAAAGCATTATGACCAATTATGTGGGCATTGTACGCTCTGACCTGCGACTGAAAAGAGCTGCAGACAGGTTAAGCATACTTGAACGCGAAACCGAAGAACTTTACAAACACTCGGTACTCATTGATAAAATATGTGAAGTACGTAACCTTATAAAGGTCGCCACACTAATTGTAAAAATGGCGCTCGAACGCAAGGAAAGTCGGGGCCTTCATTTCTCTATCGACTATCCCAAGGTAAGTGACAACGAAGTAAATGTATTCAGCCCGGAAGATTGAGGCAGGTATTGGGGATTAGGGGATAAATTCCAGGTCCCAAATTCCAAGTCTCAATTCCCAAATTCCAAGTCTCAATTCCCAAATTCCAAGTTCCAAACCAAAATTCAGACACCCTAACACTTATAACCTAACCCCCAAATCCCAACTTATCCATGCCTCTCATATATCCCATTAAAGGAATCGCCCCAACCATCGGTAAAAATACTTTTATTGCCGAAAACGCCACTATTGTTGGTGATGTAATAATGGGCGACAATTGCAGTGTCTGGTTCAATACTGTTATCCGCGGCGATGTTAATTCTATCCGCATCGGCAATAATGTTAACATCCAGGATGCGGCTATTATTCATTGTACCTACCAGAAATTCGGGGTGAGCATCGGGAACAATGTTTCCATTGCTCATGCGGCAATAATTCACGGATGTACCATCCAGGATAATGTGCTGATTGGCATGGGAGCCATTGTAATGGATGGCGTTGTGGTTGAAAGCAACTCAATTATTGCTGCCGGTGCCGTGGTTTCACAAAATACCCTTGTTGAATCCGGAAGTGTTTATGCAGGAGTTCCTGCTGTAAAGATAAAGTCAATAGACAAGTCGCTGCTTGAAGGCACTGTAAACCGTATCGCCAGGAGTTATACGATGTATGCAAGCTGGCACGATGACCGTATTGAACCAATGAACATGGATGATGATTTAAAACTTTCTGGCGCATAATCCTGGAATAAATTCCAATTCTCAAATTCCAGGAACCAAATTCCAAGGCCTTTATTTCCCTGGCGTTGGAAGTCCTAATTCCTTTTTTTCTTTTGGGATTTGAACTTTGGATTTTGAAACTTGGACTTTTAAAATCGGTATTCATCATACTGTTAACAGCCAATTTCTGCCACAATGTCGCAACTTTATCATTGGCAGGAGATTTGTACTAATCACTTCAAATCAAATACTCAAAATTATGTACATAGCAATTTTTATTGGCTTCATGCTCCTGAGTTTGATCGTGAGCCAGGTGTTAAAATCGAAATTCCGTAAATACTCAGCCATACCAATAGGTAAAGGCTATACAGGAAAAGATGTAGCCGAAAAAATGCTACGCGATAATGGCATTATGGATGTGCAGGTTATCTCGGTAGAGGGTCAGCTTACCGACCATTATAATCCTGAAACCAAAACTGTAAACCTGAGCCAGGATGTATACTATAAATCCAGTATTTCGGCGGCTGCAGTGGCTGCGCACGAATGCGGACATGCTGTTCAGCATGAAGAAGCCTATGCTTTACTTAATCTTCGTACAGCATTAGTGCCGGCTGTAAGTTTCGCTTCCAACTGGATGCAATGGGTATTGCTTGCCGGAATTCTACTGGTCAATACATTCCCCCAACTCCTGCTGGCAGGAATTGTTCTGTTCGCAGCAACTACACTTTTCAGCTTTGTAACTTTACCGGTTGAAATTGATGCCAGCCGCCGTGCATTGCTCTGGCTCAACAATAGTGGCATTACCACCCAGGAAACTCATCCAAAAGCCCAGGATGCACTGAAATGGGCAGCGTATACTTATGTTGTAGCAGCATTAGCTTCTCTGGCAACCCTTCTTTATTATATTACTATATTTACTGGTCGCAGGAATTAATCAGACTCTTTCGAACAAAATAAAAGCCGGGAATCGATCAGATTTCCGGCTTTTTACATTTTACATTCAGAATTACTTTCCCGCTGAAGAATTCCCGAGCTTTATCCCAATCCCTATTTTTAAATCAATACTGTGGTAGTCACCAATTCGGTTATGCTTTACCAGATCGTAGCTTGCTTTGAGATCGAAAAAGACTTTATCGTTCAGCCAATACGAAACTCCGGCTTCAGGATTCAGGATATATCCATAATCTGTAGATTTAGCAACATCCGTAGATGTGGGAACGAAGCTGGGTGTTTGATAAATCGACAGCCCGGTAGTTATCCCGACATACGGACGGTATTTGCCGGTTCCAAAATATTTACGAACAATTGGTGCAAATAAAAGCGAATTGGTTGAGTACTTTACAAATTCAGTTCCTGTCTGAGAAAAGGGGTAATAGGTCTTTGTATGATCGTAGCTATAATCTGCATTTAATCCTACTGCAAAATTATTACTCACCAGGAACATGGCATACGGATTTAAACTCAAGGAGAAATATCTGATATCGGATGAATTATAGCTAAATCCAACATTTCCGCTTACACCACCAATCCAACTGCCTTTTTCCAGCTGAGCAAATGACGTAAGTGTTAATAATGTAATAAAAGCAATTGATAGAGCTTGTTTTTTCATGATAATATTATAAAGTTAATGAAGATTAAGAATTATATAAATCAAAGTTAATGATATAAAGATATAGCAAATGTTAACCGTTCATAATAAAGCAGAATTATTCCCAATTTCAAATTCTAATGCCCTGAAGTGGCGGAATCTATAAAAAGCAAAAACTCCGGGCAAAGCCGGAGTTTTGAAATCTCTTTAAACTAACGTACTATTGAATTCCAAGTTTTTTCTTCACGAGTGGTGTAATATCTTCACCACCATCCGAATACAACAGGATATCTTCTACAGCATTAATAACATAAGCGAATCCACCTTCTTTAGCTACATCTTTTATAGCTTGCCTTGCTTTAGTTACAAAAGGTGTGATCAATTCTGTCTGTTTGTCAGAAAGATCCTTTTGTGCGGACTGCTGAAAAGCTTCTATACGGCCCTGTAGGTCAGTAATTTCTTTTTCTTTAGTAGTTTTGATGATGCTCGACATAGTTGCCAGGTTCTTCTGATAATCGGCACCTTTCATTTCCAGTTCTTGTTGCATGGTCTGCAATTCACCCTGAAGTGTTTGAACATATTTTTCCATAACAACTTTCACAGTATCCTGTCCTGGCATTTGTTCCAGAACTTTACCGAGGTCGATATGTCCGATTTTTGAGGCTTTCTGTGCATTGGTGGTTGCTGCAACAGCTACCAGTACTACAATTGCTAAAACTTTTAGGGTGTTCTTCATCATTTTTGTGTATGTGGATTATTTGTTTTCTGATTAAATGAGGCGCAAAGGTAAAAAAAAGGCGTTACCAAAATCACCTAAATGTTATTTTTTACTTTTAGCAGATTGTTGTGGCTTATATGTATAGCCCAATTTATCAAGTACCTGTTCGCTTATATCGTATTTTGGATTGGTAAAAATAAGAGTCGCATTGTTGGCTTTGTCGAAAACAACTGCATAATTTTCGGCTGTTGCAATTTCATCGATGCCATTGTACACTTTTTCCTGTATTGGTTTCACTAGTTCAGTGCGTTTCTTAAACAGATCGCCTTCGCTTCCAAAACGTTTTTTTTGCAAATCTTTTGCTTCCTTCTCCTTTTTAATGATATCATCCTCACGTTTCTTTTTCATATCTTCCGGAAGCAGAACAGCCTCGTTCTGGAAGTTTTTATACATTTTATCAATCTCTGCAAATTTTACTTCAATCTCTTTCTGCCATTGAACCGAAAGTTCATCGAGCTGGGTTTGTGCATCTGCATACTCCGGAATGTTGGATAGTATATAATCCGTATTCACAAAAGCATACTTCTGGGCCGAAGCACCAAAACCAAAAGTGCAAAAAATTGCTGCAATCAGAATGATCTTTTTCATAGTATTACCACCTTTAAATTAATATGATAGAGAATACAGTTAATTTGTATTTATAACAGTAATAGCAAAAAACCTGCCAAAACTCTTAATCTATTGAAGAATTCATTGAAAAATGGAACTGCCCCTTATTTGCCGATGGCATTCCTGGTATTTCATCAAACCCATAACCCCAGTCGAGACCAAGTAATCCAAACATAGGCAGGAATACCCTGACTCCGATACCGGCAGATCTGCGTACATCAAACGGCGTGTAACTTTCGAACGTTGACCAGTCGTTGCCGGCCTCAACAAAAACGAGTCCGAAAATGGTTGAATTCGGATTGAGTGACAACGGATAGCGCAGTTCGAGTGTACTCTTGCTATATACCGTTCCTCCGGGAGGTTTCGAAGTTATTCCTGAATATGGCGTGAGACTTTCGTTTGTATATCCCCTGAAACCAACCAGCTGCCGACCGTCAATAGCCGAATAGCCCGACATTCCATCACCGCCCATAAAATAACGGTTGAATGGAGTAACTTCAATATCACTGCTATATTTACCAAGGAAAGCAACTTTTGCCCTAGCCATAACCACAAGGTCCCCAACAATCTGCTGATAAAAAGCACCGCTGAATTTCCACTGGTGGAATTCTATGAGACGATATTTATCGTCAGCTGATTTAGCGGCAAATTTATCAGGCGTTAATAATGAGTATGGCGGTGTGAGTTCAAGGGATAAATTCAGTTCGGATCCTGCGCGTGGATAAATCTGCGCATCGGTCGAGTACCTGCCCAATCCTACTGTATACGAGTAACTCTGGTATAATCCGTTCGATTGTTTGCCAAAGAGAATATAGTTGTCAAGGTTATAATGCTGCAGACTAATTGTTTGTGAAAGGTTAAAATAGTTGTCGGGCCAATTTAAACGCCTGCTGAACGCAAAAGAAAGTCCTGTAATGTTATACGCGTAGTAATTAGAATTGGTTTTAGCATATCCATTATTAAAAGCAGAAACATAGGTGGAAACACTCAGCTGATTAGGCTTTTTTCCTCCAAGCCAGGGCTCTGTAAAGGAAGCGCTGGCACTTAAATAGCCTTTCCCGTAGGATTGCAAACGTAAGGTCAGTTTTTGTCCATCGCCCGAAGGAATTGGTTTCCATGCACCTTTTTGAAAAAAGTTACGTGCCGAAAAATTATTGAAGGATACCCCCAGGGTTCCTATCAGCCTTCCATAACCCCAGCCTCCGGAGAGTTCGAGCTGATCGGAAGAAGTTTCCTCCACTTTGTACGCAACATCAACAGTTCCGTTTGCAGGATCAATGTTTGGTGTTTGAATATCAATTTTCTCCTGATCGAAATATTTAAGCTGCGTGAGCGAAGTACGGCTGCGTAAAATATCGGAACGGCTGAATAGCTGACCCGGTCTTGAATATAATTCCCTGATAATTACATGGTCGTTGGTTCTGGTGTTTCCGGCAACAGAAACCCGGCTTACATTCATTTGCTTGCCTTCACGAATACGAATCTGGAGATCAATCGAATCATTTTCTGCACTTACTTCAATTGGTTCAATGGTACAGGTAAGGTAGCCGTCATCAACAAACAAACTCATTAAATCGATGCCATTTGGATTGAACTGAAGCGAAGCATCCAGCTGATCCTGGTTGTAAATATCTCCTTTTCTAATGCCCAGCAGGAGCGCAAGTTCTGTAGCAGTAAATTTGGTGTTTCCTACAAATGAAATATTCCTGTAGTGGTATCTGTCGCCTTCGTAAACATGAAGGTCAATTGTTATATCGTTACGGCCTGATTTATAGATCGAATCTTTAATAAGCGTTGCATCACGAAATCCATTTTCATAGAATTTCTTTACCATGGCAATCTTATCTTCCTCATAATCTTTTTCAATAAATTTGGAAGATTTAAAAATCCGCATCTTCATATTTTTGTCCGCAAGATCCTGCACATAGGCAGGATAATGCTTTAAATCCTTATGAATCAAATGACCAAATAATCCAAAAAAGGATTCCTGCACGGTGTATAAAACTCTGTAAGAACCTCTTTCCTTAGTCTTTTTTAATGCCGATTTGAGCGTGATTTCGCTTACTTCCTTATTGCCGATAATGTTAACCTTGCCGATTTTAACCCGATTTCCTTTATTAACATTGATATCTAGGGCAACGTTATTCACCATTAAGGTATCCCTGATCTGTTTGATATTTACAGAGGCATCAAAATAACCTTTGCCAACATAATGCTTGATAATGGTATTACGTGTACGGTTTAAAAGATTATCAGTAACTACATCACCTTTCGATATTTTAAGTTTATCCTTTAAATCATCGCCTTCACCTTTACGAATACCGCTGAAACTGAACTTTGATAAACGTGGCCTTTCGGTTAACCGTATTTCAAGGAAAATCTGATCATCCTGAACGCCGGTAGCAACTATTTTAACATCCTCAAAAAGTCCCTGCTGCCAAAGCTTGTCCATTGCGCTGCGGATTCTCTCGCCAGGTATATCAATTTTATTGCCCACCTGTAAACCAGATAAAGATATCAGAACAGAACTGTTAAGATACATAACCCCTGTTACTGTAATGCCTCCGATTGTATATTTCTTGGGAAGATTGTAATTGATATCCGGAACTTCATTGCCTGTCGTAACCTGCGCCACTACTGGCATTGATAGGATTGAAATTAGAATAGAAAGTAATGTAAAGCGCCTCAGTGTCATCCTTTGCAATTTATAATTTGTTCACTCGTTTTGCCAAACCGCCGCTCGCGATGCTGGAAATCAATAATAGCTTCGTAGAGATCCTCTTTGCGGAAGTCAGGCCAAAGTTTAGATGAAAAGAATAACTCGGTGTAGGCAGTTTGCCACATCAGGAAATTACTTGTACGGTATTCACCACTGGTGCGTATTAAAAGCTCCGGGTCAGGAAGATCGGGTGCATTCATATTGGCTGATACCATTTTTTCGGTGATCTGTTCAGGGGTTAGCGTACCGTCCTCGACCAGAAGAGCAATCTTTTTAATTGCATCAACTATCTCCCACCTGCCACTGTAACTCAGTGCCAGGAACAAATCCATCCGGGTATTCCCAGCAGTTTTTTCCATGGCTTCAGCGAGTTCTTCTTTCACTTTTGGGTCCATGCATTGCACATTCCCAATAACTCTTAGTCTTATATTGTTATCGTTGAGGGTTTTAATCTCATTATTGATTGTTACAACCAAAAGGTGCATTAATGCATCAACTTCGTCTTTCGGACGATTCCAATTCTCTGTTGAAAAGGCATACAAAGTGAGGTACTTTATTCCAAGTTCAGCAGCAGCTTCAGCAGTTTCGCGAACAGATTGCACCCCATTATTATGCCCGAAAACACGTTGTTCGCCACGTTGCTGAGCCCATCTGCCATTGCCATCCATGATGATGGCTATATGCTTTGGCAGCCTGGTTTTATCTACAGTGTCGATCAAATTGTTATTCTCCATCATTTCCGACAAATTTAGGCTTTTGTGCCTTACAGCATGAGCCACTTTTGTTAATTATTCTTAATGTATATGTTACAGGTTTTCAATTCTGTAAATTACTAGTATCCTTCACGTTGGTGGTCGAGACAACTCTCTTTTGCCAGCATACGTATTTTTACTGTTAACGAAATTCCTGCAAACGAATACCAATCAGTATTACGCGAGTTACCTCGCTGCATGCCGGCATTGTGGCTGAGTAAGGGATCAGAAGCAATTTCTTTAATGGAAGGATTTACAGGTGGATTAGCCGCTAGATCCAGATAATAAGTCTGGCTTACATCGTCAAGATAGTCGGTTGTGGTTCTTCGCATACCCCACTCAGCTCCGACACCAATCAGTTTACTCACACTGTATTTTACTCCTAGTCCGAAAGCGCCACTGAAAGCATATAAATCATATGGTTTACCCTGAGCTTCTGTTGTTAATGGTTGTAATTCTGTTTTCCCGACAGGCAGGTTGCCAATTGGTTTGAAAAAGAACACTGTAGGACCTGCAAAAATGTAAGGCGAAATTGAATGCATTTTACTACCAATGTAATAATCAAAAAAATTGATTTCAAATTGCAAACCTATTTCTGAGAGTTTCGATTCGAAATTAAGATTTCGTTCCGGATTAGTTTTACTAACGGCATCATCGCCTGCAACTGATCCCCGTAACCCATGAATCCTAACAGATATGCGCGAATTGAAATTCTGCCTGTACATAATGCCAAATGCCGGTTTCGACAACAGAAAAGGCTTGTTTGGATTAAGGTCACCCATGTAATAGGTAACACCGCCCAAGAATCCCAGGTCGCCCGATTTCTGAGCATAGATCAATGGTGCTGAAAACACCGCAGATAAAAGGAAAATTAAGATTTTTCGCATAATTTTTTGAGCGTGCAAAGGTAGTATTAATATTGATACAGAGCGCATAGTATTAATGAAGTCAAATTTTCAAGGCAGTGAGCTGTATTAAAAAAAAGCCATCTAAACATTGATGAAAAAGGAATATGAGTATACTATTTTTTTCACTTAGCATCTCCGTTGTGGGTAATCTAAATGTAATAATCCGTGAACTTACAGAAAACCCAAATTCCCTTTATCACGCTAGCCTTCAGATGCTGTTTACATATTTATCTGATACGTGTTGAGAGGAAAGCACGCAAATCACACTCTCCCCGGGAATGAAGGAGTTAAGAAACGCTGCGAATCGGAGGAGTTAATTACAAGCTTGTGGTTGCTTACCTGTCTTGAAGTATTATTAATTGCGGATATCGGATCCCCAGTTGAGTTTTGTTCGAATTGTTGAAAAAAAGTTTTCATTCAGACGTTGTACCAGGTTTATTTCAAAGTCAGCCTTACCTACAACCAGCTCATTTTCAGGAACAATGACAGCCGATTGTGAATCCAGCCCAACAAGTGCCTGGCTATCGCGGCTATCAACCCTTATACGTATCAGGCTGCTGTCTGGAATAACGACAGGGCGCACAGATAAATTGTGTGGAGCAATAGGCGTGATTACAAAATTGTTTGAATCCGGAGTTAGTATCGGACCTCCACAGCTCAGCGAATAAGCTGTTGAACCGGTAGGTGTTGCAATGATTAGTCCATCGGCCCAGTACGAATGGAGCAGCTGATCGTTTACCCACACATGAACAACCACCAGCGACGAATTTTCTTTTTTATTGATCGACAGCTCATTAAAAGCAAAATTAAAATCGCTGAACAAGGTTTGCGGCGATATCAATCTGATAAGTGTCCGTTTTACAATCCGGTAGCGATTCTCCATAATATCCTCAACAGCAGCAAGGATTTCGCCAGGCGGAATACTGGAAAGGAATCCCATTCTACCCAGGTTTATTCCGGAAATCGGAATACCTGAATCACGAACCAGGCGAACTGAGTGTAGCATTGTACCGTCGCCCCCTACAGAGAAAAGCAAATCGGCCTGTCCTTTCAGATCTGTATGGTCGTTAAAAAGTGCGACTTCCTTCCGGAAAGAAATTCTATCCTTGATAAAATCGTGAAAAGGCTTCCAGATCAGAAGTTTACACCCCTTGTTTTCAAGAACTTCCACCAGGATACGAACATAATCCAACTGGTTATCGTTAAATTCTTTTCCGAATATTGCAATTCTCACTTTGTTGGGATTTGTGTTGTTAAAATGAAACTGAAAATTAAGGATTATATCCCTGCAATAAAGTGAATAAAGATACCACTTTTACCCGATTTATTGATTGCATACTCAATCCTTACCACTTTGTCATAATACGTAACCAGGTCGACACCTAACCCTGCCCCCGCCAGCAAAGTACGAGGAAGTTTGTTATTGAACTGCCCGATCCACTGTGGCTGCCAAACGTAACCTGCATCAGCAAAGGCAGTGAGGTAAACTGCATAATGGATAATTCCGAATTTGGGCGTTGGGATAAAACCAATGGTGTGAGTTTGTTCGGGAACCAATGCAAATTTTATATTTGAACGAACAATTCCAAAATGTTTCCCATCAATTACATTATATTCATATCCTCTTACATAATCACGGCCATAGCCCAGGCCCTGTATCTGAAAATACGGTTGCCATGCATACGATGACACTTTACCTATAAAGGAAACACCAGTATACCAATGTTTTGATAATTTCGCATAAAACCTGGCTGTGGTTTTAGCCCAGGCAATATCAACAGGTTTTTCGAAATTAAATCCCAATCCTGATTTGTTCAGTTCAAGGTCTGCATACCAACCTTTAAGCGGATAATATTTAATATCGCGGTGATCAATTTTCAACTTGTAATAGATGTATAAAAAGGCAGGCTTATCCACGTTTGAATAGCTGTAATCAGCATTTAAATTCAACAGCGAATCTGAAAAAGAGAAGGCCCGAAAACCCGCAACTATTTGATGAGTTGTGAATATATTGTTGCGATACGTACTGTTTACCGAAAAATATTTTTCGACCGATAAGCCTTCGGACGCAAATGCAAATAACAGCTTATCATCCTGTGTAAGATAGCCAGCTTCACGATTATTTTTATACCCGGCCTCAAATCCAATCCCAAGATGCTTCTTCTTATCAATATACGGATTCTGGTATGCCAGGCTCAGGTGATGATTCTTTCCAAACTGAACAATAGCATCCAGTTCGTCCATCCTGCCTGAAAAGTTGTACCATTTTAAATCAATTCCGTAATTGATACGTGTAAAGTCTCGTGTTTGTAACCAGGAGTTTAAATTTCTGTCAGTAATCTGAACTATAGGAACCGGCCATAAATACCAGCGTTCAATCATAGAAATATTAATGTTAATTGTATCCCGGGAGTCAGGAACATCATTCCGGAGGGTATCGATAGTCACGAAATTGAATAATGAAGTATTCAACAGATTAAGACGTGATTGATTTACACGCTTGCTAAATTCATCAGTCGGGAATCTGTCGCCGGCAGCAATCAGCAGCTCACGTGAAATAATGCTTTCCTTCGTTTTTTCATTCCCTGAAAATTTAATAGTGCCAATAGTAACTGTAGAGCTAGTGAAACCGGTTTGAGCCTTTACAGAAAATAAATTTAAAACCACCAGTTGAAGCAGTATCAGCACTCGGAATGCTTTTGCAGATGGTGTTTTATATCGAAAACACATGAAGAAGGATCAGACGTTTAAATAAGTCATCAGGAGATCATAGCGTTCGCGTAAATTATCGAAGTAGTCACTTTCGAAAAACGAGGCTTTAATTGTATAATCGTACCTTATAAATGATTGTATTACAGGCTGTATATCAATACGGTTGAGCTTCATGGTGAGTTCAAGACGTGTGGAATCTGCCGGTGATGTAACATAAAAACTCAGAATTTTCGCATCGCTATCTTCAACAATTTTTGCAATCGGAACCATAGAAAAATCATTTACATTAAGTTCCAATACAAGAATTCCACCCGGATTATTTACAGCAGCTGTTGCTGCCATTTTTTCGACCATGTCTGCTAAAGTTATAAGGCCCAGGTACATACCTTTTTCGTCAACAACCGGTAAAGTGGTAAGTTTATAATCGGCAAAAAGTTTTAAAGCTTCATAAAAATGCCTGGAATGGAGTATCGAAATGTTTTGCAGTTGTAGCTGATAATTCCATATCGGCTCTTCGAAAGAACCGGCTGCAAATATGTCATCCTCCGAAATCAACCCCAATAACTGAGAATCACCAACCACAGGAAGATGCGAAACCTTGAATTCATCAAACCAATGCATGGCAATTAGTCCGGTATCGGAGGTTTTGAGTGGCAGTACTGCGTTCGATATGAGGTCTTTTGCAATCATAAAACTAGTTGCTCAAATATCGTGCCTTAAATCGGTAAAACCAAGCGTGGTGTTTTGTAATTTTGCAGCATTAAATAAAATGAGATGACAAAGTTAAGTGTAAATATTAATAAAATTGCCACAATTCGTAATGCCCGGGGCGGAAATATGCCTGATGTGCTGAAAGCTGCCATCGATTGTGAATTATTCGGTGCCCAGGGCATCACAGTTCATCCGCGCCCCGACGAGCGACATATCCGCTATAGTGATGTGTTTGAGATATATCCTTTGATTAAAACCGAGTTTAATATCGAGGGCAATCCGATTCCGCAGTTTATCGACCTGGTACTCAAAGTGAAACCTGCCCAGGTTACGCTGGTTCCCGATGCTCACGATACGATAACTTCCAACGCAGGCTGGGACACTAAGAAAAACAAGTCGTTTCTGAAAGAAATTGTTTCCGAATTTAAATCGCATGGAATCCGTACTTCCATTTTCGTTGATCCAGACACTGAAATGGTTCACCATGCTGCCGAAACCGGCACCGACCGGATCGAACTCTATACTGAAGCATATGCTTTTGAATACCTTAACGACAGGATTAAGGCTATTTTACCTTACGTTGAAGCATCAAAAGTTGCCACCCTAAATGGATTAGGCATCAATGCCGGCCACGACCTCGACCTTAATAATCTTTGGTATCTTGTACGGACCATCCCTGAAGTGCTGGAAGTGTCAATCGGCCATGCGCTGGTTAGTGACGCATTGTATATGGGTTTAGAAAAAACAATTAAGTTGTACCTGCAGCAGTTACAATAGTCATAAAATCCTAAAACGAATCCAAATGTTAAAATCGCTGGTATTTCTTATTCTGATAATTTTCTCTTTTTTAAATTTAAAGGCCCAAACTGTTGTTGAAACAAAGCAAACCGAGGAAAGAAATGGCATCGTTTATTTAAAAGGTGACAAAATTCCTTTCACAGGAACGACTGTTTCGTATTTCCCGACAGGTAAAAAACAAGTTGAGGCGCCTTATCTGAATGGCAAGGAAAATGGAGTTGAGACTGTATGGTATCCTGATGGAAAACCTATGATGGAAATCACTTACCGTGACGGTGAATTTAACGGGCCTTATAAATTTTATTATATCGAAGGCGGAATGGAATATGAAAAGATTTATTCCGGCGGTTTGATGAACGGCCTTTCTACCCATTACTACAAAAATGGCAAGAAAGAATACGAAGGGTCATATTCCGATTGCCGCGAAACAGGTACCTGGACCTATTTCCATCAAAACGGGGTGAAAATGAAAGAAGGAGAATTTAAACTGGGTTTCGAAGATGAAATATGGCAGTTTTGGGATGAAAGTGGTAAACTTGTAAAAACTGTTACCTATAAATCGGGTGATGTTATTTCGGAAACTCCGATAAAATAATCCGGGCTTATCAATGCAACTGCCTCATTTATTAGCTGTTCCGCCCTATCAATTTACCTGTTTAACCCTGTTTGCATTATCTCTCTATTTTAAAGACTGAATAAATCACGCTAAACTTATGAAGCTTTTTTACCGTGAATTCGGCGAAGGACAACCGGCTATTATTTTGCACGGACTTTTCGGACAAAGTGACAACTGGGTTACTGTTGGCCGACGCATAGCCGATCAGTTTCATGTGTTCATCCCCGACCTTCGTAACCACGGGCAATCGCCACATACGCCTTTGCATAGTTTCCCGGCAATGGCTGATGATCTGGCTGAGTTTATTGAGGTGCAGCACATTGTAAATCCCGTTTTAATAGGCCATTCCATGGGTGGCAAAGTTGCCATGACATATGCGCTTGAGAATCCGGAAAAGATCAAAAAATTAGCAATTATTGATATCAGCCCGCGGAAATATCCTGAGCGTATTACTCATACACAGGTCATAAGCCAGATGATGAGCATAGATGTGGAAAAAGTTACTACGCGCGGCGAAGTGGAGAAAATACTGGATTCAAAGATTTCCGATTCCCGGGTACGGATGTTTATAATGAAAAACCTTTATTATAAACTCCATGGGAAACTGGCATGGCGACTGAACCTGGAAGCTATAAATCAAAGCATGGACCTGTTGTTTGATGGTATCAGAAGCGAAAGCCAATATAAGGGACCAACTTTATTTGTTCGTGGCGGGAATTCTGATTATGTCCGGGATGAAGATATCCAGCTGATTAAGAGCATGTTTCCGGAAGCTGTTATAAAAACAATTCCCGGGGCTTCGCATTGGGTTCATGCTGATGCCCCGGAAGAATTATGTTTTTTGTTAAGTGCTTTCCTGGAAAGGGAATGCAAATTTGGATAAACGGTTCTGAAAACTGTATGGGGTTTCACCGGGATTAAATTCCAAGTCCAAAATTCCAAGTCCAAAATTCCAAAAGAGCCGCTTAGTTGATCTTGAGGCTTGAAATTTGGAATTTGGGTCTTTGATCTTTTTAACAATTTAATCCCTGAGCAATATTCAAAAAAAGAAAGGTTTGCTAAGTCTCTGAGAACGGTCAAACTCTCAAAACCTGCAAACCTTTCAATATTTCAATATTTCAATATTCAGTCTAATACCTTTCCACATCAACCCGTGCAACGCCGGCCTGGAGATTAATCATAATCTTTTTGGTGCTTGCTGCAAAATTGGGCGTCTGGTATTTTTGATTAGCAACTTTCGTAAACCCTTTAAAATCCTTGCTGGACATAAAGGTATTGGAAATAATTTCGCAGCCTGCACTTTCCGGTACACGAACCATAATCGATGCGGCACCAGCCTCTATTTTCAAATCAGTCAGTGGAAGAGCAGCTCCTAATTTCAGTTCAATATCCGATGCACCACCTTGTACTTTCACATTACGCGTTTTGAAACCGGAAAGATCGAAATTTACTTCAGCAGCGCCAACATTCAGATCCAAATCCCATATCGGGTTAGGATTGAGTTTCAAATTCACATTATTGTTGACTTTACCATCATTGAATTCCCCTTTTTCTAGCGAAAGATCAATAACAGTAAGGCTATCTTCTGCTTTGGCCGTCATCGAATAATTTGCATTGTCGTTATCGTGCTTCACTTCAATAAGCTTGTTGGAGGTATCTTTAATAGTAAATTTACCAACTCC
>Ga0268283_1000846_pt1 | contig 17032 bp, 20 predicted proteins | sample saktaG_13_FD_190140 | JGI IMG/M metagenome (GOLD analysis project Ga0268283, IMG submission 190140) | Saline water microbial communities from Sakinaw Lake, British Columbia, Canada - sak_2013_06_06_36m | ecosystem: Environmental > Aquatic > Non-marine Saline and Alkaline > Saline ... | reverse complement strand
CGGAGCCAACTTCAAACCGGGCGAGCCGGTGAAGCTATGGCAGCCGACGATGTCCGGGAAGTATGTCGGCCGGCAGCGGGCGGTGAAGCTGATTGCTCACAACAAGCGGACCGTACTCGGCCTTGGTGTCGGCAGCGGCAAGACATCGATCTCCCTGGCGGCCTTCACGCACCTGCACAGCCAGGGCAACGCCAAGCGCGGCCTGTTCCTGGTGCCGTCCGTAGTCCAAGGCCAGTTCGCCGGTGAGGCGCTGACCATGCTCAAGCCGGACACCTACAAGTGGCATTGCAACCCTGGCGCCAGCCGGGATGAGCGGATTGCAGCGTACAAAGACCCGAGCACCCATTTCAATGTCGTGACCCACCAAGCATTCAGGGATGACATGCTGCATCTGGCGGGCAAGCGCGACGGCATCGAACCGTCGGCGGTGGCGGAAAAGCTCGACGCCATGAAGCCAGCCGAGCGTAAAGCCTTCATGAGCGAGTTGCTGGCGTCCGAGGGCATTGACCACGACTATCTGGCGGTGGACGAAGGTCACAACTTGCTGAACCGGGCCGGCAAGGCGAACAGCAACATGGCGAACGTGGTCGACGCGGTGTCCGGGAACATGGGCTATTACACCAGCATGACCGCGGACCCGGTCAAGAACGACGCATCGGAAGCCTTCGACGTGCTGGCGAAGATGGACCCGGCCCGCTATTCGGACCGCGCGGCGTTCTTGCGCAAATATGGCGTCAACACCCGCGCGTCGAAGGATGAGTTGCAGCGCGAGATGGCGCGGCACTTCTACACCGGGAAGATCGATCCGGGTGTGAAGGCCAACAAGACCGAGGTCAATGTGCCGATGTCGGCCGACCAACAGGCGCAGATCAAGGCGTTGGATGGCGCGGCGGCCAAGGCCCGGCTGGCTCGGATGCGCGGCGGTATGGACGTGGAAGCGCTGCGCACCCTGGCGCCATCGGCGTTTGCCGGCGTCGACCCGGCACAGCATGAGGCGGTGGCGGCCAAGCTCAATCCGAATCTCGGCATCCTGCACAACACGGCCATTCACCATGCGGTCAACGGCGGCGCCAAGACGGATGAATTGGCGAAGATCGCCAAGCGGCACAAGGGCCAACAGGGCGTGGTATTCGCCCACCACCTGGACCGCGTCGAGGAAATCGCCGAGCGGCTGCGCAAGGAAGGGCACACCGTCACCACTTTGACTGGTGGCGATTCCAGCAAGGACAAGGACAGCAAAAAGCGTGAGTTCCAAGACGGAAAGCACAACATCATTGTGTGCAGTGATGCTGGTGCAGTCGGCGCGAATTTGCAGGCGGGAAAGTGGCTGGCGCAGTATGACACGCCGATGACGGCTATGCTTCATGCACAGCGTCAAGGGCGTATCCACCGTATAGGCCAGACCAGTGATGTGAGCATGTATGACTTGGTCGGTGACCACAAATCAGAGCGCGCGTCGCGGAAGCGGCTGGCCGAAAAGTATGATTTACGAGATGTCTTAACGAGCCCCCTTGATGGATTGGACGATAAGGGTATTGCTGGATACATCAATCGTGTACGATCAGGTAAGGCTGAAGAGGCGCATTCACACTTTAATGAAGTAAAGAGTGATGTTATCAGCGGCCATGGTGAAAAAGACAGTGAAGACGAGAGATTATTATAATGCAAACTGAAAATATGGTTGTTGTTCACGAATTTTCATATACTAATGCTATGGGAACAATAGTTAATGTTCCAGAGTACACAAGAGCTAATGGAGCAAAAAAGCTATCAGTAAATGATAGCTGTAGGAAAGAAGTGTTAAAAAGGTATATTATGGGTGAGTCTTGTCCAGAAATAGCAAAGTCATTTGGGATAAGCACGTCAACTGCATGGAGAATTGTTAAGGAATCCGATGCTGTAAGGCCGCATTCTGAGGCTATGGCATTAAGAATGGCAGTTTATCCAAATATCGCTGATCATAGAGGTGTGTCTGGGGTATTCCACTCACGTAAAGGAAACTGCTGGATACCAACTGGTAGTCGTTATGAATATATCAGGATGGCGCAGTTGGAAGATGATGATACGGTAAAAGTATTTTATAGATGTAAGGATCGTATACCATATCTACATAATAATAAAATACATTATTATATTCCTGATATTGAGATTTTTAAGTTTAGTGGCCTTACTTATATTGAAGAAGTTAAGCCGTATTATCTGTCAACAGACAAGATTGTTATGATAAAATTAAATGCAGCAATGATATATTATAGAGATATTGGTAAGAAAATTGTTTTAGTAACAGAAAATGAAATAGGAATTGATTTCATAAAGAATTTTGATTGGTCTGGTATAGCTGCTCTGTCTCATGAGGATAGGAAGGCACTAGGAATCTCAAGAGAAAAGGTTAGACAGAGGTTATCTAAAAGAAAGAAGTATCAAGAATTGTCAGAAGAAGATCGTATCGTGGCTTGCAATATTTGCAAAAATAGATACCATAAGAAAAAAGCTGCTATGACTAAAGATGAAATGGTGGCCCGTCTGGCGGGCTGGATTGTCCAGGGCTCGTGACTGCGCTGTCGGCGTCGCGCTCGATCACGGTGGAACCTGGAACCTCCCGAGGGAGGGAAGAAGGCCGGTGGCTCTGGGGGGCGCCGCGCTCTCAACAAGGATATACTCGCATAGGATCGTCCCACGATGCAAGCAAGCAATGTGGGACACTGCTATGCCAGGAACACATAGCAACGTGGGCCGATACGGCCTATGATGGTGGCTGGATGAAGGAGGAAGTCGTGGCAGCAATGGACAACAAGGAGCGGGCAAAGTTGGCAGCCGCCGGGAGATGGAAGGATCGCGAGCCTGGGAGACACGTAACTGTGCGCCTTCCTCCGGATTTAGAATCCGCTCTACGCGACAGATACCCAGATACCGCACTGTCGGAAGCATTCCGACGTGCCGCATGGAAAGGACTCGAACAATGAGCGTCGCCACATTCGACAAACTGAACTACGTTGATTCTTTGAAATCCGCCGGTATCCCGGAGGATCATGCTCGGGCACTGGCTGTTGCTCTGGACAACGCACTGCGCGATAGCGTGGTGACCACCACGGCCCTGCGCGATGAACTGGCTCCGATCAAGGCCGAATTGATGCTGCTCAAGTGGATGGTGGGCTTGATGCTGGCTGGCGTCGCGTCCCTGGTGATCAAGGCATTCCTGACGTGAAACCCCGTCGTGACGACAAGGTGATCCCATGAGCACCCACGAAACCCATATCGCGGCGGCCCGTCAGCGTCTTTCGTCCCTGGCCGGTATCGCGGCCAAGACGGAAGCCACCGAGCGGCGCATCTTGGCCGCTGCTACGGACCGTCTGGGCAAAGTCGAAGCCGACATTGCCCGGCTGGCTCCGCGGGTGAATCTCGATGACAGCGCGGCCGACGCCTATCAGGCGGCCATTCTGGAACGCGGGCAGCTCGCCATGGTGATCACCAGAGCGAACGAGGCGCTGAATCCGAGCGATGAGGTGCCGTTCCTGTAACAGCTCGTTGACGCAGATCAATGCGGCCGGCGAACCGATTTTGCGCACCCGTGGCCTGATCTTCAAGGCCGCGGGGCTCGCGTGCGTCTGCCCAAAGTGCAAGGGCGACGTGCCGATCACCGGAGAGATGGCCAAGGCTCTCGGCGCCCGGCTGCTGCTGGTCTATGGCAATGCGATGAAGTCGTGACGGCACTGTCTCGGTAGGCGCTGGGCGTCATGGCTTGGTTGGAACCGGGACGGCCACCATCCTGCCGTTCATCTCGGCTGGTACCGGCGCCGTCGGCCAGGGCGGGCATCTCGCTTCCACGATCGACCCGTTCGTCTCGACCGAGTTCGGCGTAGTCGGTAACGCCGTGTCCATTTCGGCATTGATCGGGCCATTCGTCTCGGCCGGAGCTGGCAGGGCTTACGGCATTCCGGGGCTGGTGGCGGTCAGTGACGCGGCCGGGTTCCGGCTGGTCCTGGCAGATTCCGCCGCATTCACATTGATCATGAAAGATGCCGCGTGATGGCAAACACCTATGACATTGGCGATCTGGTCCGGATCACCGGAAAGTTCTCCACCCTGGCAGGTACCGCACTGGACCCGACCACGGTGACGCTGATCGTCAAGACACCGGACGGGCTGTCGCAGACGCTCGCCTACCCAGACGGTGTGCAGCGGACGGCGCTCGGGACGTTCCTGGCGACGTTCGTGACCACCATGAGCGGAGCGCACTACTACCGCTGGCAGGGCACTGGCGCCGTGGTGGCGGCCGGTGAATTGTACTTTTTCGTCCAGGAATCGGACGTTCTCTGAATCGTTTTCCAGGTCGTGACGGCAGTCTGAAGCTGTTCCGATCCTGGGACGCAAGGGCCTTCTACCTTTGGGCTGCCATCGGTGCAGCGAGTAATCGCAGCGCTGTGGCGGCCCATTTTTTTGGGCGATGAAATGTTCGACGCTGATAGCTGCGAATTTCTGACGGTATCCGGACTTCTGAAGGCGTTCCCTTCTGAAGAGGGTGCGGACCGTATCCTGAATTTCGAGGCATCGAACGAAGCGCTTGACCAACAGAACGAAGTTGTTCTCGCGGAAGCCCTGGCTGTTTCGGCCGAGTTCTACAAAAAGTTCGGCAATGTCGATATCGACCATGTCACTCAAGTCGGCGCTCGGATGGGTATTCCGAACTATAACCTATTTGAAATTGGCCGCCCGGTCGACGTGCGAATCGACGGCCGGAAGACTTTCGTGAAGGCCATCATCTACCGCGGCGAAGGCCCTGTTGCCGAAAAGGCTAATCAGGTTTGGGACTCGCTGACCAAGCTGAGCCCGCCGGCCCGCTGGTACCCGTCGGTGGGCGGCGCGGTGCTGGAGAAGGGTTCTGACTTCGACCCGGCCACCAAGTCCGCCCGGACCGTCATCCGCAGGGTTCGGTGGTCCAACGTCGGGCTCTCGCGGACACCCGTCAACGCCACGGTGCCCAACGTCAGCGTGGGCACGTTCGCCAAATGCTGGGGTGTCGGTGGCCTGGACCTGACCAAAGCCCTGGAAGCCGGCTACGGCACCGACAGTGCGGCCCTGGCTGGCGGTTCTGCGCTGCGCGGCCAGTCCCTCGACCACCGGGTGCAATCGTACTGGGGATTCCGGGACCGCATGGCTGGCGACATCAAGCGCGGCCGGTCCAAGTCTTCCGCGGCCGGAATAGTCGCGCATGCCACCGAGCATTACGGACTCGATGCCAATGAAGCCGCCGAATACACCGAGCGGTTTCTTGGCGATGTCAAAGACTTTTTCAGCAAAGGGAAGAAGTGATATGAGCGGCAACTGGGATGACATGCTCAAAGAGTTGAGCACGGCGCAGGCGGCGCAGGCCGAGACTGACGTTGTGCTCGCGAAAGCTCTGCCGGCCGAAGCTGACGACAAGGAAGGTGACGAGAAAATCGCTGACTCTGCCGCCACCGACGGTGACAGCGGCAAGGAAGCCGACGGCGACAAGGACGATGGCGAGGAAGCCTTCGGCAAGTCGTTCGGCGTCACGCTTGAGGACGGCACCAAGGTCGACGCCTACGACGGCACGGCGATGATGAAGTCGCTGTTCGCGGAAGGCGAAAAGACCAAGGCCGTGATCGGCGCCGCGTTCGATCTGGTGAAGTCGCTGCAGAGCACCGTCGCCAAGCAGACCGACATGATCAAGTCGCTGCAGGTCGATGTCCAGCGTCTCGGCAAGACTGGCGCCGGCCGTAAAGCTGTCCTGAACATCAACGACAAGCCGGCTGGTACGGGAACCGCCGAGCCGAAACCTGGTATTTCATCCGGCGAACTCATGACCAAGTGCTTCGCTGCGCAGAAAGCCGGCCGCATTACCAGCGCCGACATTTCCCGTGTCGAAGCCTACCTCAACCGCGGACTGGCTCCCCCTGACGAAGTGCTCGCTCGGATCGCCTGATCACGACACCAATTCTCCGACCTGAGAAAGAATCACTATGGACCCGCTTCTCCTTCAGAATACCGGCCCCACCGGCGCAATGCTGGCTGGCGACGTTGCCGCGCTGCAGAAGGCTCTGACCGCCGACTACGGCACCGACATGGCCAGCCTGTCCGGCGGTGGTGCCCTGCGCATCCAGTCGCTCGACGCGACGATGCAGAGCACGATCCAGGAAAACTCGCACTTCCGGCTCATCAACCGGCTGCCCAAGCCCAAGGCTGGCGCGACGGTCGATGAATGGACCGAGCAGAACGGCATCGGCGGCTTCCTCGGCGGCAACACCAACACTGAAGTCGGCGTCGTCGGCGACAGCACCGGCAGCTACAACCGCCGGACCGGCCTGATCAAGTACCTGACCACCCGCCGGCAGGTCAGCTTCGTCCAGACTCTCCAGTCGGCCATCGCCGACGCCGAGTCGATCGAGTACAACAACGGCGCGCTCGAACTGCTCTCGAACATGGAATATCTGTGCTTCGAGGGTGACAGCACCGTCGTCCCGACCGAGTTCGACGGTATCTACGCGCAGATGGTCGCCGGCGTTGCCGCTGGTCAGGTCGACGGCCACAACATCCTCGACGCCCGTGCCGCCACCCTCTCCAGCATCAACCTGCTGAACACTGCCGCCGCCACCATCTCCGGATTCGGCAACTTCGGCACCCCGACCGACCTGTTCATGTCGCAGCTCGTCCAGGCTGATTTCGACACCGGTCTCGACCCGGCGTTCCGTGTGGCCCTGACCGACGTTCCGAACGGCGGCATTTCGCTCGGTTCGCCCGTCGTCGGCATTCGCACCTCGTGGGGCAACATCAAGACCAACCCGGACGTGTTCATCCGCGACGAGCCGCTGCAGACCCCGTTCGAGCTGCGGTATGCGGCGCAGGCAGTGGCGCAGCTCGCCATCAAGCCGACCATCGGTTCGCCCTCGCGTGCTGCCAATGCCGCCTCTCTGTTCGGTGCGGCTCAGGCCGGCAACTACTACTATGCCGTTTCCGGCTGCAACGCCCTCGGCCAGTCGGCCGTGGTCGTGTCGACCCAGGTGGCGGTGCAGTCCGGTGACCGTGTGTCCCTGGTCATCACCCGCTCGGCTGGCGCGGGCGAGACCGGTTATGTGATCTACCGCGGCCGGCTCAACGGTACCAACGCCGTCGCCGATCTGCGTGAGGTCAAGCGCATTCCGTGTGCGGGTGCGACCACCACCTACACCGATGACAACACCGACATTCCGGGCACCAGCAAGGCATACGTGCTGAACATGGCGGCCGGGGCCACCGCGATCACTTGGCGGCAACTGCTGCCCATGATCAAGTTCCCGCTGTACCCGACCAATGCTGCGGTCATTCCTTGGCTCCAGATGGTGTTCGGCTACCTGCGGATCAGCAAGCGGCGTCACCATGTCGTGATCAAGAACATCCTGCCCAACGGCGCGACCTGGAAGCCCTTCGGCTGAACCTGACAGACGGGTGACTTCGGTCACCCGTCCGTCACCTACACGGAGGCCGCTCATGGCTCGCGTTGTTTGCACTCTGCCCAATGCTTCGACTCTGATCAACGGCGTGCCGTTTACGGAAGACCGAGGCCAGATGATTTCTGACGAAATCAGCGATGAAGTCGCTGCCGATTTTGTCGCGATCCCTGGCTACCTGTCGCTGGTCGAAGCCAAGCCCACGAAAAAGCCGGCTGCCTAACGGCCCTGGCGCATAGAGGAAAACGCCAATGTCCGAAGCTGGTAAGCTCAATCATCAGGACCGTCTGAATCGCGCCATGCCGGCGGCCAACGCCGCGCATCTCGGCGACTGCCTGTATGACCTGATCAACTCTTTCAACGCCTTGCAGACGAAATACAACGCCCTGTTGGCGCATCTGGACGGCGGCGTGCTCGGCACTGCCAACGTGTCGACCTACGGCACCACGAATACCGTGCTGCTGCCGGACAATCGCTGACGCTGATGGTGATGATGCAAGGGGCGCTGGGGAAACTCGGCGCCCTTTGTCGTGACGCCATCATGGTATGAGCCAAGGAGTCACCATGTCCGCCAGTCTATTCGTCCGCTCGTCTGATCTGCCTGTGCTAAAGCGTGACCGTGTCGTCCGGGTGGCGTCCCGTTACGCGCCCGGCGGTGTGATCGAGGATGACTACCTGTGGGCCAAGCTGATGGCGGCTGAAGCAGACATCGCCCGGCGGCTGCGTGTGTTCCTGACGCCGCGCGAGATGATCACGCCGGGCACGCCGCAGACAGAAATTGATGCCCTGGTGGCGGCCGGCGAGACGGTGGTGTCTGATCCTGGCTACGACTATCAGGCCAATATGTTTCAGGGCAATGCCTGGGGAATCATCGAAGTCCGGCACCATCCGGTGATCTCGGTAGCGTCCGTCATCTTCGCCTATCCGTCGCAGACGGCCACCCTATTCAGCGTGCCGCTGCCCTGGCTGCGGATCGATAAAAAGTACGGGCGGATCAACATTGTCCCGGCCGTGGCGCAGTCCACCATGGCGATGTCGTCGCTGGTGCTGTCCACCTTTGGCGGCGGGCGCGATGTGCCGCTGATGGTTCAGGTGCGCTACCGGGCCGGGCTCGCCAATGCGCGGGCCGATTACCCTGATCTGGTCGATCTGATCTACCGTGCCGCGGTGTTGTCGCTGATCGAGGACGAGTTCATGCCGGCCAGCGGCTCGGTGTCGGCCGATGGCTTGAGTCAGTCCGTCAGTTGGGACTCGGACAAATATCACGATCTGGTGGACAAAAAGACCGAGGCGCTGCGCCAGTCGATCCACGGTATCCGCTGCATGGTGGTGTGATGCAACTCTCTCCTGCTGCATTCAATGGCCTGCTCGGCGAGATGGGCCAAGCTGTCGCATGGCGCAAGGCTTACGCCTGCCCATGCCGGGACGATGATACCGGGGCTGCTCGCCAAGGCTGCCCGGTGTGCGACGCTCGAGGGCAGTTCTGGGACGTGGTTCCGACGGAAGCGTGGACCGGGCTGGCTGGCATGCGGGTCAACCGCGAGTGGGCGGCCTATGGGCTGTGGGAATCTGGCGATGTGGTCTTCACGATCCCATCGGATTCGCCGCTCTATGCCGCGGCCGAGTTCGACCGTGTCGTGATGTCGAACAGCTCGGAAGCGTTCTCGGTACCGAGGCGGCGCGGCGCGGCCAACGAGACGCTGACTTTCCCGGTGGTGCAGATCGATCGGGCCTTCTGGATCGCTGACGGCGCTGTGGTGGATGGCGACCTGCCGGTGATCGCCGATGACGGTACCATCGACTGGAGCGGCGCGGCCACGGCACCGGATGCTGGCGTGCAGTATTCCATCTCGGGCCGGAAACGGCAGGAATATTTCATCTTCCGCGATCTGGTACAGGACCGGGCGCATTTTTACGGGCTGGCCCTGCCGCGCAAGGTGGTTGCACGTAAGTTCGACCTGTTCGGGCGGTAGCCATGGCCGGGCAAGAGTTCCGGATCGCCATTGATCTGGAGAGCCTGATCCCGGTCGGCTCGGCATTGGACTCGTCAACGCTGCCGAATCTGTCGAAGGCCGTCCAGGACATCACCGAACTGGCTTATGCGCAGTGGCGCCAGTATGCGCAGGGTGAGCCGATGCCGAATGGCAAGGTCATCCAGATGCGCTCTGGCGCCTACCTGAAATCGATCACGTTGCGCCAGACCGGCGAGTTCTCGGCCGAAGTTTTCAGCGACATTGACTATGCGGCATCCATCGAGAATGGGCGTCCTGCATACGACATGAAAAAGATGCTGGATTCGTCGTACAAGGTCAGGATCACCAAGGACGGCCGGCGGTACCTAATCATCCCGTTCCGGCACCAGACACCGGGCGCTGTCGGCACCGACAATACCATGCCGGCTGAAGTCCATGACTGGTGGCAAGGGAAAGCACCATCGCACATTGTCAGAACTGGTCATAGGCTGTCGGGAACCGGTGCCTATGAAATCCACACCCGAGAGCGCATCACTACGCCAACTCTGAAATACTTCTGGGGCGCCCGTCTCAACAAGGACGATCTCGCCGACCTGGGCATCACCGGCAAGGCGGCCAAGCAAATGGCCGGCATGGTCAACTTCCGCCAGCCGGGCGCCAGCGGATCGAAGCAATCCGGGTTCATCACGTTCCGCATGATGGTTGAGGGCGGTAAGGGCTGGATGGCCAAGGCGACCGAGGGTAAGCACCCGGCGCAACAGGTGTCCGAAATGTTCCGCCCGATCGCAGAGGAAGCCTTCAAGGGCGCTCTGGCGGCCGACATTGAACGGTTGCTGCCGCGGTCGTGACGCCACTCTTGGCGCATGATCACCATGGTCGAAGCCCTTCCCGTCGGCTACGCGCTGCGCCTGTTTCTGGCGCCGCCGTCTAGCGCGAAGTGGTGGCGCATCCTGCGCCGGACCGTGGACGCATTCACCGGGCCGGACGATACCGGCGCTACCCTGGTGGTGGATGAGGCGACCGAGAATGTGATCGTCGATACCGGCATTCAGAATGCCACCCTCTATTTCTACCGGGCCTATTATTGGGATGGCGCGGCATGGACGGCGTCGGCCACCAACTACGGCACGGCGGCCAGCACCTACGTTTCCCTGGACATCGATCCTCTGACCATCGTCCGGGACCGGCTCAAGGTCGGCCTGAGCGACATGGTAGCGCGCGGTATGCTCAAGCCGCACTCTGGCGTGATTCCGGTGATGACGGCGCCGTTCGCCAGCGCCAAGGAAGCGTCGTTTCCCTGCGTCTCGGTCCACCTGGATAGCGACGGACAGTCCGATTCCTATGTCGCCACCGACCTGCAGGCGGACATGCCCGACGGCATCGGCGGTACCATCGAGGGCGAAGGCTGGCACAACGCCGTCACGCTGAATGTCGTAGGCGTGAGCCTGAACCCTGACGAGCGCATTGCGCTGCGCAAGGCGATCAAGGCAATCATCATCGCCAACATTCCCGTGTTTTCCGCCAAAGTCCTTAACAACGTCCAGTTTAGTCAGCGGGACAATGAGGATTTCACGGCAAGTAATGCGGCACTATATATCACGTCCGGCTCATTCACTTGCACCTATCCGTCGTTCATCTACGACACCAAGGACAATGTGACGGATGTTAATCCAACTCTATTCGCACCGTAAGAGGTTCCGATGTCTGACGAAGTGGTCCATGAATTCCCGGTGACTCTCGATGAGTTCTGCGCTCGGCATTCGAGCAAGGATACCCGCGTCGAGCTGCGCGCCGGCTTCCACCACGATGAAACGGCCGCCGGCCGGCTGATCGACCTGGAAAGCGCCTACCTCGTCCGTCTTGACGCCTACGCCAACCGCCCGTCCCTGTAATCACCGGCCGGCATCTGGGAGTTACCGACAATGGCATCTCGCCTGTTTTTCAATGGCCGCATCTACACCACGCCGACGACCGTTTCCAAGGTCAACGACGCGGCGATGCTGCCCACCGGCCTGACCGTCGGTAACATCCTGGCCATCATCGGCAAGGCGGATTCCGGCACTCCGAACGTGGCCTACAACTTCGGCTCTCCGCAGGATGTCGTGGCGGCGTTCGGCAGCGGTGATCTGGTCACGGCCTGCCAGAAGGCGTTCAACGCCTCGAACGACACCGACTGCCCGTCGCTCGTGATCGGCATGCGCGTCGGTGCGCCGACCCAGTCTGCCTTGACGCTGCTCGATGCCAGTTCGGCGTCGTCCATCACCCTGGAAAGCCGGGATTGCGGGCTGAACGCCAACAACATCAAGGTCAAGGTCGAGACCGGCACCAATCAGGGCAAGAAGCTGACGACTCAGGTCGGGCAGAGCTACTACACGGTCGACAACCTGCTGCTCAACATCATGAGCGTGCGCTACAGCGGCGCCAACGGTACGGCCACCATCGCCGTGTCGAATACTGCGGTCACGCTGATCTACGGCGTCACCACCGTCATCGACCTGAACAGCTACACCACCGTCCAGGCGCTCGCGGACCGTATCAACGCGCTGACCGGCTTCGCGGCCACCGTCAACGCCGGCTCGGCCGACAACGCGGCCCTGAACGCTCTGGACAACGTGTCGGCCACCGACTGCAAGACGGTCGCCTACCAGATGACCGGGACGCTGCAGGCGTGCATCGACTGGTTCAACGGCATCGGCGAGGGCTTCGTCAACGCCACCCGGCCGGGCGCCGCCGGCCTGCCGCCGGCCAACATCGCGTTCACCTACCTGAGCGGCGGCACCTACCCGGCCGTCATCAATGGCGACTGGTCGACGGCCCTGACCGCCCTGCAGTCGGTGGACTGCCAATGGGTGGTGCCGCTCTCGGGCGATCCGAGCATCCACGCGCAGGTCGACGCTCACGTCCAGTACATGAGCACGGCCGGCAAGCAGGAACGGCGGGCCTGCGTCGGTCCGGTGTCGGGAACGTCCCTGGCGGCGGTGCAGCTCCTGCCGGCGGCTCTCGACAGTGACCGCACATCGATGGTGTGGCCCGGCTACTACGACTACGATGTCAACGGCACGCTGGTCCTGCTGGCGCCCTTCCAGACGGCGGTGCTGGTGGCGGCGGGCATGGCCGGGCAGGCGCCGGGCAATGCCATGACCAACAAGAGCGTCACGGCCCGCGGCATCGAGTTGTCGGTCCGCAATCCGACCGACACCGATCTGCTGATCCAGGCCGGCGTCTGCGCGATCGAGCGGCTGCCAAACGGCACCTTCCGGGTGGTCCGCTCGGTCTCGACATGGCTCGATACTGACAGCTTCTACCGGGTGGAAATCTCCTGCGGTGCGGCGGCCGACTACGTGGCCCGCAGCGTCCGGCTGGCACTCGATCCGCTGCGCGGCGGCAAGGCTGGCCCGTTGCTGCTGTCGCGGGCCATCTCGATCACCGAGACGACGCTGCGCAATCTGGCCCTGCCGGAACCGATCGGGCCGGCTGCCATCGTCGGCGACAAGAACAGCCCGGCCTACCAGGGCATTACGGCGTCCATCGTCGGCGACGTGCTGAACGTGTCGTTCCAGTGCTCGCCGGTCATCCCGGCCAACTTCATCACCGTCACGCTCAACCTCGTGCCCTACAGCGGCACGGCCAGCGTTTAAGGACTGATCCATGCGCCAAAACCTCAAGACGTTCACCGGCAACCGGATCGTGGTTGAGTTGGACGGGAAGCAGATCGGGCTGATCCAGTCCTGCCGGCCGTCGGACAACTACGGGCTCGAGGATGCCAGCGGAATCGGCGACATCCATGTCATCGAGCATGTGCCGACCAAGGCGGTCCACACCCTGTCGGTCTCGGTGATGACCCTGTTCACCGGCAACTTGCGTGATACTGGCATTGCCCCGCAAAACGGCGATGACGTGCTCAACGGGCTGGTGTTCGACGTGGCCTTCTACAGCAAGGACACCGGCGCCGTGCTGCGCAAATACATCGGCTGCTCGTATGACTCCGGCGACCTGGATATCAGCGCGCACCGGATTACCATGCAGAGCGGCCAGCTCAAGGCGCTTGACGTTGTTGGGACGGGCTTCTGATCATGGCGACCACCTATCCTGTGACCGTGGAAGGCGTCGGCGATTTCGTGTTTCGCCGACGCACCATGCGCGACCAAGTCCGGATTGAGGCCGAAACCGGCCGCATTCTGGGCGGGCCGTGCGAGGACGGTGAGCTTATCCAGGCTGCGGCAGCCATTGCCACGCTGGCCGTGCTGACGGCATCGGCTCCCGATGTGTTCGACGTTGCCGAGATTGACCCTCTGGACCGTGATCAGGTAAAAACCCTTTTCTCTGTGTTCGAGGGGTTGAGAGAGGCAGAAAACTCCTTTCGCAAAGGAACTCGACCGTAACGCTCGGCTATTGGGTAAGGAACTAAGCGAGACGGTTGGGTTTGCATACCGTCGTCGCTATTCCCTGCCAATCACTGATCCTCGATGGCTGGCGTCTACCGACGAAGATGTTCTCGTGGATTACTGGGCTCACCGGTTCTGTGACGATCCAAAACTCAGAGATGAAGTCGTTAACGAAGACTTTGACGATGACCTTGCAGAAATGGAACGGGCGGCCATGGCTGCCGAGAGATTGCCGCCAGAGGACTGGGAGCAGGTAGTCTCTGATAAATACGGGGACTCGCCGACATGACTGTATCATTAAATGTTTCGGCGAATGTCACTGGTGTTAAATCGGCTCTTGACCAAATGGTCCAGGGTATTAAAAGAGCCGGTCAAGAGGGAAAAGCATTTGCTGACATGAATCTCGGTCATCCTGAGTTAAAAGGGATGGCCGATGATATGGCAAAGCTACAGCGTGCTTATGAAAACATGCTGCGCGTTGCTCGTGGCGCTACGGCTGATTCTGCAAGAGCTGGTGGGTATTCGAGTGTATTTGACTGGCATGCCAATCATGGGACTCAGTTCACCAACCAAACGTCGGCTCAACGAAACCAGAGCAATGGCCTTGCTTACATTTCCAATCCGTCTAACCAGTACCAATACACACAGCCGCAGTCAGGCGGTGGCTCTGGTGGCTCAAGCTCAGGCACAGGCGGAAGCTCTGGCGGCGGTAGCGGTGGGAGCCGGGATTCAGAACCATCGGCCTGGGGCCGGTTTAAGCAGGGGTCTGCGTTTGCTGCTGGCCTAGCCGGCATTCCGATGATTGGCGGTCTGCTGTCTCGGGCTGTAGGCGGCGCGCAAGATGATCTGATCGCAACGGACACGTTTAAGCGGTCACTCATCGACTCTGGAACTGATTTCGACAAACTTCGTACAGCTATCCATAAATCTGTTGAAGGATTTGCATTAACATACTCAGAAGCGCAGCACTTAACTGCAACGTGGCAAAAACTTGGAGCCAATCTAGACTCATCATCAATTCTTGATAATGTGCGTATTTCATCTGGAATAGCTCGCGGACTTGGTGCTGACCCTGGTCAGTACACTCAAAGTCAGGCGCGTGCGAGTTTCGCCGGATCATCTGCAAAGGAGTTCTCTGAGTCTATCGTGTCTGTCCTGCGGACCAGTGGCATGATTGGGCGGCCAGATGAAGCGGCGCAGGCTATTGCTCATTGGGCAGAGGTTTCTGTTCGTCAGAAAATGACTGGGAATACGTCTGCTGATTTCGCCGTAATGTATGCGGCCATGAATCCGATCAGCGGAAACAAACGGACTGGAAACCCTGGCCTATGGGGGGATGCTGGTGTCGATATTTTAAGTAATGTGAATAGCACCATTAGCCAGGGTGGCGGTGGCGGTGAGGCTGGTAAAGCCTTGATGTATAAAATCATGGCAAAAAACGGAGTGGATAGCGTATATAAGCAGGAGGAAATGCTTCTTGCAAATGGAGTATTCACGAAATTTGATAATGGAAAATATCTTATTGATGAAATAAGAAACACAACTAGGAGTCAATATGGCATAACAGACAAAACTGATAAAAAAAGTGAACAATATAGTCGGTATTTGAGCGGATTTGGCATATTCACTGGAATGACACCTAGTCAATCCAGAGCATGGAATGATCTGCCAAGTATGGAGCGTTCTCGCATTTCTGGGCTTTCAGAAAAAGATCGCGCCAATGCAATGTTTGATGTTTTTGAGGGTTACAAGGATGGATCAAGAGGCGCACAAGCGGCGAAGTCAAAGGCAGAGGTTGATAAGGCCATTGTCGATCTTGGCGATAATATCGTTCCGTTAACTGACGCAATCAAACACCTTCTGATTGATGGTCTAAATCACTTAAATGAAAACATTGGGTTTGTTCTAAAGCTGATTGGTAAAGATAACCAGCTTGGCAATGGAACTAATTCTCTATCTAAATACGTATTCGGTAATGGGCTATCGAGTGACATTGTTACATCGCTTGGTGGCGACCCGCAGAAATATAGAAATGAACACCCTGAGACAGCATTGCCTAATATTGGGCCTGTTGACACTAGCAATGGCATAGAATCGGCTATCGTTTCTGCTGCAAAAGAGGCTGGCGTTGATCCTGGCCTTGCACTTACAATGGCGTCTATTGAAAGCAAGATGGGGAAATCACCGGATAAGCCAGGAAGCCAGTATAAAGGTGTATTCCAGCTTGGGAAAAAAGAGAGAGAAGACCTTGGCGTTACTGATCTAAACCAATATGATTTAGCAACTCAGATTCGTATCGGAGTATTACAGTTGAAGAAAGACAAAGACGCTATATCACGTAGGCTTGGAAGGGATGTAACAAATGAGGAAGTTGATCTTGCGCACAATCAAGGCACTGAAGGCGCTGCAAAACTAATTAACAACCCTGACTGGTTGGCAGTGAATGCAATAGCTGGTGCTGGCGTATCAAATCCTGATCCAAATATCACTGGAAATGGTGGCAATACCACTATGACATCGGCAGAGTTTATTGCCATGCGGCGAAAGAACTATGCCTATAATGCTGGCCTTGTTGGTCAAAAGGTTGCCGCTGATGACCCGGTCATGACCGGGGCTGGCAGTGGAAAGCTGTCTGTCGGCGGCGCGCTTGCTGTCCACCACTACAGCGATGGTCAGCACATTGGTTCCGAGGAAGTGCCATTGGTCCCTGGTGAGCCTGAGCCGTTTGGTGGTGGGCATATCGGAATCGGTAGAGCATTTGGTGAAGGCCAGTACGAAAGTCTCAGGTGAGAAATAGCCATGATTAACGTACAAAAATATAAGATCACAGTTGATCTGTTCAAGATGGCGAACAAGACTGGTGAGAATATCAGCTTGACGAAATGGCTTGGGGAAAACGACAGTATCCACGTATCGAAAGATATTGAGCAAACATGCGGAGCATTTACTATGGCTTTCCCTGACAAGCCAGGAGGCCAGCGGAACGATACGCTATATGCCATGATTGAGCCAATGGACTTGATCGAGATTCGGGCAGCAAGGGAGGGATGGAAATATCCTGGAACTGCGCCATTGCCTTTGATAATGAGAGGGTTCGTCTCAAGCGTTCGTAGGTCAGAAACTATGTCATCCGAAGGCCCGGTCCGTATTGTAAAAATTTCTGGACACGATGCCGGAAAATTATGGATGATAACAAACTTTGACGTTCAATATGTCGTCGCAATGGAAC
>Ga0268283_1000845_pt1 | contig 17038 bp, 15 predicted proteins | sample saktaG_13_FD_190140 | JGI IMG/M metagenome (GOLD analysis project Ga0268283, IMG submission 190140) | Saline water microbial communities from Sakinaw Lake, British Columbia, Canada - sak_2013_06_06_36m | ecosystem: Environmental > Aquatic > Non-marine Saline and Alkaline > Saline ... | reverse complement strand
GCGGTGACGGCAACATCAGCCACCGGTATTTGCCACGGGCCGACCATTTGATCACGCGCAACCAATCCGGTTACCGAGCGGTCACCGATATGAATAAGAAAACTTTTGTCAGCAACCGCAGGAAAAGACAATACCCGTTTAACGGCTTCTTGTAGAGTCACGCCAGTAAAGTCCAGCACCTTGGTATCAGGCTTTATATGTCGGGCATTCCGATGCAGTTTGGGGGGTTTGCCAAACAAAATGGACATCGGAATATCAACCGGCTTATCGCCCAGTAAAGCGTCATTGAGCAAGAGATGTTCTTGTTCTGTAGCGATGCCTATAACGGCATGAAGGCAATGTTCGCGCTCACAAAAAGCATTAAACAGGGGCAGTGATTCGGGTTTAATGGCAACCACATAACGTTCTTGCGCTTCATTGCACCAGATTTGCATGGGTGACATGCCTTTGTCGGCATTGTGTACATTGCGTAATTCAAATTGTCCACCGCGCAGACAATCATGGATAATTTCAGGGACGGCATTGGATAAGCCGCCCGCACCAATATCATGGATGGAAATAATCGGTGTATCGTGACCCATTGAATTGCAATGGTTGATCACTTCCTGACAACGACGTTCCATTTCAGGATTTTCGCGTTGTACCGAGGCAAAATCAAGATTCTCACAACCGGCACCGGACGCTTGTGAAGACGCAGCACCGCCCCCCAAACCAATGAGCATGGCCGGGCCGCCCAAGATAATAATTAAGGAACCGGCGGGGATGGGGTGTTTATCGACCAGCATCGGGCGAATGTTGCCCATGCCTCCGGCAATCATGATAGGTTTGTGATAACCCTTAAATTCATGGCCGTTGCTTCCGGGTGCCGGTTGCTCAAAACTGCGAAAATAACCGGCGATATTAGGTCGGCCAAATTCATTATTAAAAGCGGCACCGCCTAAAGGGCCTTCAAGCATAATATCTAAAGCTGAAGCAATGCGTTCCGGTTTGCCGTTATCTTGTTCCCAAGGTTGAATAAATCCGGGGATTTTCAAATGCGACACGGAAAATCCGGTCAACCCCGCTTTGGTTGCAGAACCTCTTCCGGTTGCGCCTTCATCCCGAATTTCACCACCCGAACCGGTTGCAGCTCCCGGAAAAGGAGAAATGGCGGTCGGATGATTGTGGGTTTCGACTTTCATCAACAAATGCACATCTTCTTCAATATAACTGTATTCGCCCGTCTGGGCGTTGCGAAGAAAAACCTGCGCTTTTGAACCTACGGCCACCGAAGCATTGTCATGGTAGGCGGATAAAATGCCTTCCGGACTTTTATCGGCCGTGTTTCGTATCATGCTAAATAAAGAGCGGGCTTGCTCTACTCCATCAATCGTCCAATCCGCATTAAAAATTTTATGGCGGCAATGTTCAGAATTGGCTTGAGCGAACATCATCAGCTCAACATCCGTCGGGTTTCTGCCCAGATTTTGAAAGCCGGCGCATAAATAATCAATTTCATCATCCGACAACGCCATGCCCAGTTCTGCGTTGGCCTTAACCAGTGCATCGCGACCTTCTTCGATGAGTTTGATACTGACCAAAGGTTTGGGTGCGTGTTGAGTAAATAAATCCGGCTCGGCATGATCCGTTAAAACCGCTTGGGTCATGCGGTCGTGCAGTAAAGTCGATAGCCGGATTTTAACGGCGGTTGACAAGAGTTTGTCGGCTACCAGGGCGTATTCAATACCCCGTTCTATGCGCTTGATGGCAGACAAGCTGCAACGCTGGGCAATCTCTGTGGCTTTGCTGGACCAGGGCGACATTGTGCCTGAGCGGGGAACGACCAGAAGAACTTCAGCCTCATCTTGAGTGCTTGCCGGTGGCACGGAACCATAAGCCAATAACTGGTTTAAGAGTGCGGATTGGTTATCATCCAGAGCCTGTTCAACATCGACAAAGTGAATAAATCGTGCCGAAATAGCCGTTATAGTGGGTTCTATAGCCTGTAATTCAGACAGTAGTCTTTGTACACGAAAGTCAGATAATGCAGAGGTTCCAGGGATTTTTAACATGTGAAAACAATAAAGGTAAGTTCAGATTAGCGCAACGTAACCCGATACAAGCGGTTGCGGTTGTTGGGTTGGGTCGCTACGCTAACCCACCCTGATAAAGTTAAGTTATTTATTGGCTAAATCGGCTTTAATGGTATTTTCCAAAAGGGTCAGTAATTTAACGCTGGCGGCATCAGACAATAGTTGCTGGTCTTTATCAGTGACCGTTATATCAGTCTGTTGATTATTTTCTTCCAGCTTTAGCAGATAGGTTTGCTCATTACTTTGAATGCCCTTGAACATAAACACCACTTCGTCCCAGTAGGATTCATCTTTGGGTGTTTGCTCATCCGGGTCATATTGAACGGTAATCTGCTTTGCTTCCTGATTGCGTTCGGTGACTTCAAGGGCTTTTCGGCTTAAGGCTTTATTGACCATGCGCCAAGCATTGATAAAAGGCACATTAATACGTAATCGATTTTCGGCCTCAGTCACTTTAATACGCTCAACCGTAATAGCTATGTTGGGTAGTGCCGGTTCTATTTCTGTTGTGCTAGCGGGTGCAGGCGATTCGTTTGTTGCCGGTGCTGTGGCTGCCGTTTCTTCAACCGGCGTAGTTGTATTGCTACTAATGGGCGCTGCCGATGGCGTCGCTGCGGTCAAACTGGGGATATGACTTTTCTTTAAATCCTCAGGCAAAATAAGCAGTGGAATTTCAGTAGTGTACTGATAGTCTTTTTCTTTATCCGGAAATAAAGTTTTAACATAGCTACATCCCGACACATTAAGCAGTACCGTTGCAGCAATGATAAGCAAACCCGTTTTAATATTCATTAAATAACTTCAGCCTTGTGCATGGCGGCACGCACTACCGCAAAACAATCTTCCGTAAGCCAGGTTAAAGGCAAGCGAATACCTTTTTCCATCAAGCCCATTTCAGCAACCGCCCATTTAACCGGAATCGGGTTGGATTGAATAAACAAATATTCATGTAAGTCGGCCAATTTTTTATCTATTGCCAAAGCGGTCTCTTTATCACCCGCCATGGCGGCCTTAATCATTTCATGTACCAGACGCGGAGCAACGTTACCAGTGACGGTAATGGTACCGTTACCGCCCAACAAACAAAACTCAAGACTGGTCGCGTCATCACCGGTATATATTGCAAAATCATCGCCGGTTAAATCACGTATTATTTGGACTCTGGACAAGTCACCGGTGGCTTCTTTAACCCCGACAATATGGGGAATATGGGACAAGCGACCGACGGTTTCCGGTAACATATCGCAGGCGGTTCGCCCCGGCACATTGTATAAAATCTGTGGTATATCAACCGCTTCTGCAATAGCTTTATGATGCAGATACAAACCTTCCTGGGTCGGTTTATTATAATAGGGTGTCACAATCAGGCAGGCATCAGCCCCGGCTTGTTTGGCTTTACGCGTTAGCGAAATGGCTTCCGTGGTTGAGTTTGCCCCCGTTCCGGCAATCACCGGAATTCTACCGCCGACATAGTCAACAACTGATTTAATCATGTCACAGTGTTCGTCTTCGTCCAGAGTTGCAGACTCCCCCGTTGTACCTACCGCAACCACGGCATCGGTGCCTTGCTCAATATGATACTCAACTAATTTTTTTAGACTGTCCTTGTCCACTGCACCGCTTTCATACATCGGTGTGACTAACGCTACGATACTACCTTGAATCATGAAATCTCTCGATCAGAATTGATACGGTTACAAAACTTCGGCCATTATAACAAGCAAATACATAAAATAGGTATAAGGTGCCAAACTCAATACTAAAAGAGCGTGTGCATTAGGTTTTGTATCTGCTTTACCTTGAAAATTAATTAAGCCGTTAGGAGACTCGAACCAATTCATAACTCCATCTTTTATTTTGAGCACCTTTTTATTTAGATGTGAGTCATCCCAAACACCATTCAAGGTGCTTAGCTTTGTTTGTAACTCTTCATAACTACCGGTGAACTTTGATCCCATGCTTATTCTCCTTGTTAATTAATTTTCTTCAAATTCCGAATTACCAAACTTCAAGACGTTACAGTTTTCCTTGATTGACCGTTGCATGGCTTCATCAAAACCATCTCTGGTTGAGGTTGCTTGAATCTCGATTGAAATTTTCACATCCACGCCCAATTTGGAGGTAAATTGTTCAATGACTTCATCGACAATGGTGGCAAAGTCTATTTTGGCTTTGATCGGATCAAGGCTAATGGTGCCATAGAAATGTTTTTTGGCTGTGGCCGTTACGGGTGGATTAATGATAATAGGGGGAACAATAACCGGTGGTGTGGTGCCATCGCCTGTACCAGGAATATCTTTATCACCGCTGGGAATAATTGTTGTTATCGGTTTTAAGCTCGCTTGGTAGGCAACAGCGGTATCACGGGCAATCAGTAGTGATGATTCATCCAGAATAATACTGGTGCTGCCTCCGAAAATAAAACCCAGATATTTATCGTCATTTTTGCCACTGGCAAAGCCGAAAAAATCCTGTGAGTGTAAACCCAGATTGATGGCATTTTTAAAAACTTCATCCCTAACCAAGCGCGGCAAATAAAGATAATGGCTGCAATCTTGCCATACTTTTAACGCGCTGATTTCTGTTACGCCGTCTTTAAAATACCAGCGCTGTAATAAGTTCATCAGATGGATGGGTGACCATTCAAATATCAACCATTCCTCTTCCTTTAAGCGGTTTTCAATTTCTTGAATCAAAATAGGTGCTGTCGATGATACCGAGACCACTTCCCACGTAGTTTGCGGCTTATCTTTAACAATGTGTTCGACAGGACAGATTAACCATTTATAGGTTTCCCGTATCATTTGTTGCAGCGTTTGCCCGCTAAGTTCTTTATAGCGCTTGGCTTGCTTAACCTGAAATAAATCCAGATTCAGTTTTTCGGTATTGATGTCTGTCACAATGGACTGCCAGGCCAAAAAAATCTTGGCTTGGTCGCGTAAACGGTTCGCTACATCGGTATCTGCCGCTAAAAAAACCAAGCGATTTTGTTTTTGCCGGGGCTGATCGCCACGGAAACGTAAAATCTGTTCTGCCGCTGTAAAAGCCTGATTATTGGCATCTTTACTGTAACAAGCTTGATTGACCGGCAACACAACAAGACGAGGGCCGGCACCATAATCATCCGGCACATCCACCGAAGGCGTAAACACATGAATCCCGGTAAACGAATGATTAGTGCCAAACACACGCCGTACATGCTCTTTTAGTAACGGCTGAACATCATCCTTGTCACTCATCTTTTGCTTGCGACTTTCCATTTCCCGGCGCAAATTCGGTTTGGTGTCAAACCACAAACGGTCTTCTTCGGCATATAAATAATGCAAACGATCCCGCAAACGCTTTAACACATCCTCAAACACCGCGATAGCTTGTCCGGGTTGTACGCTACCCAGTAACACATGGTCGGTTTTTATGCCACGAATCATCTGGCTTGGGGTGGACGGCGCACTGCCCATAAAAATAGTTCGCGCGGTACGTCTTGCGGCTTGCACGCTACCGAAACGGGTATCAGTGCCATCAATATCCGCAGGTTCCGAGCGAGTCCCGTCAATTTCCTTTTCAATAATCGGTTCCCAACCTTGGGGCAGATAATGAATGCTTTTATTGCGCACATTACTGTCATCCAAAGGAATCGAACCCGGCATAATCAAGGCATCGCGATTTTCAGAGTTCCACAAACGATGAATGACAATCGCCATGTACTGCAACACACCGCGTGTGCGCTGAAATTTATCCAGCGTAGACCAGTCTTCATAAAGCCGGTCAAAAATTTCCGGGTGTATCGGATACGACTGTCGTAAACGTTCGACATAATGATGGCTCTGGGTTTCGGGTGGAAATTTATTACCGCCTTGGCGATAGAGTTCGGCAAATTGCTGACACACGGCATCCAGTTCAGCCGTATCGCCGACGCTATCAAACAGACGTCTGCGCACGATTTCAAAGGCTTCTTCGGTGGCTACCGGCTTCCAGACCGATTCCACCCGGGCAAAGTATTTTTCCAGTGAATTTAAGACCCGCTGACCATTATCGCCACCGACCTCTAAATCCGATTCGGGTAACGAAGCCAGCAATAAGGCATTAGGCACTGCTTTTAAAGCTTCTGTTAAGGCTTGAATAAATGACAAATTACTGTCAAAAGTACCGCCATGATAATTTTTTCCTGGTTCAAACTGACGAATATAGGCCACTAATTCATCCATCAAAATGACGCAGGGTGCCGCTTGCGTTAACAGCTTGATTAAGACTTCCTTCCCCGGTGACGTCCCGTCACTATCGGCTTGCTGAACCAAACTAAAACCGGCTTGCCCTGCCAATTGCCAAGCCAGTTCGCCCCACAAAGTATTAACCGTTAGCCCGTCATGCTCCAAGGGCTGACTGGGCGACAATTTGATCCCATCCAGAACGGCAACTTGCGCATAAGGTAACTCCGTAATGCCTGCCATATCCAGAATCGGTGGAATGCCCATTAATAGACGGGTATCCACTTTGCGCTTAGCTAAATGAAACACTGTCAGCATGGTATGGGTTTTACCACCACCAAAGGCGGTTTGTAACTGAATGACCGGATCACCACCCAAGCCGCTTAAACGCTGAACCACGGACGTCAGCAATAAACGCATCCCTTCGGTGATAAACGTTCGGGAAAAAAACTTCTCGGCATCCTGATATTCGTCGGTTGCCTTACCATCGGCCACCAAACTAATATCTGCGGCAAATTCGGATTGCTTAAAAGTGCCTTCGAGCACGTCTTTATGAGGTTTGGCGATTTCACGCCAGGGTTTTAAGCTCATAGGATAGGCTCTACTAAGGGATCGATTAACTTTAATTCTGTAATCCATTGAAAATCGCGGGTGTTATGAGTCACTAAAGGCAGTCCTAAATGTAATGCAGAGGCGGCGATCAGTGCGTCGGGAATTTTTATTTTTCTCAATTGCCGTAAGGTGATAGTTTGCGCCACAATCTCCGCATTCAACTCAATTTGATTCAATCCCTCAAACAACCTGCTTGCCTTTTCCAATTCTGCTGGTGGTTGTGGAAAACCCAGCACCTCAATACGCGAAATCACCGAAAAGGCACCACCTTCGAGTAAACCTTGTTTAAGCAAAGATTGTCCATAAGCGCCTAAGGCACCATTGAGATGATAGATAAAGACGTTACTGTCAAATAGCAAACTCATCGTTTAATCATCCCCCCAGTCATTGCGCCGTTGTGCCTCAATAAGGTTGACAACCTCGGCAACGGGCTGTTTACCCCAGGCCCCAAAGGTTTCTGCCAACAAGTCATCAATAGACGCCTGCGTATCGAACCCATTTTTTCCGGCAAGACCCATTTTGCCGACACTATCAGCAGCCCGTTTATTTATACTTATAGGTTGTTCATCCATCACTAAAAAGATCGCTTCAATACGGCAGTTTGCAGGAAGTTTGGGTATTTGCTTCAAATTACCGGCAGGGTCAGTTTCTATAATCATACGTTCGGCATACATTATAAATTCTCCAAAATATCGCTTTATTCATTAAGGTGTTTGACTTGCAGTGCGTCATAGCCGGGAAATTGCTATCATAACTGGCCTAGCAAGACAGGTATCAACAAGGTTTTGGCAGTAAAATCGCTTCGTTCATTTAAACGCCTCTGGGTCACCTGCACATTGACCCGCTGTACGCTCTAATGAGGCCTCCCACTCGGCTTCTGAAAAGGCTGGTTTTAAGGCATCATCAAAATAATTAATACTACTTTTTAATTCCGGAGGTGGTGTTCTTCTTTTTCGTTTGTGTTCGTTGACCAAGGTCGGCTCTGGCTGTTCAATGACGACCAGCATTTTAAAGTGCTCTACCTTTGGCGGCTCAGAGAGCCATTGGATATGGCCATGATCGTAAATAGCCTCATAACTTTTCAACATTGCACTATCTCCCAAGAAAATATCGATGGATTTATTTTATGATTTACTTTCAAAAAATCTGCGGCAAACTCGGATTGTTTAAAAGTGCCTTCCAGCACGTCCTTATGGGGTTTAGCGATCTCTCGCCAGGGTTTAAGGCTCATCGGTTATCCTGTTACTGTCCAGTTCATAATGGCTGGTAGGTTATTTTTATGAACAACACGGGGGTTAGCATCAATTGCCCGTAACTGCCGCGTTAATGATTGCTTTACAGAAGCTGGATCGATTGCTCTCGGGAAAAGCCTGGAATGTATTGCGGGTTGCTCCAAGTGCAAAACTACTTTAATGACTCTGCTCTGTAAGGCCTTTTTTGCAAAATGCTTTTCATCAGGATCATTAGCATTCATTTTCGCTGCGACCAAACCCGCTAAAGTGTCTCTGACCTTAAGAGCGACTTCGTCACCTATATCTTGTGGTTTGGTGCGTTTATGTTGACGGTAATCCTTGATCTCAATTAACCAACTGGTGTTTCTGGACAGGCAAATAATATCAACGGCTTTTGCACCGCCACAAGTAGCCTGAAATTGATTGCGAAAAAACGACCAGTCATCATATTTCTCAGCCAAGCAGGATTCATTAAAATCAAACTGTAGACGACCTTCTGACAAAATTGCCATCAATCGTTACCCGCATCCATAAATCGATCAGATTGCGCCAACTCTTCATCCAGCATCACGAAGGGATTAATTTCATCAACTGAATTACCTTGTTGAACCGTCACAGTATCGCCCTTTTTACCTAAGGCAAAATAACGTTGCGGGATTGCCTTAAACTGTTTTTCGCTGGTAAGAATTTCGATCTCGCGCAACAAAAACAAACTGTGTGTACCAATAACAACTTGGATACCGTTTTGACAAAGGAACAGAATGGCAACCGCCACATCTTTAATTAATTTTGGATTGAGATTACTTTCCGGTTCATCCCAAAACAACGTATCACCGACTTCAATACTACCGTTTTCAAGCAAATACAATAAGGTAGCAATTTTCCTGATGCCTTCAGCAATCAAGGTGATTTCTCTTGATTTAGAACCACTGGAAACCAGATAAAATTTCCCACCTTCCAGCTTGAGCGTCCCACCCACATCAACTGATAAATTCTTTAACCCCTTTTTAATAAAGGCTGGCGGCGTTTTTAGCTTGGTAGTCGATAAATTCAAAGCCAAGTCTCGGAAGGTTTCGTCAAATTGAAATTCGCGTTTCTCGTAAGACGCTAAAAAACCCTCAAAGAAAGAAAGCATCTCTTTACTTGGAATATAAAGACCTTTTCCATAGATTGCATTTCTGGTTAATCGCTCTTGTAAAACAACATGGTCGATTGAGCGATTTGAAAACGAAAACTCCCATTTTATTTCATCAGGTAATGGCAGCGTTTCCGGTTCGTTTGGCATCCTGATTGATACGGTGGGAATATTGCCAGATACCAAGGTGGACACATTGCTTTTACCATCGCTACCCGTTGTAGTCAGGTTACCAACTTTGTCTGGTTTGAAAATGTTTTGCAGTCGTTCAGAAAAATACCGCTCGACTTTTTGATCAGAAACAAGAGATTGATTCTTAACCAAAGTATGCCAAGCATTGGAAAAAATATAACCCAATTTTAATAAATGGGTTTTCCCTGTCCCATTTTCACCAATAATCACGTTCAGTCCTGGCGAAAAGGTTAAATCGGCCTCTTTAAAGACCGTAAAATTGCGTAATGATAACTGCTTAATCATGGTTTATTCTCCAAACTGATCCAGACCCATTTGCTCGCCTTTATGGCCAACGTCTAATGAGGCGGCAATAATGGCGGTCCAGGAGCCGATAAGTTCGTTATAGGCTCGGGCGTCTTCGGCCCAGCCTTTACGTTCGCAGAGGGTGTATAAGCGGTAGGCCAACTGACGAATGGCGGCGCTGCGTTCCGGCAACCGGGAAAGAAGATTACCGGCTGCGCTTTCACCGTGTTGATTTAAGACCCGAATTAACTGGTGTAAGGCTTCCCAAGCGGGGGTGCGGTTATCATTTTCCGGCGACCAAGCCTCAGGATATTGCGCCCATTTTAACAAACGTACTTTACCAGCCCCGGTTTCCAGTACACCTGCATCCGCGACACCGGCTACACTGGTGCCCTTAGCTCTGGCGAGTACATCGGCTTTACCGAACTCACCTTCACTCCAACCTTGTTCATCAAACCAGCTTAAAGCAAACTGGGTGTCGGCATCAAAATCATCACCGCCTTCGGTAACGGTACGGTTAATCAATACTAAAGCATCATGCACGGACATGGCATTACCGTCGGCTTCCAGCACGGCGGCGTATTTGGAGAAAATCGCCATACCGGGGCCAATCACGGCTTGTGCCAAATCAACAGGTGCAACCGGTGAAATACCTTCAGCACCACCAATCATGACTTCTATGGCTTCGGTTAGTTCTTCTTTTAACTCACGGATAAATTCGCGTCGGGAAATGGTGGTTGCATTTGTTTTCCGTTGACGGCAAACGAGAACGATGCTGGAAGCTAAGGCGTTAGTGCCTTGACCTATCATTCGACCTTCATTTTCTGTACGCATTGGCCAAGTGCCATTAATCGCAAAACCCGCCCGTAATACCGCTTCCAGAAAAGTTTCCCAGCCAGTATTGCCGGTACCAATATCAGTTGTATCGCCCTGTTTAAAGGCATAATAAATCGTCGTCGGAAATGCCGGATGTACTTGTTCAGTTAAGCGATGCATCGCTTCAGTCATACCATCTAAAAAGAATTTTTCAGCATTTTCTTTATTACCATGTCGGTATGGTGTTGCCACCAATTCTTCAGCTTTTGGGACGGCTATTGTTACAAACAATTCTGGATAAACCGGGCGCAAGACACGACGTAACCAAACATAAAAAAAATCAGAGAGATCAGCGTAACCGATGTTGTCATAATAAGGTGGGTCAGTCGAGACAACTTTGTTATTAGAGATATTTTGATATTGTGCATCGGCCTGTTGTGAAATTCCTTTAAACCATAAAGGAACCGATCCGAAAGCCTTTACGAATGCTTTAACTACACCATCAAGAAAGGTTAACCATGCACCCGAACTACTAGAAAAAGGATTTGCTTCTGCAAAGTCCCAAATCATGGGAATTGCTTGTCGCCCAAAAAGCTGTCTAGGGCATTGTGCAATTGGCTCCCATCTAACAAGGCTATTTCCAAGGTCTGTCATTTTATCTAGTGCAAACGCCAAGTAAACCGCCACCGCATCAGCATAAGCGGTTGCCCCCGTACCACCTACGTCCAGACTTTTGTTGTCATCGGTCATTCCGGCAAGCGATGCATCAGCTTTCACCTTTACTCTTACTTCGCTCACTAAATCAGAGAAGGTAGTCAGTGCCACCAGTTGACGAGGAGTAAAAAGATCGCCAAATTTGGTCAAGCCATAACTAAGCGTCCAGAAATTACGAGGATCAACAGGGAGATCAGTTTCTGGTCGCCATGCCGGTTTTGCTTGTGCAGCAATAGTCACCATTTCATGTGTTGGTGTTAAATAAGTTCGCCCGCGTGTACCTTCGGCAACAACCGCCATTAATTTTTGCACGATGCGTCCAGCTATACCTTCGGATTTAATATAGTTTGGCTGGATGGGTGTATCTGAAAGTAAACAACGAAAATTTGCGCCGCGTGCTAATTTGGTACCATTTTTTGCACTTTCCGGCGGTTTGCCTCTATGTACTTCAAAATAATAGCTATCGCCTTCAATCACTGGATGCACATAGGCTTCTTTGCCTGCCTTGCTGGACAGGATAAAGGTCGATGCCAACGGCACATCAACATGCGAAAATGCCGGATTAGGACTTTTGACTGTGCGTACCCAAATCCAGGCGATCACAGTAGCTGCATTACCCTCCCCTTTTATTTTTATGTCCGAAGAAAAAACCGGTAATCCGGTATTCAAATCCACTTGCGGGTAAAGATGACCGATACGTTTAAACGCTTCTTCACGCATCCAATAGCCGTAACGACGTACATCTTCCGCCAAGCCTTTGGCTCCGCTCCAGTCCTCAAAGACATTATTGGTGGCTGTTTTTTTATTGGTGGCCGGTGGTAATGGGCCAATCGGTGCTAGTCCTGAAAACTTGGGTGGAATCTCTATCATGGCTTTATTAATTAGCACTGCCACCGGATTTAAATCCGAGGCATAACTTTCCAAGCCTAAGCGTTGTGCTTCCAATGGCAAGGCTCCACCGCCGGCAAACGGATCATGAAACGCCGGTAGCTTTTCTGGATTAAACAAACTCGCCGCATCGGGATGGCTTTTATTCAGCGCACAGGTTTCACGCCAACTTTTCCAGATTTCTTCTCGGGCTTCGGCCAATACTTCTTCGTTATTGGTGTTTTCCCATAAGACCAATTTACGAATAATGGTAAATAAGCGTTCACGCTCAATTTGTGCGTCTTTTTTGTTAACACCACGGCCTAAATGACGTTCGTAACCCGGATCATTAACCATCTGTGCAAAAATTACTGACCGCGCTGCCGCCAAAGGTCGCCTTGCCCACCATAAATGTAATGTTGATGGATGACCATGACGGATGGATTTTTCACGCGCACAAGCAATATTAATATCATCCAAGGGCAAAGCCACTTCAATGAGTTTTTTAGGGGTTTTGATGGTCATGCAAATTCCGGTAGGTGTTGCTGTATTACTTGTTCGGCGACTTGGCCGAAAAATTGCCGAGTTAGGCTGAAAAATGGGCTGAGCTGTTTATTTCTGGGTATTAAATCAATGGCGGCCAAGTGTTCAACACTCCACTGCTTTTTAAGATGTTCCTCAAACAATTGATCTAGTTCATCGTGCCAGCGACGGCGACGATTGGTTAAGTATGGGCTGTTGAGGTTAAGCAAGGTAATGGTATAGTTTGCCCGGTCTTTATCAGAAGTGCCTAGGTTGTCTCTGGGAACGATCCGACCATCTGACAAATAGGCGAAATATCGGGCGCAATCTGAATCGTGGCATGAAACAAATAAAGCGGAGTCAAATTGACTGAGTTTGGCATGACCACCAAAGGTTTCTTGCTTAATAAAGATCTTGAGATCATCGCTACTTAACGCACTAGCTGCCAGATTGGTGTAATCAAAAGTTTGGGCCGGATATTGGCTTTTGGGGCGTAGGTGTTCGATGTGGTATCCCAAACCTTCCAAATCGGCGCAGAGTTCTGAATAACAGCACAAGCCATACTGATCATCCAGCAATTCATTAAGTACCTTGGATTTGTGTCTGAAGGCTTGCCAACGGCTTGTTGCTTGATTGGCAGTTGTGGGTGGAGTTTGGTGGGCTAGGCTTAGATGATAACCTCCGCTGTTGTTTAGAATTATGGGCTTCATGACTTCAATAGCTCTTGCCGTTGGATGCTTCTTTCCAGTTTTTGTAATTGCGGATGTGTTTCACCAAATACCGCTTTAATATCAGCGAATAGGCTTATTGCCTCTGGTGTGTTGTATTGGCCTTGGTCTACCCAGGCTGTTAGACGATCTAAATCAACTTTTTCCGCAACCGGCGGTTGTGGGTTAACGTGCATGATGCTTTCTAAAACATCGCTGCTGATTTCGCCATAGGATTCTGCCATTGGCATGACAGCGACATCATGACCGGCGTTATCTTTACCCAACAAGCGGATAGATTCCCGATGGACAGTAGAAAGCACCTGAGGGCTGTGGGTGGTGACGATGAATTGAATACTGGGAAAGGTTTTTTGCAAATCACTCAAAACGGTCTGTTGCCATTTGGGGTGTAGATGTAAATCGATTTCATCAATCAGTACAATACCATTGGTTTCTTCGGTTGGTGATGCTAAATAGGGGTTTAGTTGAACACAGCGATAAGCAATATCGGCGGTTAAACTCAACATGGCTTTTACTCCGTCGCTTAACTGGGCGGCGGGAATGAAGGAATCAAATCCTGGTTGCCCATGATTAAGGCGAACAACTAACTCACGCCATTCAAGGTCGTACTCTAAAGTTTTCCAGCCAGAAATTGATATACATTGATTAATTGCCTTTCGAACATGCTCAAGCTCTGTAGAATAGTTTGAGGATTCATCTGAGTGTTTATACTCACCATTATTTATAAAACTTTTCGCTAAGTTAATAGAATTCCTCATAAGATTATGGTATTCGACAAGGCTTTTGTCAGTAAACCATTTTTCAAACGCCTTATAAGTTGAATCCGGATTTAAAGCATCGTGGTAACCATACAACCTTGAATGAGATTGGGCAGGAGGTCTATTTCTGGCTTGGATTTGTTTCCATAATCTTCCAGTGCCGTAATAAGCAATAATTGGCAAAGACACCTGTTCGTCTGCCCTGACCTGCTGCTGTAATTTTTTTGCATAATCGATAATAACTTTTGCTTTGCCAAAAGTAGTTTGGGTTTTTTCTCCAGTTAATTCTCTTGACCACTGCTCAAGCCGTCTCTCTATCATGCCCGATGCAACCAAAGACACAGGATATTTCGATTCCATTCGTTGACTCGCATTTCCTTGCGGCCTGTATTGGTCATCGCTAAATTTTATTCTGAGCTGCGGACCCTTTTTTATGCCTATTCTGGCATCTCGATATTTAAAGTCTTTGCGGACACCTGTGTCAAAGCCACCGATAAATGGGCCTAGAGCCACAGCAATGGCATCCAATATCGCCGTCTTACCGACACCATTTTCAGCAACAAGAACCGTTAGCTGCTCTTCAAAATCAATAGTTAATGTTTCAAAACAGCGATAATTCTTTAGTGTGATTTTTTTTAAACGCATGAAAAATCCTCATGATTTTGTTGCTCAAAATTATTGATGGTCACTTCTAATGGAATTGCGTTTTTTAATTTCGAGTTTTTAACTAGAGTGATCATAGTAATCACCAAATGCAACGTAGACCAAGCGTAGCTCGGAGTTTTTCGTCAGCAGTAATGAGTGGAGCGCGGTGGGCCAGTGCGGTAGCGGCGATAAGACGATCTGCCGGGTCGCCATGCGTAAATAAAGCACTTTGCGATAACTCGGCAATTTCCGCCGTAATTGGTAGAACCGCCATGCTCATGCCGGTCAGGATGTCCTGAATATATGCACTGGAGGTCACGCCAGCACGATTATTGACGCGACCACGCGCATAAAGCATGGCGATTTCCCAGAGGCTAATATCAGAGCAAGCGAGATTTGAGGATTCGAGTTCTAAATCCAGGGCTGCGCTGGCCGTTGCGGACAGTCGGTGAGGCTCATCAGCCCAAAACAACAGGATATTGGTATCACAAATTGTCAGCATCGCCCGTCCATTCTTCGTCCAGCGGGGCGAGAATGTCGCCGACAATCATCTTGCCACGCAGTGCTTCCAAGCGTTTCAATGCGGCTTCGCGTTCACTGTCTTTGCGATTCGGCACGATGTGGGCAATGGTTTTGCCGTGTAGCGTAATTGCAATTTCTTCGCCTTGTTGCACTTGTTTGAGGTAATCAGGCAAATGCTGGCGTAATTCGGTGACATTGACTGAGTTCATTTACATTCCCATTCTGTACAATATTTCTGTGCATTATAGGCTTTTATCGGCATCCTTCATAGAAGCTCAAAAGTAGTTGACACTTTTTTATCAAAAAAAATGCTAATAATCTCTGTAGGTCGGGTTAGGCGCTAGCCGTAACCCGACACAGATAGTACGATTTGTCGGGTTACGCTCTCGCTAACCCGACCTACGCGTCTGTAATTAGAAAAAGTGTAAACCGATGAATGAAGGATGCCCTTTTATCTTAGATCACAGGGAAAAGTTTCATTGGAGTACAACGGCTTTAGCGTAACTATTCAGTCCCCCTCTTTGAAAAAGAGGGGTTTAGGGGAGATTTTATTAGATAAATCCCCCTCAATCCCCCCTTTTCCAAAGGGGGAGGTGAATACTTACGCTTTAGCTGTTGCAGTATCAACGGCTAAAGCTGTTCCATTCCGATAAGGTAGCACTGACTGCTGCTTGATATTCGGCGTCCGGCACGTCCAAAGAACATTGTTCCAATGTTGCCCGTGACAATAATTCTTTCAAATCATAATTAATGCTGGCAACGCCAAAATCGGGTTCCTGGTTGAACGGATTAAGCAGATAATACGGGCCTTGATGGCTTGCACCGTCCACTAAAACAATCGCAAGAATAAATTGATCCGCTTGATTTAAGCCATAAAGGATTTCGTTACGACTGACGGTAATGGTGGTTTGACCTAACGCGCGACCTTTGACTTCAATATGTCGTGCTACGGCCAGTTTGCCGTTGGTTTTAGGCGGTTGCGAGGTTATATCCCAGCCACACTTTTCGGCTGACACGTCTTTGACTTCATGGCCTAAGGATTTTTCGAGGTTAATAACAGCCTGCAGGGCCATTAGCTCCACATGCTTGCGTGCTGCTGCGTCTATCGTAAAAGGGTTTTCACCTTTACGTTGCGCCAACAAACCTTGTGGAATCACTAAAGCTCCACCAATCACGACCGGTTGGCTGGAAACTACGTTAGCCATAACGCTCAGTTCTTTTTTGCGTTGTTTCAAGCGTGCGGTGAGTTCTTCTACCCGGCGTTTGGCATTCGACTGCATGGATGCAGGAGGTAGAGCAACGCAGGGAGCAGTTGCCGAATCAGGTTGTAAGCGCGGTTGTCTGCCTGCGGCAACTTCTTCTGTCAGTTTGATGTAACGGTCTGACCAGTAATTAATTTCTTTTACCAGGCGCTCATTGACGGCTGCCAGAATTTTATCAGCTTGCAATTCTCGGCGGGCTTTTACTTCTTGATAATGAGCCGGTACCAGTTGTTGGCTGGCATGAGTGAGTGCCAGATTATCCAGGTTATCGTTTAACCAAGGTGCGGCAAGTATATCGGCAACCAGCGCCAAATCAACGTCATCGATAGGCTGTAAATCCAAGTGCGGCGCCCACCCGGCATTGCTGGTATGGCCTTGTTGATCAATCTCGACAAACTGCAAGCGTCTGGAAACATGGCTATCATCACTGGCTTGACGCACGCTGTGGTCAATCATGAATAATACTTTGGG
>Ga0268283_1000843_pt1 | contig 17041 bp, 16 predicted proteins | sample saktaG_13_FD_190140 | JGI IMG/M metagenome (GOLD analysis project Ga0268283, IMG submission 190140) | Saline water microbial communities from Sakinaw Lake, British Columbia, Canada - sak_2013_06_06_36m | ecosystem: Environmental > Aquatic > Non-marine Saline and Alkaline > Saline ... | reverse complement strand
TAAAAGCCTGCAATCCTGCCCAGCCTACCGCGCCATGCGGTTCGAGCAGAAGTTGATAATCATTCCACGCGCTGCGAATGTTCTGACGTGTAATATCATCGCTGATGGAAACGGGCCACAATTCCCGCCGAATCTGTTCCAGGTCAGCCTGTTTGTGAATAATCCCTTTTTCATCCATCACACCACCATACAGAGCAGCCAACCGTGCCAGATTACTGGGATGCCCTACGTTCATAGCACTTGAAATACAGTTCCTTGATGGTTCAATTTTATCGTATCTACCAGTGGAAAGGTATCTTGGAAATTCATCATTCTCATTAACGGCAATAATAAATTTCTTCACCGGAAGCCCCATTTTCATTGCAAGTATGCCTCCCATCATATCGCCGAAGTTGCCCGATGGAACGGAGAAAGTTACTTCTTCGCCGGCTTTGGCTAATCGCGACCACGCATAGAAATAATAAACCGTTTGCGGCACCAGCCTCCCGATATTTATTGAATTGGCAGAAGAAAGATTCAGATGCGTGAGGTCGGGATCGCTGAAAGCCTGTTTCACCAATGCCTGGCAATCGTCGAATTTACCATCGAGTGCAAGTATGCTGATATTCTGCCCGAGGGTGGTCATCTGTTTTCGCTGCCGGTCGGTTACTTCACTCTCAGGGAAAAGGACAACAACTTTGATCCTGTCGAGGCCGAGGAATGCATGTGAAATGGCACTGCCTGTATCGCCGGATGTGGCTGTAAGGATAAGAAGGCTGCGGTTTTCCTTCTGCAGATAATAGTTCATCAGCCGGCCCATCATACGTGCGGCAAAGTCCTTGAAAGAAGCAGTGGGGCCCTGATCCAACCGCATCACATATTTGCGTTCACAAACATGTTCGAGCGGCACATCAAAGTTGTAAGCATCGTTGCAAATGGCAGCAAGCGTTTGCTGTGGAATATCCCCTTCCAAATATTTCCATATCACGGAAGTGGCTATCTCATTGTAATCCATTTGGCTGAACTGCTGCATTTCGTTTGCAGTAATCCGGGGTATGGCCAGGGGCATATAAAGTCCCCGATCGGGAGCCTGCCCCTGCAGGAGAGCCTGCGCAAATGTAAGCGGTGGCGATTTGAGATTGGTCGAATAAAACAGCATAAAGGGTTATTGTAATTTAGCCGATGAAGCTCCTCCGGCTGAGAATTCCGGAGATGAAACAAATACTTTTTTACCGTCGAGCGTATCAAGTGCCTGATCCAGGTCGCGGATGATGTCGTCAGGATGTTCACCACCCACGCAGAGGCGGATAAGGTTATCAGGTATGTTCGCTAATTTGCGTCCTTCTTCACCTTGCTGGGAATGTGTGCTGATAGCCGGAATGGTGGCCACAGATTTAATACGCCCAAGGTCGGTTGCACGGTAAATCCTCTGAAAGGCATCAAATACCTGACGCGTGGCTTTGGCACCGCCCTTTATACGGAAGGACATAAGATGCCCGTAACGGTTCACCTTCTCGCCATATAGCTGGTCGAATTCAGAATCAACAAGAAACATATAGCGCGATGCCAGATCGTGCAATGGGTGCGATTTCAGCCCAAGGTAATCCACTCCTTCGATGGCTTTGTGGCCTTCCAGGTATTTGGCAATCTTCTGAGTGGAGCGGCTCACCAAATCAATCCGTGAGCGTATCGTCCGGATATCGTTAAGCGCCATTATCGCGTTCATGGGCGAAATATTTGGACCGTTATCACGGTTGGGTAATAGTTTAAGGTATCCGCAGAAATCGGCTTTCATCGCATCATTGTCGATATTCGAAACGATGTTCTTACGTGAAATAACTGCACCGCATATAGCAAAACCGCTTGATGCCAGCGATTTGGTTACGCTCTGCACCACGATGTCAGCGCCATGCTGCAATGGGCGCATTAAAGCTGGCGTAGCCACTGTGGAATCAATAATGAGCGGCAGGTTATATTTATGCGCAAGCGCAGCAACTTTTTCCAGGTCGAAAAAGGACAGCCCGGGGTTACTGGGCATTTCGCCATAGAGGAAGCGGGTGTTCTCATCTATCTTGCTTTCCCATTCGCCAAGATTGTTCGAATTGCATACTTTGCGCCATTCAATGTTCTTTTCTTTTTCCTTGCGTACGGCAAACTGCTGGAAGGTGCCTCCATATACCTGGCAGGTAGCCACAAAGTTCATCTTCGCTCCGGGCCTCTTTGGATCCTCAACAAGAAAAGGATCAACAGCCGATTGTATGGCCGCCATTCCCGAAGCAGTGCCGATACAGGAGGTCTCGAGGCCGCTGCCATAGCCTTCGAGCAGGGCAAGCACGCCTTCGTAATAGTACATTGTGGGATTTGCTATACGCGAATAGCACCATGTGGGTATCTGGTATCCCAGTGCGGCCTCCATCTCGTCGGCATTATGGTAGCCCTGAGATGTGGACATGTAGATGGGTTCGATGACTGAGCCCTGGTTAAAATCCAGCGCTTCCTGCATGGAATAAACACCATGCACCGCGATGGTATCGAAGCGGCAACTTCGCATATTTTCGAGGTAGCGGCTGTGCCACTGTGCCGAACGTTTGGCTGCTTCTACGTAAAAATTGACTCCCTGATTATCCATTTTATGTTTGTTTTGTTGTGGCTGACAGTAGGGAGCGAATTTAGAAAATTATTGATATAGAATTCAGGAATATTTGTTTTTATATGAAGGATTCATGTTAACGAAAAACAAAATGTTCCGCATTTGCAAATACGGAACATTTAAAGAAATGACACTGGAATGCAGGGAATGTAATAAACATTCTGAATTTTGAGGAGCACGTTTAAGATTTGAATGCTGACAATTCCGGTTTTATTTGGGAACCGGGTGCTGACTGCGCATGGCATACTTGAGACGAATTTCGTTCTCTTTCCTTTTGTCGGAAATATAAATAATGGTTTTACCACCATCAAGCACAACCGGGTATTTATCCGTTGTTGAACCTGTAAGCATTTTGTGATTGTTTCTTGTGTGTGTTGCCTTTAGTGGATCTATGATGGTTTTCATTGTCGGTTATTTTTAAGGTTTGTTAATTATTGTTAATCTGAATTGAAATTCATTTTAGTTATTTTCTGCTCACGCATTTGAAAAAGCTTATGCTTCTCTATAACTTGTTCGTTTAGTGGCGTTTGACCCGAAAACGAGCAATCGTGTCAATTAACCTATAAGCGCCTGAAGTGAGCATTATACCAGTAAAACTCAATATTTACGTTGTTATTGTTGTACTCAATATTTACGTTAAAAATAATCTTACATAAAGTCGGAATTGTCACACAATTCTCAGTTGTTTTTAAATAATTCACATATTTTGAAAAGTCGGGAGGATGGAAACGCAAAATCTATCTTTAGAACTTCTCTCGTTCAATAAAGAATGAACAACACCTTGACGCAGGTGATCATCCAGTAATTTAAATAATACAAAACCGGTGCCCCGCAATAGCAGGACACCATCCGACAAACAATCCATGAGAAATGAACCGGTTTTCTTTCTGGTACTTAGTCTCCGTTAATAACATATATTTTCTGATGTTTGCTGCGGTGTCTTTTCATTTTGCAGCAGCGTTTGTTACTGTCATCGTTTAGGATTATAACTATAATCTTCCCATCACCTGCCGATTCAAAATCGCCGCAACCGCCCCTTATTACTTTGCAGGAATGTCCGGCACTCAGTGGTTCGTCAAAGGAAATATCTTCAATATCTGAAAATCCTCCGGGACCGCATTCTTTAATGATGTAGGATCCCGGCTCACCCTCGTTGCCGGTCATTTTTACGATTTTCAATTTGCAGGACTTTTCACATTTCGGCATGGACTGCATCATCTCACTTAATTCCTCGTCACCCGGTTCACCGGTTTCGGCATCCACATAAAGAGTAGCGTCCTTGTCGCTGCCGGAAGAAATGATTTTCCTCACCGTAATTTTTTTCTCCTTCCCATCGGTGGTGTTAAGGATAATGGTAGTGTCCTTCCCATCTTTAGAAATAATGGTTGTGTCGCGCAGGCTTCCCAACTGCATTGATTTGCCATCGGATGATCTGATAACGACTTTTTCGTGTTTTGTTTTCTGGGCATCTGCCTTACCAGGCAATAATACGCCTGAGAGCAAAAAAGTAACAAGCAATGCTGTCAATAATTTTGTTTTCATCATTTTAGATTTTAAGAGTTAATGATTATGCCAGCAAAGCTATTCCAATCGTACATTGAAAAGGGTTAAGGATGGGTTAATTCCGGTTAACAGAATGTTAATGTTTCGCCAGTCAGTAAAGCATTTTATACCTTTGGATCATGAAACGAAAATTCGTTGTCGGTTTAACATTTTTGCTCAGCCTCGCACTTATGGGAATAGTTTTGGTGCAATTCCTGTGGATACGCCGTGCTTTTAATGAGAACAGGCAGCGTTTCGACCGCAATGTGAGCGAAGTACTCGACAAAGTAGCTGAAAGGCTTGAAAAACATGAGAACCTGAGTGAGCTTTCGGAACGGATTGTAGTGCAATATTCGGACGATATACCGAAAGGGGAAAAAGCGCACAGCAGGATCATGGCATTACCGGGAGAATGTTCAACAGTTATAACAAAGGGGGGGGCAATAACTAAGAAAGTGCACATACTGACAAATTGTGATAATGACACGAGCCGGAAAATAGTCATATGGGTTTCCGATTCGGCCAAGTCTTCTGTAAAATCATATTCATTCGGTTCTGCATCTCAGATTGATGGCGACAGCATGTTGACGGGTTTATCAGAACTTGGCCTTAAGGAAGAGATAAAACTGCGCAAAGAAGAGCTGAGCAAAGTATTCGATCAGATGGCGAATGAGATTTCTATTACCAGCATGCCACTTCACAAAAGGGTGCCAAAAGAGGTAATCGAAAAGGAAACCCGCAAATTCCTGAATAACAAGGGCATCAATATTCCTTTCGAATATGCAGTGATAGAGGACAATCATGATTCGGTTACCGATATCTGTTCAAAAGGATTCGGGAAAAATTTCTTAAACAATGCTTATAACGTGAGCTTGTTTCCCGATGATCTGTTACTGAAGCCTTATAAGCTTGCTGTTTATTTTCCGGGCCGCGCCACTTACCTGCTCAATTCGTTCACTTATCTGATGGTTTCATCGGCAGTATTCTCATTGCTTATTGCACTGGCATTTGCAGGAACAGTGGTCATGTTGTTAAAGCAAAAGAAAATAAGTGATGTAAAAACTGATTTTATCAATAACCTTACGCATGAATTTAAAACTCCGATCGCAACGATGACCGTGGCGCTGGATAGCATCGAGAACACACAGGTGATCAGCGACCCCATTAAAATCAAAACCATCACCAAAGTGATGCGCGAAGAGACCCGACGCATGAACAGCCATGTGGAACAGGTGCTGCAGATGGCGCTGCTTGACAATAAAGAAATACGCCTTAACAAGGAACCTTTGGATGTGCATGAACTGCTGACGCGGGCGGTGGATTGTATAAGCCTGCAACTGGAGGGGCGCGAAGGAACAGTGAGGATGCATTGCCTGGCAGAGCATTACACAGTATTGGCTGATGAAATGCACCTTTACAATGTGTTTATGAATCTGCTTGATAATGCCAATAAGTATTCGCCTGATAAACCGGAGATAGATGTTTTTACAACTAACCTGGAGGAAACACTTGAGATAGTGATCGCTGACAAAGGTATCGGGATGAGCCGTGAGGCGCAGAAGAAGATATTTGATAAGTTCTACCGCGTACAAACGGGCAATATTCATACTGTTAAAGGATTTGGGCTGGGACTCAGTTACTCAAAAGCAATAACAGAAGCACATGGAGGAGGAATGACCGTTAGCAGTATGAAAGGTAACGGGAGCCTTTTTACCATATCACTTCCGTTGATAAAAGAAAACGGGCAGACTGAAACTTAATCAACCGCTATGGAAAACCGGAAAAGCCGGATATTACTCGTGGAGGACGATGTGAATTTCGGATCGATACTTAAATCGTACCTCGAACTTAACGACCTGGAAGTTGTACTTAAACCGGATGGCAAACGTGCCATGGAAGTGCTTGGCAGGCAGGAGTTCCATCTCTGTATTTTCGATGTGATGATGCCGGAACTTGATGGTTTCTCATTAGCCGAAGCAATGAAAGCCGGAGGACTTAATATCCCGTTCATTTTCCTTACCGCCAAAACGCTGAAGGAGGACCAGGTAAGAGGTTTCAGCCTTGGTGCCGACGATTACATTACCAAACCTTTTGATACCGATCTGCTGCTTTATAAGATCAAAGCGATACTCAGGCGTGGAGCAGAAAATAATGAATCCTCGGGAAGAGACGAATTCTGCATCGGTATTTTCCTTTTCAATACCCGTATGCGGACGTTACAGTCACCTGCCTCAAACCGCACGCTCACAGCCCGCGAAGCTGAGTTACTAAAAATGCTTTGCAACGCAAAAGACCAGTTTCTAATCCGCAAGGAAGCACTTCTGAAGATATGGGGCGAGGATTCATACTTTACAGGCCGCAGCATGGATGTTTTTATCGCAAGGCTAAGGAAATACCTTAAAGAGGACGACAGACTGGAAATCGTGAATATCCATGGAGATGGATACAGGTTATTACAAAAATGACATGTCACACCGATGAATGAAGAATTCACGATAACAGAGTGATGTCATTTTATCAACCCAAGTCCTTCCAAGGCTGAGGAATCGCCTGGCCGGATAAGAAGCGCTTTGTTTAATAGCACTTTTGCTTCGCGGAGTTTGCCAAGTTGATAATTGCTCCAGGCAAACATATGGATTGCATCATAATCAAACGGATACATATTGGCAATTTTCTCGAAATATTTGATAGCTGCCGCGTAATCCTTCTTTCCGTAATAGATGAGACCCATACGGTTATTGGCTGTATAATTTGTCGGATCAATTTTGAGAATTTCATTATACTTATTAATTACCTGGTCCCAGTTTCCCATTGCAGATGCTGGTAAGGCATAGCCAAGCCGTGCTTCTATGGAATAAGGCATCAGCGTAGTAGCCTTGGAATAATAAGATGTGGATTCAGTAAAGAGTCCTGCCATATAATTAAGCCAGCCCAGGCGGGCATTGAGTTCATATGATGATTCAATGTACACTTTTTTCAGGGTTGAGATAGCGTTGGTATAATCACCGGCTGTTTCTTGTGTGTAGCTTGTGGAAAAAGCATTTTGAAGTGCAGCATAATCCTGTGCTGCCAGCCTGCCTGCCGGTAAAAATGTGATGCATGCAAGAATGATCAGATAAGTTGTTCTCTTTAAAGTTTCCATTTTATTCCTCCTATTATACTTTGATTATTATATTTGATTGTGTTTGTAATTGGTATTGAACCAGGTGGTGACCCTACTGGTGGTTTCCGGTAATAAAGATAGTCGTATTCTTTGGTGTAAAAACGGTACATCAGCGATAAGTCAATATGTCGGCCTAGAGTTATAATTAGGTTAGCACCTGTACGCAGTTTAATCCTATCGGCCAGATTATAGGCAATAAACGCATTCTTCTCATTATAGAGGGAAAGATTTCCAAGGGTGAACAACCCTTCGAGCCATAATTTAGGAGCAATTCTCCCGCCAACTAATTGATCGAAGATCAGTCGTTTGTCCTTCTTGTAGAAAAATCCAGTTAATGAAGTTGTAGCATACAGGTTGAGGTTGCCGAAAGGAAACCATGTTGCATTCAAACCTAATTGCTTTTGCTTGCCGTAAGTAGTAAGGCTGGCATAAGTTACGTTAATCCCAAAGCTGAAATTACGCCATTCCTTTGATGCAGCAAGGGAAATAACATAGTTGCTATATTTGTTGACTTGCTGCCCGATTTTGTACCTTGAAACAGTATCATTAATAAAATACCATTTATTATCGGATGCCAGCAAATATGAAGTATCGGCACGAGGAAGCAACTGATATTCCGAAGTATAGGTTTGTGTGATTCCGTTGATATAGTGAAAAGCGGGAGTGATGCTATAACCAGGTCTGGGAATCCAACTTGTGGTAATATAAAACTCATTTTGTTTTACATTATATGGAATAAGTGTATCAAATAGTTTGCCGGGGAAAGAATAAAAATAATTTAAACTGTAAATAGTTTTATTAATTGAATCGAGATGATTTACTACAGTGCTGCCCGAGAAATGTTTTTCCTTGTCAATGCCGAGATTTGAATATCCCAGATAGCAGGAGAGCGAAGGTAGAATATGCAAGCTGGTCCCTGCATGAAAATAGGATTCCCCCGCATAGGTATCTTCCTCTCCGTAAATACTGTCATTTCCCATTAGTTCCTGAGGCCGATGGCCACTGATTGCATCTGGTGTGTATCCCCCTTCGGCAAAGAAAAATTCAAAAGGATTCTTCCCTGAACCGGCAATTGCAGAAAGCGCGGAAGGATTCTGCGAAGCTAATAAAATGGCTTCTTCTTTCTGTCCTGTCTCAATCAAATCGTAGTACAGGTATTCCAAAGCAAAAGAATCGGAACTGTTGAATTGAAGTGCTTTCCTGAAATGCGTAATTGACTGGCGGTAATTTTGAAGATGGTAACAAGCAATCCCCAGTCTTACACGCAGGTAGTAATAATCAAACCCATTACTTAGTGCTTCTTTGCCGGCAACTGTCAGTTTTTTCCATTGCTGATGCGTGTAGAGATCATATGTCAAACTGTCGTAATAAGCATAGGTATTGGTGTGAGAACCATATGACTTGACTGAGATCAGTAAGGAGAAGAACAGGATATATTTGATGAATTGTTTCAATGCAGGTGAGTTTTCTGTATAATTTATCTTTATTTGCCTTTACTCCGTGTGGCAGTTAGAACGTGCTTAGGATAAGTAACTATTATTTTTTCGATGTTATTATTATCAATATAGAATTCAAATTCTGTACGTTTGAATTCCTTTCTTCCATAAAGTGTAAATGCACTGCTCCGGAGAGCTATTTGCCGTTGTTCCAGTTCGTCGGACATGGAAACATACTTCATTTCAAACCGGGTATGGATAAACACATAGAAAGGAGAAATGAAATCCTGCAGGATTTTCAGCAATCCGTTTCCGGCAACGGTAATCGGGAAGTCATCACAAATTTTCAGGTTTGCATAGAAACCCTTCGATACCTTATAAGCCCCTGAATAAAATGCAAAAAGCAGTGATTTTTTATCACCTTCAAACCATGTGAAATAATGTAGATCATTCTCACTTCGGAAATAAGCTTTCGAGCGTGTATCGTGGCATTGCAGATAGGTAAGGTTGAAGATGTCGGTCATTACCTCCCAACTTATAGTCGAGGATGGTTCGCCATCTATTTCAGTTGTAAACGAAATTTCCTGCCCCGGAATAAAATGAAATGCTTTTGCAAGGCACGAATTGGTAGTAATATTGGAAACATGCTCACCAAGGGCAGGCCTGCCAAAGGATTGTAATGACAAACCTTCCTTCCCGCTTAGCAAGTAATGATTTAGCGGATGGTCCGTGGTAGTGCTGCCTATAAATGGATTTGACTGAACCTGAAAATGGATATGTGGCTGAGGCGATCGGCCTGAATTACCGCATTGGGCAATAATATCACCTTTCTTAACATAGGTGCCTCTGGCAACCTTAAAACTGCCTTTACGCAAATGACACAGCTTGGTGAATAATTTGTCGGCGTGGCGGATAATGATTGTATTTCCCCAGTTTTGTTCCAGGTTTACATCTCCGATTTCGTTGTCCTCCACCTGATCCTGAATTTCTTCCACCCAGCCATCAGCAGGTGCCAGTACTGGTTTATTAAAACAGTAATAATCAGTAAGTCGTGAACCGTTTCCGCTGAAGTTTTTTGCTTCATCATCCACAAGCTCAAAATCCCAGGCATGGCGCCAGGCATCTTTATGCGTATGAGCTCCTGAATGACCTTGTGTAACGGTCCATTCGCCCATGAATGGAAGGTTAAGCGGCAGATAATACAAACCCGGGAAACGGGACTTATTATTCTTTTGAGTGTAGAGATTCCGTTCGGGTGAAAATTCCTGAAAGCCAACTAATTCAAGGTGACCGTTTATTTCCCGCTGTTTAAGAATATAAATAAAGATAAGAACAACGAGGTTAAACGGCAATGAATAAATGGAGAGTTGGAACCTTCCGAACACTTCTGCTGTGCTTGCAATAAGTATTGAAATCAATGGCGTTAGCAGAACTACCCAAAGAAATGAAGTGCGCGAAGAAATGATAAAGAATCCGCCTACAGCAATGGCAGTAAGAATATAGTTAAACCCTATGTAGGTGTAGCTTAGCTCGTTGATATCGGCACCTATAAAATGATAAAATAAATAAGCGGAATAAAACCCGATAAGCGACAACAGAAACCCGATACGCGAATAGTAAAGAAGACCAGCAGCAACAAGCATTCCGGCAAGCAAATGATATTGAAAAAATATCGCCGAAAGCGATTTGAAATATGTTACAAGTGAAGAATGAAGCGGCATTGTATCGAACCATTGGTAGAATGCCAGCAACGGAGATCCCCCTATTCCGTAAAGATGATTCATTTCGTAAATACCACGTTCACTCAGATGAAGTTCTGTGTAATGGCGCGCTGCCAGCGAAACCATCCAGAAGGCAATAAGGAATGACAGCGTAAGAAAAGGAAGGCCGTATTTACTAATTATGCCTTCCAGAAGTATCGTAAGAAAAAGAGTAAATATTGATGCAAACGCCAGCAGGATTATAAACTGCGGCGACAACTGGAAATGAACACCCAGCCCCAACCCAACAAGGAGCGAATTAAACCCATAAAAACCTGAACGGATATTGAAACGGTTAAAACCTATTCCCCATGCAAAGAGATTTGCTATCAGGACTGAGGCAATACCACAAATCCCGGCAACCTGATCGAAAAATGAGATAAAGAGCAGGACAAAAGCAAACAGATGATCCTTCGAAAAGAAAACCATGGAGTAGCTGTTGAGCAGGCTCTCATAGTGGTGGTGAAGGAATTGTCTGATTTTGGTCATTATTCAGGGACGGGGGCAAGTGAAAGGATTAATTTGAATTTTTTTTGATTCAATTTTTCAAGTGTTTCGGAACAACTTCAAGTTGTGTTACCGATTCCATTGTTTCTTTGTCGCGGATGACATGCACATCTCCTTTGGTATCAATCAAAACTACTCTTGGCCGCAGGGTGATGAACTGCATCCATTGCGTCATGTTGTAAGCTCCCACATGATGGATCACAAAATCATCATCTTTATTCAGGAGCGGAAGATTAATATTTTCGCGCACTACATCAATGTTCATGCAAAGCGGGCCATACAGAACAGTATCCTCCCGATAAAGTGAAAAAGGTTGTGCCGGCGTTATCTTGTGATCGTACCAGAAAGCTGTAAACAGAATGTTAACGCCGGCATTGATAATTGTTGATCGCTTGCCGCTTGAAAGCCGCTTGTTTGCAATTACACTTCCAAGCAGATATCCTGCTTCGTCAATTAAGGCACGGCCTGATTCAAGGATAAGCAAAGGAAGCGCATTGGTATCCAGCCCGCTGTTAAGCAGGGCTGAAGATATAGCTTCGGCATAATCGTCGAATGTTGGGTTTACATCTGTTCCCGGGAGGTACGAACCTTTTAATGTATTTTTGGAAGCGAAACCGCCACCCAGATCAATGTAACGGATCGGTTGGTTGAATTTCCGTTGTGTTTCAACGGCTAGGTCAGCCAGTTTGGTTGCAGCTACTCCGTAAGCATTCGGGCTGAGAATAAAAGTGCCGATATGTGTGTGAAGTCCGGTAAGTTCCATTTTACCTGAACTTATAATTTTGTTGATAGCATCCCATGCCTGACCATTTTCATAGTTAAATCCGAAACGGTCCCATATAGGATGGATACCGGTGTCCATATTCACCCTGATAGCCACGCGCGGTTTCTTTTTAGTTTCACCAGCAATATCAATAATGGTATAAAGTTCGTCGAGATGATCGATGTGGATGAGCGAATCATTGTTGATGGCCTTTTCAAGTTCAGAGCGGGTTTTGTCGGGGCCGTTGAAAATAATTTTCTTTCCGTCAACACCATTGCGGAGGGCTTTTTCATATTCAAATCCTGAAACAACTTCAGCCCATGAACCTTCCTGGTGGAAAACCCTGCAAACAGCATCCATGTAATTTGTTTTGTACGACCAGGCAAACTGGACTTTGGGATAGCGTGTGTTAAAAGCACGTAATGCCTTTTTATATGTTGAACGGATTGTTTCTTCCGAAATCACGAACAATGGCGAACCATATTCTTTTATAAGGCTTTTAACGGAAACACCATCAATCTGAGTAGTTGGCGGAAATTCGGTACGCATACCAAATTTGCTGGGCATCCCTGCTTCAAGTTTCTTGAGTATTGGCCGTTCATAATGTTTCTTCTCCATAATATCTTCGTTCCAGATTTTGATTTAAATATTTGAAAATTAAGTTTGCATGAAATACAACACATTCTGCACTTCACTAAAACCATCTACTCCCTTTTCCCTCGTCCCTCTTCCCTATTCACTTTCCTACAATTCTCCATTCACCGAAAGTTGCTCAAACCGCTCGCGGTCCACTACCATATCATAGGAATAACGGATAAAGAGTTTTCCGGCTTCATAATGATCGAATGGTTTAACTTCTTTTCCAAGAGCAAGGTTAGCCAAGGCTTCCGGAATGTTTTGACCAACTCCGACAGCCAGGTAAATCCAGGCAGGAATGCGTGGATTAATTTCCATCAGGTAATAAGTATTATCAGCTGACTTCATTATTTCCAGTTCAAATGCACCTTTCCAGCAAGTAGATGAAATGAACTGGTGAGTGATTTCCATAAGTTTATCATCATGGATGGTAATGCCGGCCCATGCCTTGCCTTTATCAGTGATAAATTGCTTTCGCATTGCCACTGCGGCTATAGTGTTGCCTTTGCCATCCCCTAAGCCGGTCATGTTAAGTTCTGTTCCCTGAACAAACTTTTGTACCACAATAGGCAGTCCCCATTTGGCGCTTATCTTATCAAAATAATTCTTTGCCTGATCAAGCGTATAGGCTGGAAATGCTTCATAATACTTGCCTTTGACCATCAAAGGATAGCCCAGTTGCAAAGCTACTTTGGTCAATTCTGAATAACTGCTTACCGGTATGCTTTCGGGAACAGCAATGTTGTATTTTTTGCCGAATAAATCCAGGTTAACTTTATGGCGCTCTTCGAATTGTTCCAAAGTAGGAAGGAACATGCTTATACCCAGATTCTTTAAGGAGGGTTCAAGCTTCATGAATGAGTATAGTTCTGCATCGAAATTCGGAATAATCACATCAAGATGTTCCCGTGCCTGGATATATTCAAGCCGGCTAAACAGAGCATCGTAACCGGCAGAAGGATATGGAATGAGATAGGTTTTATCCGCCATGTCGGGCATGTAAATACCTGGTTCAAGGGTTTCATAGGCCAGGCCAATGATCCTTGCTTTGAAAGAGGTGGCTTCTCGCAGGCCCCTGATAACAGAGACCCCTGGGCCGGGGCTGTCGATGGCATTTAACCCGGTTACGCCAATGTTAATTATTTTCTCCGCCATTGGTATCCGCGAGTTGATATTGTTTGAGCATATGAATGAAATCGTGAAGGTCACGTTCAATCACTGGCAATTCTGTAGAATAATTTGCTATGATAGTCTTACTTATTTCTTCATCATCTTGTCCCTGTTTCATCAGGTTGATGATTTCGAGCCCGATAGGATTCACAGAGAACGACTCACCTGTGGCCGGATTAAACAACAGTCCGGAATCGCTGATGGCAATGTTTTTTTGTAGGTTCATATATTATATTTGAAGTGTAAAATTATGCAATAATTGTATAAAGAGATGCCAGATGTTGTCCGGGGATGCCTTCCAGGGTTCACTTAAACGTATAACTCCCCCAAAGGTTTTTACCGGTGTCGAATTTCTCAAAATGAATTACCTGCATCAAGTAAAAATGGCAATTATATACCGCCAGGTTTGTTTTCTAATGCTGTTATTGACTCTTTAAACAATGTAAAGTTTAATCCACGAAAAATTTATTGTTCGGATATATAGTAAACGGGCACCTGCTTATCACAAATACCCGCTTATATGATTGAAAATAAAACCAGGAAATTTTCGATGGGAATTTAATCTTCCCTTCTCACAACTTCAATAGTAAAGTTGGCTGCCAGAGCTGCCAAAGCCCCTACGGCCGCCAGTATTGGCGCTAGAATGGCGCCGATAACGCCAATAGTTACCGGAATTTCGATGTAAGTCCTGCCTTCCTCATTTTTAATAATGATGCGGCTTACATTTCCTTCGTGAATGATCTCGCGGATTTTCTTGAGCAGATCTTCGCCCTTTACTTTGAATTCATCACTCCAGTTTTCCATAAGATTTTAATCTATTTGTGAGAAACTAAAATTCTGTTGGAATTGAGCATATTTGTACCATCCATGAGAGATTCAATGTAATATCCAGCTGGAAGAGCGGTTGTATTAACGATGCTATTCTGAATGCCTGGGTGCACCATTCAAGCGAAGTTCCGCCGGAAATTCTGCCTTAATCCTTCTCTATAGGAATCACTTGCTATCGTTGCCTAGGCGATTCTGAAATCCATATCCACTACACTTGCCATTTCCATTCCTGTAGCAGTTCCCTTTTCCCCGATTTCCTTTTTCCCGGTTGTCGCAAATGCCATCTTTATCTTTATCCGTAAAATTGCGGCCTTTCGCATTTTTACCTCTATTGCCCCGGCTATCGCAAATGCCGTCATTATTTTTATCGACGAAATTCCGGCTATTGCAACTCTGTCTGCCTGATTGGAAGTTATCACATTTGCCATCATTGTTGTTATCCACAAAATTCCGGCCTGCAGTAATTTGCTTGTCTTTATCTGTTGGACTTATCTGTGCAATACTGCTTGAACTTAATCCTGTTAATAGGATTGTGATAATGATTAGGGTACGAAAATTTTTCATAATTGGGTGCATTTTGATTTACTGGTTATTTATTGGTTATCTATTGAAGTTAATGTTTTATCAGGGGAATTATTAATTTTTAGAAGAGCTTGCATTTTATGAAGCGATATTATAATGTTGCGTAAAACGCAAGGTTGCATTCATCTTCGAGATTCATATGAATGCAACCTTGCATTAGATATAGTCATCCGAGCTAGAGAGGGCAAGGACCTGACCCTATTTCGTACGGAGATGTTACAATCTGGTTAAAATAATCGGCACTTATGAATTGTGGGCCATACGAAATTCCCCGCTTCAACAGCAGAGTATAGAAAGAGCGGAGGTGATTGCGTGATCCCTTTTCAAGGTTGCCAAAAACAAAAAGAATGTCCTGATTGTCGACATCAGTATTGATATGGATATGCAAGTCGTTAATATCGAGGTCTTCTATTGTGGCACCTACAGTAAGCCCTGCATTTAAAGAACCTGATCCTTGTGCAATAAGCGAGGTGTATAAAGCCTGAAGGTTAGCATTGACAAACACACCAGACACATGATTCAGAGCAGGATCAGATAAATTATACTTCAGGAGCAATGTTTTTATTGCAAGTGTATGTTGTGTTTCACTTTGCGAAATATTATTAAATATCGGAATATGATACATAGAATATAAATGCACATATACATCATGAGCGAGAAGTTCTTCTTCTCTCATTGTAGTTAGTGCATCAATCTCAGCCTGAGTTAATGATTCCACTGGTAAAGAGTTGATGCAGTTATCCAGCCAGCTTACAGTGGCGTTTGCATCTGTTCCTGCAGGTGCAGTTGATTTCTCAATTATAACAACAGTTTCATCAAGCCCGGCCACTGTATTTGAAGGGGTTCCGGTATCTTTCGAACAACTGATTAACTGCATTGATCCAGCCATTGTTGCGGCTAGAAACAACATACTCCATTTTCTGTTTTTCATACTGCGATTAATTTAGGTTAATAATCAGGGGGTTATATTGTGAATTGTAATTGGTGATTGGATATTTTGAACTTAGGCAAATTGATTAATTAATAATTATTTTTCTTGATTCCTTCCCCCTCGCCATCTTTTGCCTTGTTGTCCGTTTCCCTTGCCGGGGTAGCCCATTTGTGCATCATTACTGAACATAGTATGGAATAAATTTTCCAGTTTTATTTGTTGTTCCGGTGTACATAAATTCTTCATGTCCAGATAATATCTGTAGGTAAGTACTTTTAATGATCGGTGCAGATTGCCTATTTCTCTTGAAAGTTGATTTAATTTGACTGTATCAGGGCTGGAACTCACCATTTCGTCGAGCATTTCTTGTCTGTCTTCTGCCAGATGAATGGTTATATCCAGCGCCTGTTGCCTGAATTCCGGGTTGAATTCCCTGAATTTGTCCATCTGGCCATCTGTTAATCCCAGTTGGTCGCGGAAATAGCGCCCGCTGAATTGTACAGCATCAGTCTCCAGCAGTTTGGTGTTTTTGGTTCCGGCAATCTTTTCAGTTTGATTGGTCTTATATACATGATATCCAATGGTTATGAATGTTGTAATATTCATAAGTGCCAGTATGATAACACTCCAAACCAATAATGTATGACGGTTATTTGAAATCATTGACCCAGGGTTTTATTCGGTTGAATAATTGTTTAGTGATTCCAAAGCGGCATCATTCATAAATACCATCTCATCTGGAATAGCTTTATTTTTAGGAGTCTTTGAATAAAGGCTGCCTGCCTCAATTCCGCTTAGTATTGCTATTGAAATAGAAACTACAATGAGGGCAGTTTGCAAAATCCTTTGCAAAGCCGGTTTCTTATCAAGTGATATTTCCTGATTCCCGATTGCCGCCATCACGCGGGTTGTAAGAAATGGATTGCATTCAATGGCTTTTTCTTCTTCAATCAGGATATACGCCTTTTTCATTTCACTGTATAGTTCTGAACAGGCAGTACAAGTATTAAGATGATCAGTTGTAATGCTTCGCCTATCTTCAGGAAGTTTTTCCTCAAGATAGGCTACCAGATTTTTTTGACAGGTTGGGCAGT
>Ga0268283_1000842_pt1 | contig 17046 bp, 19 predicted proteins | sample saktaG_13_FD_190140 | JGI IMG/M metagenome (GOLD analysis project Ga0268283, IMG submission 190140) | Saline water microbial communities from Sakinaw Lake, British Columbia, Canada - sak_2013_06_06_36m | ecosystem: Environmental > Aquatic > Non-marine Saline and Alkaline > Saline ... | reverse complement strand
ATGCCATCTTCTTTTACCATTTTGACTGTAGCTAGCTTCAAATTTACGTCTTTCTTTGGTCATTTTTTCACTCCTGGGTTGGTATTTTACAACCTATAAGCGTGTCTGTTTTTATTAGACCATGACAGTCGTTACAAATAAAATTTAACGCCGACTGTGATGGGCTTTCGGACGCGCTTTAGAATTCGTATGTTTAGCCACATGGTGATGTCTGTGTCTAATATGATGACGCACTTCGGGTTCGACATAATGCGCCGCGCGACTGGCACAATCCAACTGATGGGGCGGCAAACCGGCAGAATTTGTCGGCATGGTGCCAATGTTGGAAATCACGTTGTAATCGCCATCAAAACCGTGATCCATTTGGCTATTCATGAAATTATAACGCTCGTTACTGGTCATTCCGCCCAAAACCACGCCGATTAAATGCCGTCCATTTTGCGATGCAGAACTCACTAAGTTATAACCGGAATTGCAGGTAAAACCCGTTTTCATGCCTTCCGCGCCTTCATACGTCGCGGTGAATCGATTGATACCAAACAATTCACGCCCTTTGAAATGAAAACTGTGTGCGCCAAAATAATGGTAATACTGCGGGAAAGTTTGTTGCACTTTCAAGGCTAATAACGCCATATCTCGCGCGGTGGTGACTTGCCAATCATTCGGCAAACCCGTCGCATTCATGAAATACGAGTTATACATTCCCATCGAATGCGCTTTTGCGGTCATGCGAATGGCAAAATTATCTTCGGTTACGGCTAAATGTTCGGACAAAACCACCGACGCATCATTCGCAGAACGTGTCACAAGAGCTAAAATCGCTTCTTCAACGGTAATACTTTCGTCGTAATGCAAACCCAAACGGCTTTGTGGTTGACGCGCCGCATGATGCGAAGCGTGCATGGTATCGGTCAAATGAATTTCGCCATTCGCGAGCGCGTCAAACGTCACATAAAGCGTCATCATTTTGGTCAATGACGCGGGAAACCACGATTGGGTTGAGTCGGTTTCGTGTAAAACATTGCCATTTTCAGCATCGATTAAAATCTCAGCATGTCGCGCCTGACTGACTTCTGACGCAAGCAATAAACAAATGGCGTTAAGGGTAACTAAAAATAATTTCACGTTAAATTTTTGGAGTAGTGGTTAATGTGGGAGTGAAACGTGGCAAGTGTAAGGCGGCGTACTTTGGCATAATCCCCAAAATCGTCCAAAATCTCCTTCTTCTTTGTTGGCTTTCCAATTTTCTGAAAAGGCTTCAAATGCCACGCCAGAAATATTTTTTTCGGCTAATTTTTTAAATGTCGATTGAATCACGAGTTGCTGATTTTTTTGGCTCGCAACGCCACCGCATTCTTTTTGGGTTTTTAGGTTAATTTGCGCTTTGCCTTCGGGAGCAGAAACCCAGCCAAATTCGGTGATGATAACTTCTTTGGTCGGATTGGTTTTTTTCACTTCTTGCCAACGCGCCACATGAAAATCTGCCGCTTCATTCGCATTCACGCACGGAAATAAATCGGCGTGACGATTTTCCCACCACGGAAAAACGTTAATACCAATCCAATCGACTTGTTTGCTAAATTGATTTTCGTGACACGGTTGCGAGCGATTACACCATTCCCACCAAGTATCGATTACGCCAATCGGTTGCGTGACTTTCGCTTCGCGCAGCGCATTTAAACAGCGTTCGGTTTCGCCATCAAACGCATAACCATGGCGCGTCCGAACTTCCGAACCGCAACTTAAACGGATAATTGTTTCGGGATATTGTCGCGCCAATGCGATGCCGTGCGAAATCGAATCGCTGTTGACGAGTTTATCTTTATCAATCCACAAAATCGCAATAACTTTCATGCCGCGTTTTTTTGCCGCTGGGAAAATAGCTTCCAATCCGTTCAAAACGCCATAACTCATAATGCAACGAAACGGCGTTTCTTTAATAAGCGTATCGAGCAATGTGTCGATAATTTCAGCATTCGGAGTCGCGCCATAATTTGGCGTGAGTTGATTTACATACGGACTGAATGCCACGCATTGTAACGGTTTTGGAGAATTATTTTTTGCGAAAATGGGTGGTGCGTGGCATAACGATAAACTTAATAATGCGAGCGTTTTTAGTTTCATGCAGGCAAACCAGTGATTTGAATGGTATCGGTATGAATCGGATTATTAAAATCGTAATCCGCAAATTGCAACAATTCGATGTTCGTTAAAATATCTTCGCCCTCGTTAATTTCGCCATTTTCACCGTTGCCGACGTATCGCACCGTAATTTGATCTACGCCGTCCGCGTCAGGATTGCGAGTGATTTGATAGTTTTCTTTTTTACTGTAAAAAATCGCTATATCTTGTGTACCAATTCCACCATCGATTTCGTCATCTCCCGCGCCACCTTCAATCGTATCGTTGCCGCCTTCGCTCGAAATGGTGTCATCGCCACCGTTGCCGACAAAATGATTGGCGATTTTGCCATTTTCTACTTCCATCAATGAATTATTCGCTTCATCACCCACGCCCGTTATCGCCGCACCTGAAAGGATTAACACTTCTACAAATAAACTTTGATTCAAATCGTAATCGACACTCGCCCAAATTTGGTCTTGTTCGCCGCCATTTTGTTCTTCGGTCACGGTGTCGAAATCGTTGTTGATGATGTAAATATCGTCATCGTTTCCACCGATTAACGTGTCTTTTCCTTTGCCTCCATCTAACGTATCCGCGCCATCTTTGCCGAACAACGTATCATTTCCTGCCATGCCTTCCAATTTGTTGTCGCCGATGTTGCCAGTGATTTGATTATTTAATTCGTTGCCTTTGCCATTGTTATTGTCGATTCCTGCTAGCACTAAATTTTCGATATTTTTGCCGAGCGTGTAAGTCGAAGTGCTTTCAATGGTGTCGTTGCCGCCGAGCGTATTTTTGTTTGCTTCGCTCACCACGTCCTTAGAATTATCGACAAAATAATAATCATCGCCGTCGCCACCGTCCATATTGTCTACGCCGAAACCGCCTTTTAACGTGTCGTTTCCTTGGTCGCCTTGCAATGTGTCGTTACCGTTTCCACCGTCTAACAAATCATTGCCACTGCCGCCACTTAATGAATCTAGCCCCTCGCCGCCATTTAAATCATCGTTTCCACTTTCACCGATTAACGTATCGTTGCCGCCTAAACCAATCAGTTTGTCGTTGCCCGCTTTGCCGAGTAATTCATCTTTGCCCACATTGCCCGTCAACGTGTCGTTTTTTTCGCCGCCAATCAATTTATCGCCGCTCAAAATAACAGCTTTTTTGTCGTAGCCTTTTGAACCCGTGGGCGTTTCAATGACAGGTTTTACAACCACTGGCACAACTTCAACAGGTTTTACAATCACAACAGGCGCAGGCGTAATACTCGTATCTTTTACTGATACGCTTTGATTTTCGCCGCTGTTTAACGTCAAGGTTAAATTTTCTGCGCCTTCGGTGAATTTGTCGGCAATAAATTTCACCGCTAACGACGCTTTGCCGTTTGCATCGACAGTAAAACTGTTGGTTTTTAATCCACCCAAAACATCCGCATTTGAAATCGAACCACCAAATGAAAATGGAATTTCGGTGTCAGCATCGACATTTTCAGTCACGAGATTAAACGTCAACGTGTCGCCTTCGTTTGCGCTGGTTTTATCAACAGTTAATGCGTAAGTTGGCGGCAAAATTTCTACCGTTTTTGGTTCGATTAAATCCGTCGCGCTACTCGTGGCAGTTTCCAATTTATTCAAACCGTCGGTGTAACTCACTTTCACGCTGATGGCTGTGCCGATGTCATTTTCTGAAAGCGTGTAAGTTGCTTGCGTCGCGCCGCTGATAGCTTTGCCATTTTGTAGCCATTGATAACGAAATAACGGCGTAGATGCACTTAAACCGTCTCCATCGTTTAAGGTGTTTTGAATTGATAGCGTTTCGCTTTCGATTGCATTGCCGATAATTGAAATTGTGCCAGTCGGTGCGTGATTTTGAATTGGCTTTTCTATAATTGGTTGCTCGGTTATGCCATTAGTATTTTTATCTGTTTCAATTCCATTAGTTGCATTGCTGTCTGGCGGGTTAATTACCCAATGTTTATTATCAACAATCCACGATATTGCATCTTCGTTAAAATGACTAACTTGTTCTGGGGTAAAAATTTCGAGTACTGTTAAATCTAACGTATTTAATTGAGCAGTAGTAATGCCTGAAACCGCCTCTGTTGTTAACGCAGAAATTGCTTCATTTGATAACCCCTTAAATGTAGAAGATTTCATTGATTCAATTTGCCCCGCATTAAATCCAGCAACTTGTTGAGCAGATAAATGACTTAACTGATTTGACGTTAAAAATGGTACTTGATCCCATGTTAATCCCTCAATATCAGCAGAATCAAACGCATCAATTGCCAAACTTCCAATCACTTTTGGATCTAAAGCAGGAATTACTTCGGGTGATAAAGCTGTTGCTTGCGTTGCGCTAAATGACGCGACTTGTTGAGGTGTTAATACAGCAACTTGATCTGCGTTCAAAGCTGGAATTTGCTTGATTGTGAGAGCTGCAAAAGTTTTGACCGGAAGTGCAGAAATGAAATCAAGATTCAAAGCTGGAATTTGATCGGCATTCAATAAAGTTAATACTTTAGATGGAAAAGAGGCAGCTTGTTCTGGCGTAAAATTACCAATTTGATCGGGTATTAAACCTGCGGCTTGTAATGAGCCAATAGTTCCAAGTTGAGCGGGTGTTAATGCTGAAATTTGCTCGGGTGCTAAAACTGAAATACTGTCTGAACTTAATAAGTTAAGTTTTAAACCTGCTAAAGAACTTGCTGACAACGCATATAGCTGCTCTTGACTTAATGATGCCAACTGATTTTTACTCAATGCACTTACTTGAGCGGATGTAAATGTAGCAAAAACATCTGGAGAAACTACTGAAAAATCAGTGGTGGTCGTAAATTTAAATGTTGTTGTCATTTTTAAATCCTCGTTTGTGCAGTTTGCGGCGCGAAAGTGGCGGGTTTTAAAGTTGTTGGGGTTGTCATGTTGGATTCCTGTTTTGTTTAATAAACGTCTTGATGGTCGCCTACATTGACCAAAATGATTTCAGTTTCGGTGATGAGTAATTCTAACGTAATTCGGTAAGACAAATTGATAGAAACTGCGTGTAAATCAGATAAATTTCCTGATAAACGGTGCAATTTTAACGAGGGATAAAACGGATTCTCTGCCAATAATCGCAATGCTTTCGCATACGCGGATTTTAATTCGGGATGACGTTTTAAAAATTTTGCCTCGCGTTGTTGATATTTTTCAGTCAACGAGATGATGAAACTCATTCTTCAATGCCTAAATTTTTCAAATGCTCGGCGACTGATATTTTCACAAAACGCCCAGCAGCTAAATCGGCGCGGGTTTCAGCCAAGGCACAACAGATTTCTTTTCTGGCACGCATGGTTTTACGTTGTTGTTTGGCGCGGTAACTTTTTAACGCTTCTTTAATTATCAATTCAATAGCTTCTTCTTTTGATTCTAAGTGCGTAACCGCTAGCACTTCATTCATTAACACATCATTTACCGCAACGTGTGTTTGTGGCGCGAAAGTGGCGGGTTTTAAAGTTGTTGAAGTTGTCATGTTGAATTCCTGTTTTTGGTTTATTTGTAAATTTCTTTGCGGTCGCCAACAGCGATAACGTGAACAATGAGTTTGTGATTATTCACTTCGTACAAAATTCTGTAGTTGCCTGCACGAATTCTAAAGCAAGGCGACGTTTTCTTTTTACCTTTTAATTTTTTGATTCTGTCTTGATACGGATTTTCGGCGAGGTTGCCATATAGTATCCAAAACGCTGATATTTTCTAACATTTGTTAATAATCTCAATGCGTTGTTTTCAGTGAAAATCAAGTATAAAATGCACTTGCTGGCACTGTTCCTTCTGGCGAAAACCAAGCCCTTTGCCAGCAAACAAAGAGCGGAGCGGTTTTATAGCTTCGCATTGGTAGATACACCCGCTCATAACACTGTTATGGGATGCAGTTAACGAAAGTTAAGAAAAAAGTATCGGCTGTAAATCACATCTAAAACTTGAGGAATTTCGGCGTTGGGCAGTTTCTCGAGTTCTTTTTCAGCCGAAGCCTTGATGACAACGTTAAATTTTGCCATTCGCTTTTAATCTCATGATTACGTCGTCTAAAGAGCTACTGGGTTCATTTTCACGCGCTTTGATTAACGCTAAATCTTCTGAATCTTCTTCTGAACTAAGATAATTTTGTAAGACTTCGGTCAAAAGGGAGTTGAGCGATTTTTGTTTAGTTTGGGCGAAATAATGAAGCTCTTGTGCGAGCGATTCGGATGTGTCGAATGTGATTGTTGTCATGTTGGATTCCTGTTTTGTAGTTGACGAAATTTTAGATTGAAATTAACGGAAATTGTTCTGGATGTCGAATGGATTCAACGTCTAAATCAATATCTAAATCTGACCAGTAAAGATGATGCGGTTGGGGTCGTTCGAGAGCAAAAATTTGTTCGACAGATGCTTTACGAAACCACGGAAAATTTAAAAACGAGACAAATAATTCTTCTTGTTCATCAAGTAATAACCAAAAACCGTGTTTTGAAATGCCTAAAATTTCAGTTTGGAAAGTGTTTGAGCCACGCATTTGTGATTTCCTGTTGTAGACGGTTGGACTCATAAAGTTGTTGGTGTTGTCATTTTGGATTCCTGTTTGTGGTTTTGTTTTTGAAGTGAACGTAATTGCTTAATTATAAACCTTAAAGCAAATCCCCCTCGCTGCTATCGCAGCCTCCCCCTTCAAAAAGTGGGAAAAGACGGTAAATCAAAAACCATTTCTTTTTAATCTTTCGCCCCCCTTTTTAAAGGGGGCAGCCTGAAAGGCTGGGGGATTTGCTCTAATGTCTCATTCTTCGCCCCGTACACAATCGACAAAATTATTCACATTCGCCTTGAAAGTAAAATCTAAACCCCCATTTTGAAATCATCGTTATTTTTAATTTCATTTTAGGAGGCAATATATGAGTGCAAATGAAGAAAATTTAGTTACACCCGAAACAGAAGCGGATTTACACGAAAATCACACCGAAGTCGGCGAACACGAATACACGCTCGACGAACTAAAAGCCGAATTGGCTGAAACCAAACAAGCAGCACTTGATGCGAATGACAAAATGTTACGCACATTGGCTGAAATGGAAAATCTAAAACGCCGCACGCAAAAAGATTTAGAAGACGCGCACAAATTCGCGTTGACTAAGTTTGCTGGTGAAATGCTAATCGTTTTAGACAGTTTGGTTTTAGGATTACAAGCGGCAACCGGCGACAGCGACGAAGTTAAACGTTTCCGCGAAGGCAGCGAATTGACAATTAAACAATGTGAATCGGCGTTTGAAAAATTCAACATTGTGACCTTAGACCCAACGGGAATGCCGTTTAACGCGGAACACCACAACGCCGTCAATATGCAAGTCGTCGAAGGCGTAGAACCGAATACCGTTGTTACGGTGTTTCAAAAAGGCTATATGTTGAACGGTCGATTGTTGCGCCCCGCAATGGTCGTCGTGGCAAAAGCGGCGGATTAGTTAAGAACAAACCAAGGTTTGTACTCCAGCTAAATTAAAAATGGAGTTCAAACCTTGGTTTGAAGCCTTGAAATCAAAAAAAATCACCTTACATTCATAACATCTTTTTAAAATTATTTTGGAGTAGAAACATCATGGCAAAAATTATCGGTATCGATTTAGGAACCACCAATTCATGTGTCGCAGTTTTGGAAAACGGCGTAGCGAAAGTGATTGAAAACAGTGAAGGCGCAAGAACAACGCCGTCTATCATCGCATTCAGCAGCGACGACGAAGTGTTAGTTGGTCAATCCGCAAAGCGTCAAGCCGTCACCAATCCTAAAAACACCTTGTTTGCGATTAAACGTTTAATCGGTCGCAAATTCAAAGAAGAAGCCGTACAAAAAGACATCAAAATGGTGCCTTATTCCATCGTCGAAGCCGAAAATGGCGATGCGTGGGTCGATGTTCACGGTAAAAAAATGGCTTCACCTGAAATTTCAGCTCGCATTTTAATGAAAATGAAAAAAGATGCTGAAGCGTATTTAGGCGAAGAAGTCACGCAAGCCGTGATTACCGTGCCTGCTTATTTCAACGATTCACAACGTCAAGCCACGAAAGACGCGGGACGCATTGCTGGTTTGGAAGTTTTACGAATTATCAACGAACCCACCGCCGCAGCGTTAGCGTTCGGCATGGATAAACCAAAAGGCGATACCAAAATCGCGGTTTATGATTTAGGTGGTGGCACATTCGACGTGTCAATTATTGAAATTGCAGAAATCGATGGCGAACATCAATTTGAAGTTTTAGCGACAAACGGCGACACCTTTTTAGGTGGTGAAGATTTCGATTCGCGCGTCATTGAATACTTGGCGGCAGAATTCAAAAAAGACACGGGCGTTGATGTTCACAACGATCCATTAGCGTTGCAACGTTTAAAAGAAGCGGCTGAAAAAGCGAAAATCGAATTATCGTCTAGCCAACAAACCGACGTGAATTTGCCTTACATCACGGCTGACGCTTCGGGCCCAAAACATTTAAACGTTAAATTGACTCGCGCGAAATTAGAATCATTGGTTGAAGAATTGATTTTGAAAACCAAAGCTCCGTGCGAAATGGCGTTAAAAGATGCGAAAGTTTCTGCATCCGACATTGATCATGTCATTTTGGTCGGTGGTCAAACTCGTATGCCGAAAGTCCAAGAAATGGTCACGAGCATTTTTGGTCAAGAACCCCGCAAAGACGTAAATCCTGACGAAGCAGTTGCGTTAGGTGCGGCGATTCAAGCGGGTGTTTTGGCTGGCGACGTGAAAGACGTTTTGTTGTTGGACGTGATTCCATTGTCGTTGGGCATTGAAACAATGGGCGGAATTTTGACGAAATTGATTGAAAAAAACACCACCATTCCAACCAAAGCGCAACAAGTTTTCTCGACAGCGGACGACAATCAAACGGCTGTAACCATTCACGTTTTACAAGGTGAACGCGAAAAAGCGAATGCCAATAAATCACTCGGACGTTTTGATTTGTCGGACATTCCACCCGCTTCACGCGGCGTGCCACAAATTGAAGTTTCTTTTGACATCGACGCAAACGGTATTTTAAACGTGTCAGCGAAAGACAAAGCGACTGGCAAAAAACAATCGATTGTGATTAAAGCGTCAAGCGGTTTGTCTGATGAAGAAGTGGAACGCATGGTGAAAGATGCCGAAGCGCACGCAGATGAAGATCGTAAATTGGTGGAATTAGTTCACGCTCGAAATCATGCTGACGGTTTGATTCATGCGACAGAAAAATCGTTGAAAGATTTGGGCGAAAAAGTTCACGCTGATGAAAAATCGCACATTGAAGCGGCGATTGCTGCCGCGAAAGAAGCGGTAAAAGGTGACGACAAAGCCGACATCGAAGCAAAAACCGAAGCATTGACTGAATTATCAGGCAAATTAGCGGAACGTGTTTATGCTCAAGAAGGTGGCGCGGAAGCTGAACACGAACAAGGTCACGACCATGATTCCAAACCAGCGGACGACGGTGTGATTGATGCGGATTTTGAAGAAGTGAAAAAATAAAAATTTAACATCGCTTTAAACTAAAAAAGCCCTCGTTCAGACAATCTGAACGAGGGCTTTTTGTTGCGTTCAAAATTACAAAATGTATCGGCTTAAATCTTCATCTTCGACCAATTCACCCAGATATTTATTCACATACGCCGCATCGACCACAACTTTTTTGTCATCCACATTCGACGCTTCAAACGAAATTTCTTCTAACAATTTTTCCAGCATCGTGTGCAAACGACGTGCGCCAATGTTTTCGGTGGTTTCATTCACTTGCCAACCCATTTCGGCAATGCGTTTAATGCCGTCTTCAGCAAAGGTTAAATCTACACCTTCTGTCGCTAACAACGCCGTATATTGTTCGGTTAACGACGCATTCGGTTCGGTCAAAATCCGTACAAAATCATCTGCCGTCAACGCGCTCAATTCCACCCGAATCGGGAAACGTCCTTGTAATTCAGGGATTAAATCTGACGGTTTTGCGACATGAAACGCGCCTGACGCAATAAACAAAATGTGGTCGGTTTTAATCGCGCCATATTTTGTGCTGACGGTGCTGCCTTCAACCAACGGTAACAAATCGCGTTGTACGCCTTCGCGCGAGACTTCGCCACCACCGCCACCGTGTTCAGAACGTTTACAAATTTTGTCGATTTCGTCTAAAAACACGATGCCATTTTGTTCCACCGCGTCAACGGCTCGCAAACGAATTTCGTCTTCGTTGACTAATTTTTCAGCTTCTTCTTCTTGCAAAACGTGTAACGCTTTGCTGATTTTCATTTTGCGGGACTTCGTTTTTTCGCGTCCCATGCTTTGAAACATGCCTTGCAATTGGCTGGTCATTTCTTCCATGCCAGGCGGAGCCATAATTTCAACGCCAATCGCGCCGATTTGCACATCGACTTCAATTTCTTTGTCGTTCAAATCGCCATTACGCAATTTCAATCGCATTTTTTCGCGTGTCGCATCACCGTTTGGCGAATCATCCGACGACCAACCTTCGGCACGCGGAATCAAAATGTCCAAAATACGTTCTTCCGCTGCATTCGCCGCTTCGGTTTTCATTTTTTCCATTTCGGTTTGGCGCGTCATATTGACAGCGGTATCAACCAAATCACGAATAATCGATTCCACGTCACGCCCGACATAACCCACTTCGGTAAACTTGGTCGCTTCAATTTTAATGAATGGCGCATTGGCGAGTTTCGCCAAACGACGGGCAATTTCGGTTTTGCCCACGCCGGTTGGCCCAATCATCAAAATGTTTTTCGGGGTGATTTCATCGTGCAACGTGCCTGTGATTTGTTGTCTGCGCCACCGATTCCGTAACGCAATCGCCACAGAACGCTTCGCGCTGCCTTGTCCAACAATGTGTTTGTCTAATTCACTGACAATTTCTTTGGGTGTCATTTGTGTCATAAATTTTTTACTCTTTAGGTTCAACGTCGAGTTCTTCGATACGCAAATTATGGTTGGTGTAAATGCAAATATCAGCGGCGATATTGAGTGAACGCTCCACAATTTCACGCGCACTTAAATTGGTATTTTCCAACAACGCCCGTGCCGCAGCCTGAGCAAATGAACCGCCCGAACCAATCGCCATTAAATCAAATTCGGATTCTGGTTCAATCACATCGCCCGTGCCAGAAATAATCAGTGACGTTTTAGAATCGGCAATCGTTAAAAGAGCTTCCAATTTGCGTAACGCTCTGTCGGTGCGCCAATCTTTCGCCATTTCCACCGCCGCGCGAGTTAAATTTCCACGGTGTTTTTCGAGCTTGCCTTCAAAATGTTCAAACAACGTGAACGCATCCGCCGTCGCGCCAGCAAAACCAGCAATCACTTTGTCGTGGTACAAACGACGCACTTTGCGAGCATTGCCTTTCATAACAGTATTGCCCATCGTCACTTGTCCGTCGCCACCAATAACGACTTTATCTCCTCGGCGTACCGAAAGAATAGTTGTTCCTCTAAACACGATTTTCTCCAGTTTAAAAATAAAACGTAATTTTACAGGTTTCGCGTTTTGGATTCTGTTTTTATCGTTGATAATCTCGTTGAGTTCGTTGCTCACAGGGGTTTTTTTTCGCCCTTAAAGTCGTGAGCGTTAACCAACTAATAATGTTTTAATCATTTTTTCTACATCTACTTTGGATTGTTTCGAGTCGGCTATAATTTCTTTTGTATCGTCCGTAGTTTTTTTCATGTCGGCTGTAGTTTTTTTCGCGCTGGTTAGGTCAGGTGGTGTAAATTCGGTGATATTACTCATTCGGTTAGTGGTTTGTAAGTATTAAACATTTTAAAACAACCGCGACTTTTAATTTCCACCAGCACGTTTAAATTTTTCGCCTCTTCTTTTGCAGAAAAACCAAAAAGCATGATACCCGCTAAAAATATGACGCCTGAAAGATAAACAACATTTTGCCGTTCGTTCATCAAGCCAATGTTGTAAGTGGTGCCAACGACAACATTATTAAAAGCAAACAAAATGCAGTAAAAACCAAGTGCGATGAGTGCGATTCCCGCTTTTTCATTTTTAAATTTCGTAAATTTTAATGCGTGAGTTAATGTTAAAGCCGACTTTTCACTAAATCATAAATTTCTTGGCTAGCGATTTCTGCGCCATTCAAAATGACGGTTAATTCGGCTATTTTTGCCTCGGCAAATTCCCTGTCTTTCAAACTTGCGGCGTTAATATACACATTCAACGCGGCACTTTTTAACGCGGCATAACCCGACATCACGGCAACGCCTGCGTCACTAATCACAGCGGAACTGCCTTTTTCGGCGGCACAACGACTTAATGCAATCACTTCGGCACACGCTTTCGCACACGCTAACGGCACATCAGTTGCGTCTTTCAAAACCGTTTGAATTGCCGCACTTCGCGCTACTTTTTCATCGTCCGTTTCTTTGGGTAGCGCGTACGTCGCCATTAAACGATTAAAAACCTCTACGTCCGCTTTAATCATGCCCGTTAATGCTTCGCGCAATGTTTCGGATTGAACTAATAACGCCTGCATTTCAGTTTCAACTTCGGCATATTTTGGTTTGCCAAGGGTTAAATTACACACCATACTGGTCAACGCGGCGGCTTGTGCGCCCATTAACGCTGCTGCACTGCCGCCGCCAGGTGTGGCGGATTTGCTGGCTAATGTATCAAGATAGTTTTGCAATGAATCGTCTTTAATTTCAGTCATTTTTTAAATTTAGATTAAGTGGAAAATAGGTCGAATCACAAAACTCCGTCGAGTTTTGTTGTCATTCAATGCCACATTATCGCAGAATCACACCTTATGACTATTCCAAAAATCGCTATTTTCAGAGACTGCTGTTTTAATTTGTCGCGCAACAATAAGGCTGGCAAAACCCCGCCTTGTTTATTTATGATAAAATTCGTGTTTTAAACGGTCAATTGGTTTGGCGGATTAAAAAATGATGGAACCCAAAACGTTATATTAGGTACGGAATTTTATGAAATCACAAAAAATGCTTTTAGGTTTTGGCGCATTGGCATTGAGTTTAAACGTATTCTCGGCAGATTTAACCCGCGTTGAAATCGAACAGAAATTGAAAAGTGCAGACAAAACACACGTTGCCGATTTACGCCGAAAAGATTTTCGCACGTTGGATTTGTCGAAACTCGATTTTCGCAACGCCGATTTGTGGGGAACGGATTTGCGTGACGCAAATTTGAATGACAGTAATTTATCGAATTTGAATTTAGATTTAACGGTGATGACGCGCATTCATTTTGTCCACGCAAATTTGTCGAACACCAGCATTTTCGGCGTGAGCATGATGGATGCTGATTTGAGTAGCGCAAATTTGAGTGGCAGTCGTTTCATTGCGAATTTGGACAAAGCCAATTTGAAAGGTGCGAATTTAACCAATGCGAATTGGGGCGTGGACATGAAAAACCAGCCGATGGGGTTGATGCGCGTAAGTTTGAACGGTGCAAATTTGTCGAATGCGAATTTAACTAACGCAAATTTAAATCGGGCGTTGATGAAACGGGTTGATTTAACAGGTGCGAATTTGACGAATGCCGATTTGACGATGGCGGATTTGAGCGGTGCAAATTTAGAAAACGTGAACTTTCGTGGCGCGAATTTGAGCGGTGCAAAATTTGGGTTTATTAAAAACAAAACTATTTTTAATGGCGCGTTGAATCTGAACGCGGCGATTTTTGAAGAGTAAAAATGCGAATTTCAAGACTTTACACCAACGCCGCATTACAAAGTGGCAACACAATTGAATTAGACGACGACAACGCGCATTACGCCCGAAGCGTTTTGCGTTTGAAAAACGACGCGCCAATTATTTTATTCAACGGAACAGGCGGCGAATACGTCGGCAAAATTCTCGAAGTCAGCCGCAAATCTGTTCGCGTAGAATTAGAAAAATACGTCGAGCGAAGTGTCGAATCAAACTTAAAAATTCAATTAGGTTTAGGGATTTCGCGCGGCGATAGAATGGATTTTTCAGTTCAAAAAGCGGTGGAACTGGGCGTAACGTCAATCACGCCGTTGATTACCGAGCGTTGCGTGGTGCAATTCAAAGACGAAAAGAAATCACAGCGTTGGCAACACTGGCAAAAAATTATTCAACACGCCGCCGAACAAAGTGGACGCACGGTTTTACCTGATTTTGGTTCGGTTTCGACGTTGAATGCGTGGATTACAGGGCAGGGCGGTTTGAAAGTGTTTCTCGATCCATACGCTGAAATGACGCTCGCGCAACTTACGCCCGAAAATAATTCAGTCACTTTATTAACGGGCCCAGAAGGTGGTTTTTCCAGCGCGGAACGTGAGATTGCTAAAGCGGCAGGATTTATTCCAGTTCGATTAGGCACCCGAATTTTACGCACTGAAACCGCGTCACTCGCGGCATTATCGGCGGTGCAAATGTTGTGGGGCGATTTCCAATAATGAGTCGAAGTGTATTTTATGCGTTCGTGCCAATGTTGATTTTGCTGGCGATAACGAGCAGTGCGTGTGTTTTTAGTTATTTCATTGCGTTGAGTTTCAATGATCCGACCATTCTGCGAAAACTCATGATTCGGTTGTCGCAAATTCTGTTGTTGCTGAGTATTTTTCCCGTTTCAAAATGGCTGGGTTTGAATAAAGAAATGTTGGGCTACGCGCCGTTTAAAGCGATGTTCAAACAATTTTGGCGCGGTTTTGGTTTGAGCTTGCTGATTTTGTTACCCGTTTTTTTTACGCTCAATTTTTTAGGCATTCATTCCATCGATGCAACAAAAGTGTGGACGCTGGGTTGGATGGCAAAAAAACTCGGCATCGCGTTTGGATTGGCGTTGCTAATCGGAATCGTTGAAGAATCAGTGTTTCGGGGTTTGTTGCTGACAAGTTTGAGAAAGTATTTGTCGCCATTTTTAGCCCTTTTAATAAGTTCAATTTATTACGCAGGTTTGCATTTTTTGGATAGCAAATCGCCTGTTTCGGAAGAAATGTTAAGTTGGAATGGCAGCTTCCAATTGTTGGGCGAGGCGTATCACAACGTTTTCGCGATGCAAGATTGGACAGCGTTTTTGGCATTGTGTGCGGTTGGATTGTTTTTAGGAATGTTGCGATTGCGTGGCGATACAAATTTGGCGTTGTGCATCGGTTGCCACACGGGCTGGGTCACTCTAATTAGAATGAGCAAATCGACAATGAGTGTCGATTTGACCACGCCGTATTCGTTTTTAGTGAGTCATTACGACGGCGTGATTGGTTTATTGGTTGCGGGTTGGTTGCTGTTTTCGCTGGCAACTTATTGGTTATTCACGAAAATTGTCAAATTGTAACGGCTGTTCTAAATTGGCGGAGCGTAAAAATTGAATCGTAGATTGTAAGTCGTCGCGATTTTTACCGTTTACGCGCAACTTTTCACCTTGAATGGCGGCTTGAACTTTGAGTTTGTTATCTTTAATGAGTTTAACGATTTTTTTGGCTAATACGGATTCGATGCCTTGTTTGAGTTCGACTTCTTGGCGCATGAGTTTTCCACTGCCTTTGGGGTCTTTAACTTCCATGCAGGCGATGTCGATGCCGCGTTTCGTGAGTTTGGAACAGAGAACACTAAACATTTGTTGCAGTTGAAAGGTCGATTCCGACACCATGACGATGGTGGTTTCGTTCAGTTCAAAACTTGAATCTGTGCCTTTAAAATCAAAGCGCGTGGACACTTCTTTGTTAGCTTGATCGACGGCATTTTTTGCTTCGTGAACATCAAATTCGGAAATAATATCAAAAGAGGGCATAATTAGACTCATAGGTTTTATTTAAATTAAGTGCGTAACTTAATTTATAATTCAACTTTCAACAAACAAAATTTTAGAGAGATTTATTAAATGAAAGATGGTTCGTTTCATGTGCTTATTTACACGTTTATTTTCTTTTCGTTGGGGATGTTTAAACCACAATGGCCGTTGTTTTTTATGAAACAACCAACGCGGTTTATTATTTTGGTGATTTCAACTGTTGGCTTTATGATTGGTACGACGATGTATGGTCAGGCGATGCACGAAGAAAAGTTGACGCAAAAATTAGCAGAATCGGCACAAATAGCGTCACCCGTAAACGAAGTACCAACCGTAAAATAATTTCAAATTTCATTATTTAGTCATTTAGGAAGAGTGAGTGTCATGCGATTAGTTAATATAGTTAAACCAGCTGCTGTAATTTTGATGTTCATGTCTAATGTTGAAGCACAGGCTTACTCCGCAGGAGATGTAGATGAAATCTGTAAAAAACCTCAGGTTCGTGAATTTAGTTTGCCAACGTACGAAGAGCCAGAAAAAATTGAAGTTGCGCCAGAATCTAAGTTTTCATTTATTTTATCAGAATGGACAGATCCAGCGACAATTAAGTTAACGATGAAGGAGAAATTGGTGCCGTTCACGGTGGAAAGTAACAATAGTTTTCACAAAGTAACCTCAATGATTTCTGGTGAACTCACAGGTTCTTTTGTACGTATCAATTTGTTTTCAAAGGCGATTCTTGGTTGTCACGACCAAAAAGGTTGGTTGGTTAAGGTTTCAGAGAAGTGATTCTTGAAAATAATTGTAAAAAGTTTTTGACAAATCCTGAAAAATCTCTATAATTGTAAAACTCAGCTCCAGACAAGCAGCTTGAGAAGCTCTTTAAAAACTAAATCAAAATAATTTGTGTGGGTGCTTGTGTTGCTAGATATGATTATATAAAAAATCGACACCAAGGACAAACGCAGTAATTCAAAAGCAATTTTAAATTATGTTAGTGAATTCTGGTCGAGCCAAAATTGGCAACTCATTTTAGAGTTGCAACACTGATTTAAACTGAAGAGTTTGATCATGGCTCAGATTGAACGCTGGCGGTATGCTTAACACATGCAAGTCGAACGGTAGCAGCTCTTCGGAGGCTG
>Ga0268283_1000840_pt1 | contig 17067 bp, 10 predicted proteins | sample saktaG_13_FD_190140 | JGI IMG/M metagenome (GOLD analysis project Ga0268283, IMG submission 190140) | Saline water microbial communities from Sakinaw Lake, British Columbia, Canada - sak_2013_06_06_36m | ecosystem: Environmental > Aquatic > Non-marine Saline and Alkaline > Saline ... | reverse complement strand
AGAAGTCGGGGTATTGGCATAAGGCAGCTGTCGACATAAATCCTCCACCTGAATGGCCTGTAATTCCAACTCTTTCAATATCGATATAATTATACTTATCGGCTAATTGTTCAGCAACATATTTTTTATCTGCTAATCCATAGTCTCTTAAATTGCCGTAACCATAGTTATGATACCATTTCGAACGTGCAGGATTTCCACCTCGGTTACCTAATGTAATAACAACAAATCCCAATTGAGCCAATCGGTCAGTTGCATCCATTCTGGCCGAAAATGCAGCATTTACCGATTCAGTTTGAGGACCCGGATATACGTATTCAATGATTGGATATTTAATGGTTGAATCAAAATCAAATGGTTTGTACATAACTCCATATAGATCTGTTATTCCATCAGCAGCTTTTGCTTTGAAAATTTCGGGAAACTGATAACCAGCAGCGAATAAATTCTTCAAGTCAGTTGTTTCCAAATCCATTACTAAACGACCGGTATTGTCTCTAATCTCTGATTTTGGTATAGTATTAACTCTTGAATAATTATTTACAAAATATCGGTAGGTATCACTCATTGCATTGCTTCCTCGAAAACCAATTAACCCGGTACTGGTGTAATTTCCTTTATTTAAAAGCTGCAATCCACTTCCATCAAAATTAACTTTATATAAATGTTGATAGTATGGGTCTTCGTCAACTTCACGACCATTAGCTACAAAATATATAACCCTGTTTTTTTCATCAACCTTTATTACATCTTCGCAATGCCAAGGGCCACTTGTAATCTGATTTTTAAGTTTTCCATTGCCATCATATAAATATAAATGTGCCCAACCGTCTCTTTCCGACCAATAAATTATTTCATTACCATTGTCAACAAGGTTGATCGATTTAGTTTCCACATAAGTGTTCATCCTTTCCTCAATTAGAACCTTTACTTCACCATTATCAAGATTTAAAACACAGAAATCATTTTTGTGAAGATCTCTGCTTATCCTGTTAAAATATATTTTATTGGAAGATTTAGATAACCAAGTTGTTGGAACATAATCAGGGATTTGTTCTTTGTTTGTCAAGTTTGCAGTTTCAACATTTAAAGTTTGATCTTTAAAAGCTTCGACATTATATTTCTTTCCTTCTTTCTTATCCATATCAAATACCCATAGCTCATCTTGTGGTGCTTCTTCCTCACCGGGTAATTGGTATTTATAAGTTTCAAGTGTTGGGCGTGGCTCAGCAAGGTTGTCAATGACCCATAATTCTTTTACTTTTCTTGAATCGGATCGCTCTAAGGCAAACTTTTTTGAGTCGGGTGACCACATAACTCTTGCACTTTGTCGTTTCGCTGATTCCTCTTTCACTTTCTTTTCTGTTTCGTTAAAGTTTGCAGTGTAACCTCCTCCATATGGATAGTATTGTTCACCATCTTTAGTTAGCTGATGTTCAACAATTGTAGAATCTTTTTTATCATCCTCTTCAACTTTGGCTTTCAAGTAATTTTCTTTATCCATCCAAAAAAGATTATAATTGCGGGCAAAAATTACATATTCCCCATCAGGAGAAATGTTAGCCCATCTGGGATCGGTTTTTTCTTCCTTCCAGTCTTTTATTTCATATAATTGACCGGTTGAAATATTATATTCGAAATGGAAAATCTTTTTCTTAGGTTTTTTATCCTTTTCTGTTTTTTTCTTGTCTTTTACATCTGCAGTTGTATCTGCCTTAATTTCTTCATCCTGAGTACTGGTCACATCAAATTGAAATACACTATCACCTTTTTTAAACTTTGGCTTAATGGCTGGAAGGTGCTGATAATCATAAGGATCTTTTGTGATCAATGTAAGCATTCGAGCCATATTGTGATTGTCGAATAAAGGGCTTTTTGTTTTTTTATCAAGATCAACAATATTAAAACTTGTTCCATCAGAGGTTTCATAGGAATACCAGAAGCGATCACCTATTGAAAGCCAATTTGGATTAACACTCGTGCTGAATACCATTTTCTTCAGTTTTTCAGGAGAAAACCTTTCGGCTAAATGATAGTTTGCCTTTGTTAAGGGGCTTGGTTGTGCAATCAAATTTATTACAGGAATTGCGAGTAATAAAACGATTAAATTGAATGCAAGAATTTTTTTGTTCATGATGTAAAATATTTAATTTTCCAGATAATTAGTATTTTATAAAAATGTCAATTTTTAAGTTAATTCAAGATTCAGTAAAATAAGTCCAATCCAAAGCATTCAGACTTAATCATGGCGAAGTGAAGTAACAGGATCTTGATCGGAAGCTTTTTTTGCCGGCATATATCCAAACAGAATTCCTACTGTAGCAGAAACTCCGAAGGAAACTAAAACAGAATCCCAAGAAATTATAGTTAGAATATCGGTTGCTTGCATAATGCCTTTTGAGAGTAATACCCCTAACAATATTCCGATTAAGCCACCAGAAACACTGATGATTGTTGCTTCGGACAAAAATTGAAGAATGATATCTTTTTTACGGGCTCCTGTTGCCATTCTTACCCCAATTTCACGAATCCTTTCCATAACTGAAGCAAGCATAATATTCATAATCCCAATTCCACCAACAATTAAAGAAATACTTGCAATTGCACCAAGAACGATGTTGAAAACATCTTTGGTTCTTTGTTCCTGTTTAAGTAATAATTCAGGAACTTTAAGTTCATAATCCTGAACCCCTTGGTGGCGTCGAAGAAGTAATTTATTGATAATGCTTGTAGTTATATCTAACTGGTCCGATTCATCAACCTGAACAATTAGTTTATCCAGCTGATTGGTGTTCGCTGAGCTATTTGCAGCTGAAGAACTGGCTGTGATAACAGCCTCATTATGACCGCCGCCTCCGCCTCCCATAACCATTACAGATGCATTCACTTGACTTTTTAAGGAAATACTTCTATCCTGATATCTTAATAATAAAGTTTGCAGTGGAGCGTAAATATTTTCGTTATAATCGGATATACCGAGATCCTTAGAGGTACTTTGGCTAAATTTCTGTGTTTCTAAGATTCCAATAACAGTTAACCATATTTGGCCACATTTTATTGTTTTTCCAATAGGGTTTTCTTGAGGAAAAAAACGTGCTTTGATAGATGGCCCTATGATGCAAACAGAGCTTCCTTCACGATAGTGTTCGGTACTAAAAACACTCCCTTCCTGCATTTTTAAATTATAAACTGAGAAAAAATCAGCAGTTATTCCATTTAATGAAGCAGAACTTTTTTTGCCATTTTTTACGATCTCAGTTTCGTAAGTTACTTCCGGGCTTACACGATTTACTGTAGGGATAATCTCTTTAATGCTTTCTGCATCTTTCAATGTAAGACCTGGGGAAAATTGGTTTTTTGCAGATTTACCTGCCTCACCTTGTGTGTCTTCAGCAGCCGAATAATCAATAATTGGAGTGATAACAATATTATTAACACCAACCATTTTAATTTGATCGAGAATTTCCTGACGGGCTCCATTTCCAATACTCATCATGGTGATTACAGCCGCAACACCAAATATAATCCCTAGTGCAGTTAAAATTGACCTGAATTTGTTCGCCATCACAGCCTCAAAGGCTATAATTAATATTTGAATATAACGTTCCAAAATTTTTATTTTAAAAATTAGTTGTGTTACCTATAAACTTAATCTGGATTTCTCCTTTATTAATTTCCGCCTGGTCGCTGTCCGCCTTGCCTTTGTCCACCTTGTCTTTGTGTGCCTTCTCCACCTTGTCTTTGCCCTCCTTGACGTAAATTCATTTTAGTTGGATCCATTCCATTTTCCTTCATACGGTCGAACATTTTACGGAGCTCTTCATCGCTTCTGTTTTTGAACTGCTCTGGTAAATTTTTCTTAAAAATCTCGAACTCATTATCTGATGATTGTGGTTTTTGTTTTTTTAATTCTTCATCCTCTCGTATTATTTTATTTACAATGGACGTATCTAATTTAACAAATTTATAAGTATCAGCATTTTCGGGTGGCAACAAGTATACTTCATCTTTTTCATCCAATCCGGCTCTTATAATAACTTCGTTATCATTGGATTCTCCAATTATCACTTGCTTTTTAGTGTTTCTGGTATAAACAAAATTCATACTATCCTGATTTTGTACTGCTTCTATTGGGATAAAATATACACTGTCGATGGTGTTGGTGATAATTTTATTTTTGGTAGTCATTGCCGGACGAAGAATTGTATCAAATTCATTAACATCTATTACAACCTCAAATACTTTTGCATTTGTATTTTTTAATTGTTCTCCAATATTAGCAACCTCGATCACAGAACCCGTATAACTTTTATCGGGGAAAGCATCAACGCCAATAATAACCTTTTGTTTTTCTTGAATTTTACTAATATCAATTTCGTTTACATAGGTTTTGGTAATCATTTTTGATAAGTTAGGAAGTGTTGCAACAACCGGATCCCATGCGTTAATTGAACCACCAACTCCAAGTTTTGAACCATCCCAGTTTCTTTTATAAATAACCATACCCGATTTGGGTGCTATAACTGTAAATTGTTTTAAAACATCTACCATTGCGTGGTAATCACGTGTTTCTTTTGTCCTTTCAGATTCAACACTTACCATATTAGCATTTGCTCTTTGTTGGATAAGTGTATAATTTTGTACTGCTTGATCATAAGCACGCTGAGCTTTATCTAAATTGATATTAAGTTGCCTGATAGTTGAAGGTGGCTCATAGATTGACATTTCAAGTTCTATTCTGATTTCCTCCATATTAAACTTAAGATTAATGAGTTCGTTTCTTGCGTTTCGTAACTCAAGTGAAGTGTCAAGTTTCGTCTTGATATAGGAAGATTCAAGTTGTTCAAGTTCAGTTTCCCTATCTTTAATCCTGCCTTCTAACTCAGTACGATCCAAAGTTGCAACCCAGTCACCCGAATCAACGACTGTACCATCCGGAACTATACTCTCAATTTTAATATTGAACATTCTTACATTTCTAATATTTTGAGGCCCCATGATTTTTTCACTGTTCTTGGCTTCGAGTTCACCTGTGGTAGATACACTTATCTCAAATGTTCCAAATGAAACAGGCACCTTAACCGTATCTATTACAGAAGTATCTGAACCAGCTGCAGACCAAATAATCACAATGATGATCACAGCTGCAATCGAAAGAAAAATAATATTGTTTTTTTTCATTTTATAAAAATTTCAGCAAAAGAAATAAATCTTAATTTAAGTTATTGATTGTTTATTTATCGGTATTAAGACACGAAATTAGGAATATTCTTTCTTAAGAATCGTTAATATGGATTTAATATAGATAAAGACATTCTTAAATTCTATGAATGGGCTGTTTATAGCCATTTATGTTGGAATTCACAACCTTGGTATTCTTTATCAAGACGAATATAAGTGGTCGTTATTCTATCTTTGATCCATTCTGAGATCACACCTTCGTTCTTATCCTGCAAAGCCCATTTTTGAATAACATCATAATCATCAGTTAATGATGCAACATGAGCATCAATACGAGATTTTAACCGGATTATTTTATAAGCGGCCTTTCCATCTTCGGTTTTATGAGATATAGGTGCTGAAATATCCCCAATCGCCATTTTCTCAACTACAAATGCAACTGCTGGTTCAAGCTCACTAATATCAAATGTATTTGAAAGCGTATTTGGGTTAACTACTGCTCCCAAATTAATTCTATTGGGATCATCAGAAAAGCGCAGAACTGCATTCTCAAAAGTAATAGAATCAGATTTAATTAAAGTAGCTATACTGTCAATATAACTTGCGGCACTTGCAAGATCTTCAGGAGAAGGTTTGACCATAAGTAGTATGTGGCGAACGTTCACATATTCACCTCTTCGGCCGATAGACTGTATGATATGATATCCGGCTTCAGTTTCAATAATATTAGAAATTTCACCTGGTTTGAGTGAAAATGCAGTGGCTTCAAATTCGGGATACCAAGATCCTCGCTTGGTTAAACCCAGTTCTCCTCCTTTTTTTGCAGAACCAGGATCTTCAGAATAAAGAATGGCCAAAGTTTCAAATTTCTCACCTTTCAAAATTCGTTCACGTAAACCATTCAAACGGTCGTAGACACTTTTTTTATACTCTTTACTTATAGGTGGAATTCTAACAATTTGATCAATTTCAACAATTGGATTTATAGTTGGTATTGAATCCTTTGGTATTTTTCTAAAAAATGCTCTCACATCCGAAGGTGTTATTGTTATCCCTTTGGTGATTTCACCGCTTACTTTTTGAGAAATCAATTGTTCCTTAACAATTTCCCGGAGTTCTTCTTTTATTCTCTCCAAAGGCTTATGATAATATTCGGCCATCTTATCTTCCGATCCAAATTGGTTTACATAATAGCGTAATCTCATATCAAGCGATTGATTAATCTCGTTTTCGGTTACCTTAACACTGTCTACATCTCCTGCAAAGAGCAAAAGTTTTTCATAAAGTAAATTTTCAATTATTGAACATTTAATAGTTGATTCAGAACCTGTAATTCCGTTCTGCATTCTATATTGTAAATACTGGGTTTCAATATTTGATTTTAAAATGATATGTTTGCCCACAACTGCTACAATCTCATCTGCTACGATTTCTTCTTGGGAATATGATTTTACTGTAACCAATAATAGCATGGTTAATACTATATTGATCAAGCTTATTTTCATGATTTTTTTCACGTTTATTTTTTTTGTCATTATCTTGGTTCTTTTCGGTGTAAATGTACTTAATATATTTCTACAATATCACTATTTAAAGCATCTTCAAACAATTGATTATGCATCTTGTTTATTAATTCTATTTTGCGTTTGTTAAGTATAATATTTTTAATATTTTCTCTTTCGAAAGTTAAAGGTGAAATTTCATCTTTAATATTGTAGTCTAAAAATTTCACGAAATATTGTTTGTTGTCGTCACTAATTTCAACAAAACGATTGTTTTGCAGAAATGATTCCTGATTATAGGTTTGAATTGGGATGATATTTAAGAGGTCGTTGAACGACATCCACTGATCCTGATTTATCAAATACCGATCAGCATATAATTCGCAGTATGTTTCCAATGAATCAACCAAATTCATGTTATTTGATTGAAGAAAAGTTTTGATTTTCTTTACATAGGCAGAGTTGACATTTAGAATCACATAATCCGCTTTTACAATACTTTGTCGGAGCTTAAAATTATCCTTATTCTTATCGTAATAATCTTCAATTTCAGATTCTGCCACATTATTATCAATTTGTTGGCTGATTAATAAGGCTTCGTATTGATAAATAATTAGGGAATTCCGATAAGTTTCAATCTGTTTATCAAAATTCATCTGCTCAGGTGTGAGATTTTTTTCTGCTTGAACAAGTAACAATTTCTCACGAACCCAGGTATTAATAAAATTTTTGGCCATAGTAAGGCTATCTTTTGCAGTAATGTTTTGTGGAAGGGCTCCTTTCAAATCATTTTCGTGAAGATAATAATCCCCAACTCTAGCCAAGATGTTTCCCTCAGATGTGCTGTTTTTAACAGTACAAGCTGACAATATAAGCATCAAAGCCACAATTAATTGAAATACTTTCTTATCCATTTATAATATTTGTGATAATACTTTTTTATTGATTGAAACTGAGTATTTGTTTTTTAATTCTTTTATCCAGTTTTCCTCCAAATACTTTTGGTAATCGGAGATTACAAGCCCTTTAACCTCTTTAAATTCAGAACCGGAATACTTTGATTGATTATTTTTAAAAAATTCATTTAGCTCCTTAACGTCGCTCATTGATTTATTCCAGATTTTTTCCTCCATCAGCTCAAAAAGTAAAACTCCATCGCGGTATTCTTCCATGATATCTCTATATTCAGGTTGAGTATCTGTAAGATGATTATAAAAACACTGTTCACAAATCATATTTACAAAGTCATTATAAAGCTTATCGTAAAGTGAGATAAGGTTATATGACGAATTATTAGCCTGATTTTTACTAATATACTCGGCAAAATCGAACTGAGTTTTATATTGCTTGCCAATCGTTAAAAGATTTTGATTTAATCCTTTTGCCTTTGAAAGCTCCCAATTTCCAACTAGCAGACATGAGTCAATTACTGAAAATAATTCGTCTTTTGCTTTAGAAAACAATTTTAAACCAAGCTCATTTTTAAAACTATTAAGTTTTGCTGTTTTGCTTATTTGTGAACGGCTATCTTTCATTAGTTCATTTGTGAGTGCAGTTTTTTCATCCTCGAAACTGCCATACCTGTCACGCTTGATTAGTTTTATGATATGCCAGCCATAAGAGGTTTGTATTGGTTCAGAATATCCTCCAATGCTATCAATTGAAAAAATGGCCAAATAAAAAGAAGGAACCATTTGATTTGCGCCAAAAGTTGGCAGAATCCCATTATTCATTTTTGTTGTGCGATCTTCAGAATAATCAGAAACAAGTTTTTCAAATTTTTCTCCTTGATTTAGTCTTTTATAAATCTCAAATATTTTATCTTTCTGACTAATATCTTCTTTGCCGTCAATACTGTTTGCCAGAAAAAGATGGGCAACCGTGACTTTACCTAACGCCTCGTGCCGATCCGTTGTTTTTACAATATGATAGCCAAAACGTGTCCGAACCGGATTGCTTATGTTACCTATAGATGTTTCATAAGCTGCATTTTCAAAGGGATAAACCATATCAAATACAGAGAAATAACCGAGATCACCGGCATTGCCTTTTTTCATAATCTGACCTTGGTCATTCGTTTGATCACGAGCTGATAAATCATCAGAATATTGAGCAGCAAGTTGTTCAAAGGACTCATTATTAATTGCTCTTTGCCTGAGTTCAAGTATTTTTTGATATGCTTTCAAGGTATCTGATGGATTTGCATTTTCGGTACAAGTAATTAAAATATGACTTACCCGAACATCAATTAATAATCTTTGGTATGCTTCATTTAGTAAATCGTCATTCGATTTTTGATCAAAAAGATAAGGCTCAGCTAACTTTTTTGCATAACCATCAAGTTCTTCTTTAAGTCTGCTGATGGTGTCCATCTTTAATGATTTGGCTTCAATAACCTTCAATCGATAATTAATATACAAATCAAGATAATCGTTGATGGTTGTTGTTGGGCTGTCAATGTTATTGTTGTTACTCTTATGATAGGCTTTCAGGAATTCATCAACGGTGATTTTTTCATTATCAATTTTTAGCAATACTTGTTTGTTTCGCTTTTGTGCCTGAACATTCAAAAGAAAAAAAAACGAAAGGAGTACCACTATAAGCCTGATTGTTTTCATCCTGCATTCATTGGCCGAATATTAACGACTATAATTTGGTGCTTCCCTGGTGATTGTAATATCATGCGGATGGCTTTCAATTACACTGGCAGGTGTGATTTTTATGAATTTTGCTTCCCGAAGTTTCTCAATTGAACTGGATCCGGTATAACCCATACCGGCTTTTAATCCTCCAACCATTTGATGAATAACTTCTGATAAAAGACCTTTATAAGGTACACGACCTACGATTCCTTCAGGAACTAATTTACTGATATCATCTTCATTATCCTGGAAATAACGATCTTTTGAACCTTTTTGCATAGCTTCGATTGATCCCATTCCACGGTATGTTTTAAATTTTCTTCCTTCAAAAATGATGGTTTCGCCCGGCGATTCATCTACTCCTGCAAATAACGATCCTGCCATAATCGTATGTGCACCTGCAGCAATTGCCTTAACAATATCTCCTGTAAAACGAATACCTCCGTCAGCGATGACCGGAATTCCAGAGTCTTTAAGTTCACCAGCGACATTATAAATTGCTGAAAGTTGAGGAACCCCAACTCCTGCAATTATTCGGGTTGTACATATTGAACCCGGACCAATTCCTACCTTAATTCCATCAACACCAACTGCTCGTAAAGCTGCAGCAGCTTCAGCAGTAGCAATATTTCCTGCAATTACATCAACGGTTGGAAACTTCTTTTTAATAAGCTTCACCATATTAATTACGTTGATTGAGTGACCATGCGCAGTATCGACAACGATGGCATCAACCCCTGCCTTAACAAGTTCGGCAACACGTTCGAGCGTATCTTGTGACGTACCAACAGCAGCAGCAACTCTGAGCCTGCCGCGTTCATCCTTAAATGCGTTTGGCTTGGCTTTAATCTTGATAATATCTTTATAGGTAATTAATCCTACAAGTCGATTGTTATCGTCAACAACCGGTAGTTTTTCAATTCGATATTTCTGAAGGATGTCGGCTGCTTTCTCAAAATCGGTAAATTCTTTAGTTGTGATCAAATTTTCCTTGGTCATCACATCTGAGATTAGTCTCAGCAGATTTCTCTCGAAGCGAAGATCACGATTTGTCACAATCCCAATTAATTCATTTTTCGCATTTACAACAGGAATTCCACCAATTTTATACTCTTTCATTAACTGAAGAGCATCCGCGACGATCATATTTGGCTTTATCGTTATAGGATCAATAATCATCCCGTTTTCAGCACGTTTTACCTTTCTTACTTCAATTGCTTGATCTTCGATCGACATGTTTTTATGAATAACCCCAATACCACCTTCCTGTGCAATAGCAATCGCCATTGTTGATTCAGTTACGGTATCCATTGCTGCCGAAACAATAGGAATATTAAGTTTTATATTCCTTGAAAAATTTGTGGTTATATCTGCATCACGGGGTAAAATCTCTGAATAGGCTGGCACTAATAAAACATCATCGTATGTTAAGCCTTCACCTATAAATTTATTTGAATCAAAAGACATATTAAATCGATTTAAAGTTGTGCAAATGTATAAAAAAAATGCCGAAAATTGGTTCTTAAATAATGTTAATAACGCCTAAGGAGAGTCTGAGACAGGCAGATAAATATGCTATTTACCCACTATTAATTCCGATAAACTGTTTTTTTGAAGGTGTTCATTTGCCAATCGTTTTAAAGTTTCAGGCGAAATTGCTGAAACTTCATCAACGTAACGTTGATAATATTGCATATCAAAATTGTATAAAACAACAGCTTTTAATTTTTCATGAACAGCAAATGGTCCATCCATGCTTCGGATTAATTGACCGGTTGTAAAGTTCTGGATTAGTTCAAGTTCTTCTACACCAATAAGCTCGTTTTGAAGTTTGTCAATCTCATGATAAATTTCAGTAAGAGTAGCATCGGTATGTTTGGATCCGACTTCAGTCTGAATGGCAAGATATCCATCCTGTTTATGAGATACCATAGAAGATCCAATTCCGTATGTATAACCTTTATCTTCTCTGATATTTGTCATCAGGCGTGAACCAAAATAGCCGCCTAAAGCGGTATTTAAAACCTGCATCCCAATAAAATCGGGATGAAATTTATTGAACAATTTTTTGCCTACCCAAATTGCCGATTGTAATGCGTCCTTCACTTTAATTTGCTTATATTTCTCTGTGTTAGTAACAAAAGAAAAATCGGGCATTATTGCATCTGAATTTAACTTGATATTAAACTGACTAAAAGTATGATTTAATTTTTTAAGAATTTCTTGGTCAAATTTACCTGATATAAAAAGTTTGCTATCCGCATTCAAATAAGAATTTTGATAGAAAAATCTGATATCTTCCTGTGTAACTTTATTGAAATCATCAATCTCAGCCATTTGTCCGTATGGATGTTTGTTGCCGAAAATTAAAGGAGGGAAATGCAACTGTGCAAGCGATTTAACTTTCTTCAGATTTATGATGAACTCTTGTTTGGTTTTATTTGCCAATATTTGTAACTCATTTTCAGGAAAAATAGGCTCACAAATAATTTCTGCAAAAACCGGTAAAACCTGATCAAGATATTTTGTTAAACAGTATAATGCAACAGAAGCAAAATCCTTATCAATATTAGTGCTATAATAAGCACCAAACCGATCGAAAGTTTCAGCAATTTCATAAGCCGAAAATGATTTAGTACCTTCGGCCAGCATTTTATTTGTAAAAGAGGAAATAAGCGTTTTGCTTTGGTATGCCAACCCGGCCTCACAAACCAATTCAATTTTTACCAAATCCTGAGTTCCCAAATTTAGCAGATAAACCTGAAGTCCATTATCTAGTCTCAAATTTTCTGACGCCATCAAATCTATAGCCTTAATAGGCTTTATATCGGGTTGTATATTACGGTTGATTACTAAATTCATCTATTCTTGCTTACTTAAATAATAAAGGGTTGAGCAATTTTCTTTGCGAAATATTTTATTTGCCATTTTCTGAATCTGATTCACAGTAATCTTTTTGTATTTTTCAATTTCCAAATTGATCAAATTTGCATCGCCAAGTATTTCAAAATAGGCGAGGTTCATTGTTTTGTTAAGAATGTTTACCTCCGAAAAAATAAGAGATGATTCTGCTTTTATTTTAACCTTATTTAATTCATCCTCATCAACTACCTCTTTGCTAATAATTTCTAATTCATTAATTATAGCATCTTCCGCAACTTTAACATTGATTCCATTTGCTATTTTTCCTATTATTACAAATAATCCATCATCAAAATCCCCTGTTAGAAAAGCATTAATTTCAATAAACAATTTTTGATCCTTAACCAATTTTTGATAAAGTCGGGATGAATCCCCATTTGATAAAATATCAGATAATAAATCGCTTGCGTAATAATTAGTGTCAAGCCTCCCGCTCATATGATAAGCTTTGTAGAGCACGTTTGTTGGAACATCCCGTTCAACAGTAAGTTTTCTTTCCTTAGTTTGAATTGGCTCTTTTGGCAAATTTCTGATAAAACTTTCACCGCTTGGAATTGGTGCGAACCATTTTTCAGCAAGATATTTAATATGTTCAAGATCAACATCTCCACCTATAACAATTACAGCATTGTTCGGATTATAATACTTTTTATAAAAAGCCTTAACATCTTCCATCTCTGCATTTTCTATATGCGAAATCTCTTTGCCAATGGTCGACCATCGATAAGGATGAATTTTGTATGCTAGTGGTTTAAGCATAAGCCATGCATCCCCGTATGGTTGATTTAAAAAATTCTGTCGGAATTCTTCACTGACAACATTGCGCTGAACATCAAGACTTTTTTTAGAGAAAGCCAGATTTAACATACGATCCGATTCAAGCCAGAAAGCAGTTTCAATATTTTGTTTTGGAAGGGTCAGATAGTAATTTGTGATATCGTTATTGGTAAATGCATTATTTTCACCTCCTACATTTTGTAAGGGTTCATCATATTTTGGGATGTTAACCGAGCCTCCAAACATCAGGTGTTCAAAAAGATGTGCAAATCCTGTTTTATCGGAATTTTCATCGCGCGATCCTACGTCATAAATTAAATTTACTGCAACAATTGGGGTTGATGGATCCTGATGAACAATTACTCGAAGCCCATTATCCAAAGAAAATTTGTCAAATTTTATCATTCTGAATTTTTACTTCTGTACTAGCTTAAATAGTGATTGACTAAAGTAAATGATTTTATTTGAAATGAATAAAAATACTGATTTTTATTTTTTTTCATCTAATGAATGACCGCTTTTTATTATGAGTAGAAATTTAATTTTTTACCTTTGTACAAATTTTTAAAGTACCATTTAGTTTATTTATTACGTTGCCTAATAATCAGTAGTTTATGAAAAAAGATAAATTGATTTTCGATTTAATAAAAGATGAAGAAGATCGTCAGAGATTCGGTATAGAATTAATTGCTTCAGAGAACTTTGTAAGCGAGCAGGTTTTAAAAGCCATGGGCTCAGTTTTGACTAATAAATATGCCGAAGGTTACCCGGGTAAAAGATACTATGGTGGTTGTGAAGTTGTAGATCAAACTGAACAAATAGCTATTGACAGGGCATGTGCGCTTTATGGAGCCGAATATGCAAACGTACAACCTCATTCAGGAGCTCAGGCAAATATGGCCGTATTTTTAGCTTGCCTTAAACCCGGAGATACCTTTATGGGGATGGATTTGTCTCACGGAGGCCACTTATCACACGGTTCGCCCGTAAATTTTTCAGGCATATTATATAATCCGGTTGCTTACAAAGTGAGTGAAGATTCCGGATTGGTTGATTATGATAATATGGAAGAAGTTGCCTTAATCGAAAAACCAAAACTGATCGTTGCAGGTGCTTCGGCCTACTCAAGAGATTGGGATTATAAACGTATGCGGGAAATTGCCGATAAAGTTGGTGCATTATTAATGTGCGACATGGCACACCCTGCAGGGTTAATTGCAAAAGGCTTTTTAAACGATCCATTACCTTACTGCCATATTGTTACTACTACTACTCATAAAACCCTTCGAGGCCCAAGAGGTGGAATGATTTTAATGGGCAAAGATTTTGAAAACCCATGGGGATTAGCTACACCAAAAGGTGAAATAAAGATGATGTCAACTATTTTAAATTCAGCTGTATTCCCTGGAATTCAAGGTGGTCCGCTTGAGCACATCATTGCTGCCAAAGCCGTTGCATTTGGTGAAGCTCTTACAGATGAATATCTAGAGTACATCAAACAAGTTAAGAAAAATGCAAATGTTTTGGCTCAGGCATTTGTTGATAAAGGGTATCACGTGATTTCTGGTGGTACCGATAATCATTTAATGCTGATTGATCTTCGTTCAAAATATCCTAATATTACAGGTAAATTAGTTGAAAACACATTGGTAAAAGCTGATATTACCGTAAACAAAAATATGGTTCCTTTTGATAGTCGTTCACCTTTTCAGACTTCTGGTTTAAGAGTTGGTACACCAGCTATTACCACCCGTGGTTTGAAAGAAGAACACATGGCTCCGATTGTTGATTTGATTGATGAAGTGCTTAGCGATATTGAGAATGAAAAAGTAATCGAATCAGTAAAAGAAAGAGTAAATGCCATGATGGGCGATTTCCCAATGTTTGCATGGTAAATTTATAATGCTGAAACAAGATAAAGCGACTCAATACGGGTCGCTTTTTTTATTTAAAAACCAAACTAAAAACTGTTTCCGTTTTGCTATTTGTATGATAATTTATACTTCCTCCATGCAATTGCATAATTTGTCGGGAAAGGCTTAATCCGATTCCGCTACCTTTTTCTTTTGTGGTAAAAAAAGGGATGAATATTTTAGACTTCAAATCATCCGGAATGCCTTTGCCATTATCGATAATCTGAATCATGGGATTTTCATTCGGTCCGTTCATCAATTTAATCCTAATAACTTTTTTCTCAATTCCTTCCAAAGCCTGAATTGCATTTCTGAGCATGTTAATTAAAACCTGCTCTATCATCGATCGGTCCATGTTGCCCATAATATTTAAATGTTCACTTTCTATCAACACCTCAACCTGCTCTTTTTCAAAATCAGCATTCATTAACTTGATTACATTCTTCACCAAAAGGTTCAAATTAACGGCTTTAAAATTTGGTACCGGCATTCGGGTTAATTTTCGATAATTGTTGATGAATTCAAGTAAACCGATGGATCGGCGATTGATGGTTTTTAATGCATTTCTGACTTTATCCAAATTCTCATCATTTAAATCGTGCAATAATTTTGGCGTTTGGTCGGGCTTTTCTAGGAGCATGATGCTCGTTTCGGTCATGGATGAAATAGGAGTGACAGAGTTCAAGATTTCATGCCCCAAAGTTCTGATCAATTGATGCCAGGCTTCCATCTCTTTAAATTCAATCTGCGATCGGATATCCTGAAAACTGATCAGCTTCATCTTTTTCCCCTGACTAATAAAATGACTAATTTGGATCGATAGTTTTTGAATATTACCGGCAGTCGAAATTTCTACAATATATGATTCATTTTTTGCGGGATTTATCACCTCCTCATAAAAATTCGGATGCAATGTTTTTATTTGATCAAACCTGATCAAATTTTCGATGCCTAAAATTTTTAAAGCCGATTCATTGACCAATTCTATTTTTTGGTCTTCCGAAATAGATATGACTCCTGTTTTGATATGCCTGAGCAATTCGCCCAAAAACAATAACTGAACTTCATTTTCTGATTTTTTTTGCTGAATAAAATCCAGGATTTTGTTTAGGGAATGATAAAACTCTTCCATCGATTTTGGAAGGCTTTTGGTAAATCGTACAGGCTGATATTCAAATTCAATGGAATTCAAAATATTTTCCAAAGTCCGAAATGACTTGAGTTCAAATTTTATTAACTCAACAATCTGAATAATCAAGACGATGACAAGAATAAGAATGCTGAAAAGCTTATCAGGATTAAGAATAATTCGTGAAAGTATAGCCAGAACTATAAGAATCAATACGATTCTGATAATTAAATTAAAAGTATTTTTTTTATAAGCCATATTTTTCGAGTCTACGGTACAAGGCATTTCGATGGATTCCTAATTCCTGGGCTGATTTGGAAAGATTGCCGCCATTATTTTTCAGCACTTTTAAAATCGTTCGTTTTTCCAATTCATCCAAATTGGTGATGTCCTTGTTTGCATCTGGTTTTGCGACATCTTGAACGAAAAAATCTTGAAATTCCAATTCAATGTTTTCCGATAAAATACAAGCTCTTTCTACCGAATTTTCTAACTCCCGAACATTCCCTGCCCAATTCATTTGTTTAAGTTTCTGAAAGGTTGCTGCTGAAATTTGAGGTTTAGTTTTTCGATACTTCTTGCAATATTTAGTCAGAAAATAATTGATTAATTCAGGAATATCGTCTTTACGATCACGCAAAGGCGGAATTGTTATTTCAAAAGTATTTAATCTGTAATAAAGATCTTGGCGGAATTTCCCTTCGTCAACCAAGTGAACTAAGGACTGATTTGTCGCACAGATTAACCTGATATCAACCGAAATGGGTTTTGAAGAACCCAATCGGTATATTTCACGGTTTTGTAAAACCGTTAAAAGCTTGGACTGAAGATTTAAGCTGAGGTTTGCCAATTCATCTAAGAATATGGTTCCACCTGAAGCGAGTTCAAAACGACCTGCTTTTTCAATTTTGGCATCTGTAAATGCACCTTGAATATATCCAAAAATTTCACTTTCAAACAAACTTTCGGGCAAGGATGCTAAATCAACCCTGATAAAATTT
>Ga0268283_1000839_pt1 | contig 17074 bp, 12 predicted proteins | sample saktaG_13_FD_190140 | JGI IMG/M metagenome (GOLD analysis project Ga0268283, IMG submission 190140) | Saline water microbial communities from Sakinaw Lake, British Columbia, Canada - sak_2013_06_06_36m | ecosystem: Environmental > Aquatic > Non-marine Saline and Alkaline > Saline ... | reverse complement strand
CAGGAATGGAATCCGTGTGAGATATTGTCGATGAATGTATGACAGGACTTCGCAGTAGTATGACTTATCTTGGGGCAAAAAATCTAGAAGAATTTTCTGAAAAAGCGCTTGTGTGAGTCCAGACGAGTGCTGGATTTGTAGAAGGAACTCCGCATGGAAAAGTGAGGAAATAATCAATAGTTTTGGAAGAACGTTTTTCTCATATAGTTACTATCACAATAAGTCCTCATTACATTTCGAACTTATTTGGATAGTAACTATAATTTCGACGTCATAAAAATACTTCGGTACCTCGCATTTTTATTGCGTCTCAATTAAAAAAAGAGGACTGCAATATGCAGTGACCTCTGGTAGTGTTTAATATATTGCCATTAGGAAGAGTACAAGTATGCATGTTACTGCCCCTGCTACAGCTCCCCACATAATCAATTGATCTTTTGCTATTTTTTTGCTGTAAAAAACAGAATTGATATTGAGTAGTGCGAACATAATGAACATAAACAACGATACGTTGTCTGCACTTTTGTTTTGAATTATCGTATATGCTTGTGATCCAAAACTTATCGCGCTAATCCAAAATCCTAAAGCAAAAATTCGTTTGCATAGTAGTATCCACATAGTTGGTATTTTTTTCTTTTTATAATTATATTATCTAAAATGTCAATCTTAGTGTAATAGCTCTTTTATAATTTGAATAGCTTTTTTTTGATCAAAGAAATAGGGTGAACTGGCTATAGTGATTAGGGATACGTTGTTTATAATCTTTCTTATGATTTCAAAATCAATTTCCATTTCCTGCTGTGATTTTCATTCTCGAAAATCTACATCGATATCTAGAATGTAATTATAGGTATGAAAATCTAATGGTTGTATATTATGCAGTGCATTTTGGCTTCTGATCTGGATGATATCTTCTATAATTCACGCCTGTTTGGCAGAGGTGAGGAAATTACCCACATTACATCCGTAGTTGGTAAAACTCACTACTTCTTGTGGTGAAGCGTGTGCTACCTTAAAACTATTTTTGTTTTCTTTGGTGTCTGCGTGTTGATCGATGTGTATTACTACAAATGGTTTAAATCCTCCATCCACATCGGCGGATACCTCCTCCTTTCAAACAAAGGAGGTCATTAGTTTTTTAGTATATCGGTATCGAAAAAAAAGTGCGTGATTGTGATTATCAAAAATATAGGTAGGTATTCATTTGTATTCTGTCTGAAGAAAATGTTTGAGTCCGGTACAACTTATTAATTTTCAATTTTCTACTTCTTCGAAAACTATTTCTGATCATTCTTCGAGATTATCTAGATTTCCTTGAATTATATTTGGAATAAATATTTTCCCTTCTGATCAAAGAGCGATTCTTTCATCGTAATGAAATTCGTTGTTTCAAATCGGATCGGTGATGTAGATTCAAACTTTATACATAGACTTTATTACTATTGATAAATGCTCCCGTTGGTCGCGATGAAAGCTCGTTTCACTCGCGATGAATGTCCCGACAAATCGGGACGACAAAAAATGGCTGTATTTAAGTAATTGTTTTTCTATTTTTCGGCAATCTTTCGTCTATTTTTGTCTGTTTATTTAGTTATCAAGTAATCAGTAGAGGAGTAGGTTTTCTGTGGTTACGTTGGTTCTCATAAGTTTTTTGGTTGCTAATCGTCTTTGTCATTTTTCTTGCATATTGTTGTTTACGCAATAGCTTATTCGTCCATCGATAAATGCGTCTAGAATTCCGTATTTATATAATTTTTTTAATGCATCATGAGCGAAAAAACGTTTTTTTCCTGTAGAGAGATTGTGAATAAGATCGGTAAATGTTTTTTCTAGTTCTGGTTCTTTTTCGATAAGATCATATATGCGTTGTGCTATTCATGGCTTTCCCATAGCCATATTTATCACTAATTGTTTGAGCTCTTTGTTTTCGTTGAAAATATCTTTATCGCTCATTCGTTGTGATAATTCACTATCTGAGAGTTCGTTGAATTTTATCATCAATGCTCTGGAAAGTATGGTCTCGAGCAGTTGTGTGGGATTTGATGTTGTTGTGATGATTAATCTTTTTGGTAATGGCTCTTCGCATGTTTTGAGAAACGCATTGGATGCTTCTCCGATCATTCTTTCTATATTTTCCAAGAATACAACTTTGTGTTTCCCTATTGCTGATTGTTGTAGTCGCGCATTAACGTCTCTTATACCGATATCTTGATAATTATACTCCCTGATTAATGTCTTGAATGTCTCTGCGTTTGGTACGGTCTTTACTTTGAGATTATGTTTCTTTTCTAATTGTTCAGAAAAATCTTTGATTTGTAATGTATCTGTCACGAAATAATTTCCCATTCTTTCCTTGAGTAATTCTTGGATGATACTGCATTTTCCTATATGTTGCGGTCCTGCTATAATCAAAAAATGAGGAGCCTTGCTGTCTCCTGCAAAAAACATATCGAGGTATTTTGTTAATGTTTTGATGTTTTCCTGGTTACCTATGAACATACGTAATGAAATGTTTACACGATAAAGCGATACCAGAGCATAAAAATATTGTTGGTAAAAACAACATTTAATTTGTTGTCTGGTAAAATAAAAAGATATTTTTATTGTAAAATTTTTATCTTGTTTTTTTTGCTAACAAGAATAAACATACATCTATCTTTTTATTTTTTTTAATTTTTTTATGATTCCAAAGAAAGTTTTCTTTACTAAGGGTGTTGGTGTACACAAAGATAAGTTAGCTAGTTTTGAATTAGCTTTGAGACAAGCATGAATAGAAAAATGTAATCTTGTGTATGTATCGAGTATTTATCCTCCTACGTGCAAGATTATCTCAAAATCTGAATGAGAAAAACTGCTTGCAGCAGGTCAGATAACTTTCTGTGTCATGGCAAGAATGGATACTAATGAACCAAATAGACTTATTTCTGCTTCCATTGGATTGGCGATACCAGCAGATAGTGAAAATTACTGATATCTTTCTGAGCATCATGGATATGGAGAAACTGAAGAAAAAACTTGAGATTATGCTGAAGATCTCGCGGCGACTATGTTGGCGACCACCTTATGAATCGAATTTGATGCTGATAAAAATCGAGATGAAAGAAAGCAAGAATATATTGCTAGTGGAAAAATATTTAAGACCAGAAATATAGCACAATCTGCACAATGAAACAAGGATGGCTTATGGACTACTGTTATTTCGTCAGCCGTGTTTATTTTGGAGTAAGATTTATTTATATAATAAAAAAAATTCCCCTATTTTGTGGGAATTTTTTTGTTCTAAAATATTTTTTTATTCTTGCAATGCTTTGATTATCTCAGGAATAAACTCATCCATTGTGATAGCGAGAAATTTTTCACAATTGTGTACGTCTTCTCTATCTACTCCTGCAGCAAATTTTTTGTCTTTCAATTTCTTTTTGACTGAACTATACTCCATACCCTCAAGTCCGGTAGGTCTCATCAATCCTACAGCATAGATAAATCCCGTCAATTCATCTACAGATACTAAATATCTTCTCAAAAGAGAGCTCACAGCAACTGATGTTTTGGCTGTATAATGGGATTTTATATCGTCCATCAAACATTTTGGCAAATTGATTTCGCTGACAATCTTTTCGAATTCATCTCAAAGATGTTTGCTTGGATCTTTACCAATGTGATCTCGATCGATATCGTGAAGAAGGCCTGCAATGTATCGTAGATCTTCGTTTTGATGTAGTTTCTTTGCAAAGTATTTCATGACTTTTGCTACATCCTGACAGTGTCTGTATGTTTCTTTGAGATACTTGTTTGCAAGATTTTCTACGTCTTGAAGTGCTGGTAATATGCCGTACAATGCCTCAATATCCTCGATGTTTACATCACATATTTCTATCTCCTTTTGTTTGATTTCTGGTTTCATTACAGGAAACATTACTACATCTCTAAGATTGTCTTGTTGGGTAAGGATTGCTAATATTCTTTCCAATCCCATACCAAATCCTGATTGTGGTGGCATACCATATTCCATAGCAGTAACGAAATCATCATCACTTGCTGTTGCTTCTTCGTCGCCTTCTGCTGCTGCTTTTGCTTGTTTATCAAAGTTTTCTTGCTGAAGCAATGGATCTACGAGTTCAGAATATGCTTTACACATTTCTCGTCCGTTTACTATGAGTTGGAATTGTTCGACTATATTAGGGTTTATGTCAGATATTCTCGCCAAAGGTTGCATGATTACTGGATAGTTGTATATGAATGTTGGTCATATTATCTTTGGTCTTAATACCTTTTTGTACAGATAATCTATCAATGTAGTTGTTCACATGTTTTCCATTCCATCAAATTCTATGCCTTTTGCTTTGATATCTTTTCTGAGTTTTTCTGCATCATCTGTATCATATAGTGTGATATCCAATCCGCTAGATTCATTGACTCATTTAACATAATCTATTCTTTCTCGTGGCGTAGTAAAATCAACTTCTTTCATATTTCATTCTTTATCTTTTACGTTGAGTTTTCTGGAGATGTTCATCTTATCGAAAATATAGTCTATCAGTTTTTCCATAAAGACCATATTGTTTTCGTAATTTCGATATGCTGCATAGTGTTCTACTTGTGTGAATTCTTGGAGATGAGAGGGATCTGATCCTTCATTTCTAAAATCCTGACCTATTTCGAAGACTTTCTCAAATCTTCCTGCAGTTGCCTTTTTCAACGATGTTTCGAATGCTATTCTCAGATATAAATCTGTGTCAAAATCATTGTGATGGGTGATAAATGGTTTTGCAGCTGCACCAGAAGCGGAATTTCATAGTATTGATGTCTGTATCTCAGTAAATCATTCTTTGAAATAAAATTCTCTCAGATTTTTGTAAAAGTCTGATTTAAATAAAAATCTTTTGTATGATTCGGGATTCATGGTCATATCAAGATATCTTTTTCTGTATATATCTTCTTGATCTTTTAGTCCATGGAATTTTTCTGGCAATCAACGAACGGACTTGGAAAGGAAAACAAATTTTGAAACAAAAATAGTCAGTTCTCATTTGTGAGTTTTAAATACTTCTCAGGTTACTCCTATAAAATCTCATAGATCGACCATCTTCTCAAAAAATTTGAAGGCACTCATGTCCTCTCATTCTGGAGTTACAACACTTGGAACATACTCATGTTTTTTATCTTTGAACTGTTCTATTTTACAATTGTCTTTGTGAAACATGAGTTGTATCTCATCAGTAGAATCCAAAAGTTTTGCAAAAAGTAATTTCCCATGGCAGCGATGAAGCTTCAGTCTTCCTGCAGTCTGTACTTGATCAATAGGAGACGATATAATATCGTTGATATCACGATATTCTTTGGTTTCATATTCTTTTATGATATCTCAGATGAGATTTTTTTTATCAAAAGATTGAGCGAAAGGAATTATTCCCATAGCTTTCATTCTGTGCACTTTTCCTATGCGAGTCTCGCGTTCTCCTTGGTGGTCGGTTGCTTTTTCTTCCATGATGAAGTAATAAAACGATAAAATAATTCTATGATACAATTATTTAGTATAAAAATTTTTGGTGTTGAATGTGGTCTGTATATCTATTTGAAATGTGCCAATATCTTCCATTCCAAGCCTCTGTTGTCGTATTTTTCCGTAGAGCTTGCTCGTCATATTTAACGTGAAGTATGGATTTATTTGTACATCATTTTCTGCTAGTGCATATTGTGGATTTTTTGTTGGATAGATCATGAGGTTTCGGTCGCTGATAGTAATGTTTTTTTGGAAAAGATTTACTCGGCCGTCGTTTTGGTCAAATGGAAGTTTATATCATGGATAGAGTGCAGTGTCTATATCAGATCAACTACATACAAATCATTGTGCATAGTCACATGCTCGCGTATCTATCTTTCCGTCATAAACTCATGAAGATGTGTCTGGATCAAAATCATGTTTGTTTCCTGCGTCGAATCATCTGAGTTTTAATATTTGTAATGTATATCGATTTTCTGTATCGTTATCTCCTGTTGTTAAATCGTGGTTCCAATCTCCACTTTCTATAAGTGCTCTCCTGATAAGTACTCTTGATTTTCCATCTTGGGAGATGAGATAGAGTTCTTTTGCGTCAGTGGCATCATCTATTGCGCTTGGTCACTTCATAACATTTTCATCGTCATCATCATTCCATGCTCCTGTTACTGAATCCACATCAAATTTTACATCTCGAAATTGTCGATAATATTGTCCAAATGATTGTTGTCCGCGGTTGACACATCATGATCCGTTTTGTACATCAGCATTGGTAATAACTTTTTGTGGGTCATTCGGATCGTTAATTGTATTTGAACTACAAAAATAAATTTTGCGTTCGTTTGTAGGTATGGATGGTGATGCGGGAGATAAAGAATCGGTATTGTTATTATTTCCATATGCAGTAAATAGCTCACAATACCCTCCTGTACCTACATCTCGTGTAAAGGGTTCTGTGTCTGTGTTACATCAAACATTCTTTCTGTTGAAATATTCTTCGTAATCGATGGTATAATCTTTGAGTAGAATGTTTATCTTTTCTATCGTGAAATAAGAGTCTTGTATGATGTTTGTTCTTGCTTGTATATTATACTTGAGTCTAATCATCCTCATATAAATAGTCATGATTACTGCCAACAATATAAAAAAACCTGTGGTAGCTATCAGCACTTCGAGTAATGTAAACCCCTTGATTTTACGAAGGATATATCACCTTTTTTTCATACAAAACACCTAAACGATAAAATGGCCGAAACATGCAATGGTATAATCTATGGTGTTTTTACTTATTTGGTGTGGGCTTTCAATAAAAAAAGTGGACGGTTTTGTCCACTTTTATATTTGCTTGTGTGCTATGTGTTTTTGTCTTATTTTATACTGTTGGTATATCTATATCGATCCAACCATGCAGTATAAAAATCATCAAAGTTGTCATACGTTTTATTGGTATCATCATCAATGATTTCTTGCATTGCAACTTTCAAATTATCTCACATGGTCTGTCGTCTTGTACTGTTTCTGAGTCTAGAAGACTGATTTTCCAAATCACTAATCATATTGTCTCGTGCATCGTAGATAGCTTGTACAGTATTGAGTTCACTTGATGTAAACCCATCAACGTTGGATGTGTTGCTAGATCCTACGTAATAGGTTATCTCCCTATAGATAGAGGTATCGTTTTCATCATACACTCTTACTTTATAATCATAATTGTTTCTGTTGAACTTGATAAGATTGGTGAACGTCTTGATTCCATTGTTGGAAGAGGTGAAATCATATCCGTTGGAATATGAAGAGCTCATGGTATAGTAGGTAGAAGAAGTCGTTAGTGTTCGTGTAGATGAACTAGAAGATCTGTAGTAGACGCCGAATTTAACTCTATCCGTATAATCAGTAACGGTATCATCACTGCTATCTCTTGCTTCTACGGTAAGATCAACATATTGAGAAGTAGAAGGCGTAGTATCATCAGTAGTGAGGTAGAAATTATCGAGATTACCATTGGAGCTAGTAGTAGAACTACCTACGTAATAGGTTATCTCCCTATAGATAGAGGTATCGTTTTCATCATAAACTCTTACTTTATAATCATAATTGTTTCTGTTGAACTTGATAAGATTGGTGAACGTCTTGATTCCATCGTTTGAAGAGGTGAAATCATATCCGTTAGAATATGAAGAGCTCATGGTATAGTAGGTAGAAGAAGTCGTTAGTGTTCGTATAGATGAACTAGAAGATCTGTAGTAGACGCCAAACTTAACTCTATCCGTATAATCAGTAACTCTATCATCACTGCTATCTCTTGCTTCTACGGTAAGATCAACATATTGAGAAGTAGAAGGCGTAGTATCATCAGTAGTGAGGTAGAAGTTATCGAGATTACCATTGGAGTTAGAAGTTAAATTATCATCTACTCGTTCTTCGTTATCGAAATCATAGACCCGTTGTGGATAGGTCCATTCGCTTGTATTGTCTGGTTTTCCTTCCCGATCGATAGGTGCAACTTCATTGTATCTGATCCAAAGTTTTATTCTTCCTGCTCTACTTACATCATATGTAAATTCTCCGTTACATGAGGATACACTTTTGAGTTGAGAATCCGGTGTCATGATGTCACATCTCAAAAGAGATGTTGATCAATTATCTGCGGTTGTCTGAAGTTCTCGTCTGGTTGAACTTATCTTATTGATATTTACGCATGCAGTCACTCCATTGGAAAATTGTACATCTTTGCAACTTGTCGTGTTTGCAGATGCTAGCGACGTAAGTCCTCAGAAAATTCATACAAGGAGCATGCTTAGTAAAATTTTTTTCATAATCATATTATAAATGAGTAAAAGTACATAGATTTCATCAGATTAATTATAGTCTTTTTAGTGTTTTTGTCAAATATTTCGTGTGAAAGCAAACCTATGATGAAAGTCAATTCTCTTCATTGTAATATAATATTGATAGTGGTCCGATAATCCGTATATTTTTTGTATATATATTTTTTATATCATATGCTTTTCTCATGAAATTTTTCGTTAGATTTTTCAAATATCTCTTACGATCTCTGTTTTCCATTATCATTTTTCTTTTGCTTGTGTGATTTGCTAAGATGAACTGGGATACTGGGGCATATATATCTTTTTTGGATAGTACTGATCGAGCTGTCTTTCATTGGTCTCAACCCTCTACTTGGAGTGATCCTTTCTGGTCCAATACTCATCAGTGATCATGAGAAATTGCAGATATGTTTTCCAATGATACATGAGATGCCCAGCTTTCTGGTTTGGATGTCTATGATCCAGCCTTTGAGGCGGATTTAAATACTATCTCTGATGGGTCGCTTTCTGATTCTAGTGGACAAGATTTCTGATTTACTACTGAAGAACAACCGTCTTCTGGTTCACAGGCATGATCTGGAGTTACTTCTAGGGACCAACTTCTTAATGTTATCCAAAATAGTGCAAATGTCCAAAAATAATTCATCATCATTACTTCGCTCTGTCTCTGTAGGTTCATGAGATACGCTTGAACTTATTGATTTTTTTGCTGTTTCGTGAAAGAAAACGATAGAATTACAATCACATAGCTCTTTGACGTATCTTGTAGTGGCATCTCATCCTGATGTCGATATTCAGTTTATTACCAAGGGGTCACAGTGTTCATGCAAAATTTTTGGACTCTTTTCTTCTGATGCCAATCATTCTGTTGCTGGTACGCTCAAGGTTTCATTGGATCATTCTCAGACTTCCGCTGATATCCAGCTCATTTCCTTTCTTTATGATGGATCTAAAGTTTCTATCGATGGTTCCATAGATATTTGAATGCATCTTGACCAGGTTCATGGTCGTTTACTTGAGCAAAATATCGTTCTAGGTAAAAACATCTCTCTTAAAACATTACCCAAACTCAATGTAGCTTCTTATAATGTCACTGCTGCGCATGGAGCGAATATCGATACCCTTGATCAGCAGAAATTGTTTTATATGATGAGCAGGGGATTGACGCAACAGCAATCGCAAACCTTATTGGTGGATTGATATATTGACTATGTTTTAGGGCATTTTACACATATTAGCGATAAGGATAGACAAGCGGTTGTTGATTTATGTAAACATTAATCTCTATCAAAATTCTGAGCATTGATGTGTTACGTAAAGTATATTTTAATTTTCTAAATTTCTTCATTTGTCACATAGATTTTTGTCATTTATAAAGTTTTTTCTGCTTATTATCGCCCTTTTTTTGGCGGGTTTTTTGGCATTTATTGATACTAAAAAGGAATACACTCCCGATCAAAAGATTGTCTTTGTGCTGGACGTCAACAGGACCATGAATACCAAAGATGTCTTCTCTGGAACCCAACTAATTTCTAGACTCCAAGCTGCTAAATTCTTTATACAAAAGACTATTCTTTCTGACCCTCAACTTTCGTATGGGCTTCTTCTTTTCAATGCGTGATCTGACTATATCATTCCACCTACATTTGATACCTGAACCTTTCTCTTGTATCTAAGTGGTATAACGACTAATCTTCTTCCTGATTGAGCAAAAGATTTTGTTCAATTGAGCTGATTTTTGACGGATACCTATGCATCATATATTATGCTCTCTGACTTTGATGCAGATCCTCAGCGTGGTGGTAATCTTTCTAGATGAACAACACTGATAGGGATTTGATCATCAGCGTGAGATAAGGTTAGATATGCCAATGGAATTCTTTATTATGATAATGGAAAATCTGTTTTTAGCGCTCGTAATGACCAATTCGCCCAATCATTAGGCCTTTCTTATACTACGTTGACCAATGTCGATAACTTCTCTCCTCAAAAACTTTTGTCTCATGGTGTTAATTTACCTATGTCACAACGTATAGTGCTGTATGTGATACTTGGTGTTTTAGTTATTTTAGTAGTGTTGCTTTAAAATATAATGAAAAATTAATAATTAATGATGAATGATGATGGAAAATATTTATAAAAAAACCTAGATTATTCATTATTCACTTTTCATTCTTAATTAGTCTTGGAGTATGTCAGATTTTTCGTTCTTAGCGGTTCCCAATATTGAAGGTATGCGTCTATGATGGTATATTCAGATAATTGGTATTGCTGTTTTTTTCGGAGTCTGTTTGTTTTTGGTTCTTTATTTTTGGATGATATATCGTAGAAATAAGACATTGATACGTCAATTAGATTCCTTTGATCATCAATCCAAGGCGCTTGCGCATCAGATTTTGCACCAGAAAATACTCAAGGCATCGGGTAAGCCAAAGCTCATATTATTCATTGAATATCTAGAAAGATTTATTACAAACAAACCCTATGCAAATCCATCTGAATTGTTATTATCTCAATGATTCACACCAGTAGAGATTGAAGAATGTCTGAAAGTCCTCTATACCAATTATGAACTTTCCAAACATATAGAGAAAAAAATAGACGAAATGCTTCGCGACAAACAATAGACGAAACATTGCCGAATGATTGTTTATTACTAGCTACTTTTTCGCGATAATTGGTCGTTCGCATAAGCGAACATTAGTCCTTTAGATCATAATTGAGTCTTATGCTTCTTGATGTAGTAGAACAGTATGATGCAGAAAAAATAGCCTTGTTTCGCGGTGTTTGGGAGACAACACTTTTGCATCTCGCACAACAAGAGGATCATAAGAAGATTCTTTCTTTTTTGGGTAAGGTAGGTATTCTTGATTTGGATGAAAAGGATAAAGTCGTTGTCTTTGGTGTTCCTAATGAATTTATCCTCACTCAAGTCAAAAAGTTTTTTTCGAAACCACTCAAAGAGGCTATCAATGCAGTATATAATCCGCATTTTTCTGTCAAATTCGTACTGTATACAAAGTTTTCTACTGCTAACGATTTGTTGCTTGATCTCAAAAAACTCTTACACATCAAGGAAAGTAAAGTTATTGAATTCACTCAAGAGAAAAAAACTATCAAACATGAGTTGTCTGAATTTTTCGGTATTCTTTTTGATCAGAAGTTTACGTTTGATACCTTTGTCGTCTGAGCCACCAATAATATTGCTTTTTCTGCTGCCAAAGCGGTAACTGCAAATCCTGGACAAGCATACAATCCCTTGTTTCTGTATGGAACTGTTGGTCTGGGAAAGACGCATTTGATGCAAGCGATAGGCAATGATATTATGGAAAAATATCCCGATAAGGTCGTTGTATATTTACCTACAAGTAAATTGATTGATGAAATCGTAACTGCCATCAAAGGAAATAAACTGACCAATGTATTGAAAAAATTTGATGATGTAGATGTATTGCTTATCGATGATGTTCAATTTCTCGCAGACAAAGACAAGACTCAAGAAATATTTCACAATATATTCAATGATTTTCAGCTCAAACATAAACAAATCATCCTTTCTTCTGACCGTCCCCCAAAGGAGCTTGTACATATCGAACCTAGACTTAAATCACGTTTTGCTTTGGGACTCGTCGCTGATATCAAATCGCCTGATTTTGAAACAAGAATAGCTATCCTTCAATCTAAACTTATGAGTAAATGAGAAGATTTGGACTTTCATCTGCTGGAAATCATCGCAAAATATATCAAAGACAATGTGAGAGAACTTGAGTGAGCACTTAATATTCTCCTTAGTAGAAAAGCTATCTTACACAAAGATGTTGAACAGCAGGATGTGTTTGAATGTCTCAAAACTTTATGATATACCATAGAACATAGTACAGAAGCCACACAAACAGCAGTCCAGTCCAATAGCAAATGAACCAAAAATTTTGATCTTTTGGTTGATATGGTCGCTCAGTATTATGGTATTTCTGTCCAAGAATTAAAATCTGAATCCAGAAAAAAAGAGATTACCAATGCACGTCAAATCCTGATGTTGTTGGCTAAAAAATATTTTCATCGAACACTAGAAAGGATAGGTGATCACTTTGGTGGTAAATGACATGCAGCTGTTATCTATGCAATCAACAATACCGAAAAAAAACTTAAAAAAGATGAGGATATGGCCCATGATTATGAGGTCTTTGTGGACTGGTTATGAAAATAACTAACAACTGACAGTGAACAATTAACAACCAATGACGGCGGAAGTAATTCTGTCGTTTTTTGTATAAAAAAAAACCTACAAAAATTTGCGGTCGTCTATGCAATGTGTTCTAATAATGAGTCAGCATTGGTAGAATCTTCTGCTGTCTGAAACTCTCGAGAGAATTTTTTTATATTTTCTGAGATACTTTCCTCTTTTTCTAGACTTATGATAAATGTTTCCATATTTTGAAGATCTATCTTGTCAGCATGACTGAATTGTTTTAAAAATTTTAATAAATACTTCCCTCGATCTTGGGTGTATGTGACTGCTGATCTTTCTTTTTCCATGCTCTGTAAGAGTTTTTTTCGTTTTGTTTCTAGATTAGGATGATGCTCTTTGCTTATCAATGAATCCAATCTCTGTATCAGTCATCTCAATGTTCTGAGTTCGTCTGATCTCATATTTTCCGTACTCTTATCCCATATCTCCATTATTTTCCATGGCTTATTTTCTGTTGTTTTGCTGATTGTGTTATCTCTATTGAGTTCTGTACGTATTGCTTCTGGAAAGAAGGTGTTTTGTACTGTCTGAGTAGTGATGTTTTTCTCTATGTCCCTTTCTACACGTGTTTTGACTAATGCTGTCTGACCATAATTTTTCAGAAGCTGGGCGCTTATCTTGTCTTTGAATGATGATTCAAACTCGTCCATATTTTTTGCTTTCTCTAATTCAGTACTAAAATCTTTATCGATAACCATCTGTGCTTCATCGCTTAGTGTAGTTATTGTCGGTAATTTTATTCCAAGATTATTTTTGCCTCATCACTTTACCCCAAACGTGAATGTCTCTGCTTCTGTGTTGAAATGGAGGAAATCATCTGATTGGAGTTGTGCGTCTGGATTGGTCAGATTGTAGTAAAAACCTATATCATTCCCCTTGATATTTCCTTTGATATACATGATGTCATCATCTTTTTCATTTTGTTCTGTTCCTTTATCTATACGAAAACCGTCTTGGGTATTGATACTAAAGTCGTCAGCAAAATTTTCTTTATTTGTGCCGGTACCTGTAGGATCTATATTTGTCGTGTCGAAGTATCTTGCTAGACCGGTGATGCACGATCACAAGACCCTTTGTTTGACCATTGCTTGTGTCTTATCGGGCAATTTTTCTTTGACGTCGCTTATAGCGTTGGTATATTCCTCATATGCCTTCTGTCCCTCACTATCTCTTGCGTCTTCAGGATCAATATCGTAAATTGCTTTAAAATCTTTGATTATATCTTTATTCTTTTCTATATTTTTTCTTGTGTCTTCATCGGGAATGAGTTTGACGTAGAGACTGAATTCTTTCTCAAAATCCTTGAATTCAGGTGCTTTTGGTATGGTTAGTGTGTTGAGTCTTGGAGATTCTTTGGTATAGGTAGTGAGTGATGGATTGTTTGCTACAATCAGATCGGTATGTCTACGGTTGGTGGTCTCGGCCATAGTTGTGGTCTCTCACAATCCCTGTTTCAATTCTTTGAGATTGTCTAAGAATTCCGTATTTTTTTCTTTTCTGAGCTGTTTCTCGTATTTTTTTTCTATAACTAGAAACTTGGTATAGTCTTCCACGTTTAATCATTTCTCTTCTATTTGTTGTTGTGTCTGTGGTAGGATATTTGTCTTCTGCTCTTTGATTTCTTCCGTTGTTGGTTCTGGATATTTCGACTTATCTAAGCTGTCGTAGGATGCTTTGGTGGCTTTTCGTGATTCAAGGATGACGTCTTTTGTTTCAATTTGTGTTTCTGTTTGAATATTGGTTTGTTCTGTTTGAGTATTGTTCTGTTCTGTTTGAATGCTGTTTTTTTCTATTTTGTTATTGTTTTCTTCTATTTGTGTTTCTATTTCTTTAGTTCATCAATTATTTTTGAGATACAGATCTATATCCTCTAGTAATAATTTTACTTGTTCTTCTGGTGTTTTGTTTTTTAATATTCTAAAAAATGTGGATATTGGATTCTCTTTTATATATGCACTAATGTCTTTTTGTGAAAATGATTTTTGAATATCTTTTTCTTTAAAAAGAGTAAGAAAAAATGCTTGCTTTTCTTGATCTGGCAATTTTTTTTTGATTTCATCTTCGATAGTGGATTGTTGTTTATCCGTATTGGTGTTTGCTTCTTGCATATCAGTATTGTTCTTTACTTCCACAATCTCTGATGCTGGTATTTTCTGGTCTCACCTTTCTACCATACTTTTTTACTGTGTTTTAAAAAAAAGTATACCGTAAGTATACCCTAATTTGCTATTTTGTCAAAATTTCATTTTATTGTTATGTCTCTTTGCTAATGGTTCTTATTTTATTGCATCAAACAGCGTTTTGCTGTGCTGAGAAAATGTATAATTAGCACTTATAAATAAGTCTTTTGTTTGTGTTACAAGTTTTTTTATTGATGCGGTTTTTTGTACATCATTGGGTGTGAATTTATCCATGATCGTCTCAATTTCTGCTAATCCCTTAGTAAGTTCATTTTTTAATTGTTCACTTTTATTTTTTAATTGTTCATTTTTCAATTTTAATTGTTCATTTTCATTTTTTAATTGTTCATTTTTCAATTTTAATTTTGCTATATTTGTTTCCAATCTTGCGTAATATGGGTTGAATCGTATTTTATATGCGTTGTAAAATGTCTCTATGTGTTTGTATGTCTCATCAGTAATTTTTGAATCATAGGTATCAGAAAAAATTGTATTTCCACGAAAGACAAATTCCAATGCACAAATTATTGCGCCTGTTTTTTGTGCTGGATTGCTAATGTTTTTTACCATTTCATTGAGTAGTGCCGTGGTCGCTTCTTTGTGCTCTTGGTCTCGGAAACTATTGATCATAGTGGTGAGATGATCTACCATATCTGGATAATATGTACTTACATTGGCTGTTGCATAGCTTAGAGCATCGTTGCCCCCATCCATGATATTTGGTGATTGATTGAAATTTGCTGGTGTGTCGTCGTCGGTGTTGTCTTGTATGATATATTTTTTTGCATCGTATTGTTCTAGGGTTTCTTTGATGGCTAATTTAACCTTTTCGTTGCTTCTACTAAATCCCGGTTGTAACAAAAACAAGAGCGTCGTGCCCGTGAGCACCACTGAAGCAAAGAACTTGGATATGGGAGATTTTCCTGTCTCTGATTGCAGCTTGTTGATCATATTCTTGTCTAAAGAATAAATCTTATTTGTTTTATATATAATTCATCGATAAAGTCAAATCGACAAAATCATAATTTTGTTATACAAAAAACCCCTTGTTTGTGGGGTTTTGTGCGCATATACTTTTTTATAGGGTTATTTACTCTTTTTTACTTTCATGATTTCAGCAATGAGTTGTGGCTCTATTTCATCTTGAATATATCTTTCGAGCGGTCTTGCTCCATATTGTGGTTCATAGATTTTCTCGATAATTTCTTTGATCTGTTTGTCAGAATATTTTGGTAATACGATATCTGAGCTTACCTTTCGTGCGTGTAAGAATTCTGTAATCTTGTTTTTCATAATTGCTGCCAATGTCTCTTTGTTGAGATGTTTGAAAACGATTTTATAATCAATCCTATTGAGCAATTCAGGTGTCAAGAAACTCTTCATTTCTTCAATTACTCTTCATTTAACCAATTCAAATGCCTTGTCGTTGATGTCTCATTTTTCTCCTGTGGCGAATCCGATAGTGCTTTGTTTTTTTACAAATTCTTCTGATCAGATATTTGATGTCATGATGATTATCGTATTCTTGAAATCAATCATCCTTCCCTTTGCGTCTTTGAGGTGTCCTTCGTCCAAAATCTGTAATAAAATATTTAATACATCGGTAGATGCTTTTTCTATTTCATCAAACAATATCACTGAATATGGTTTTCTTCTGACTGCTTCGGTAAGTCAACCTCCTTCTTCATATCCTACATATCATGCAGGGGAACCAATAAGTTTAGAGACTGAATATTTTTCCATAAATTCGGACATATCTATCCTGATCATTGCTTCAGGATTTCCGAAATATTCTTTCGCGATGAGTTTTGCCAAAAACGTTTTACCTACACCACTTGGTCCAAGACAAAGAAATGAACCGATTGGTTTTGTATATTTTATAACTGATAATCTGCTTCTGGTGAGTGTTTTCACGACAGCTTCTACCGCTTCGTCTTGACCTACGATATTTTTCTTCAATTCTTCACTCAATCTCCTTAGTTTTTCTATCTCAGATTCGTTGACGATATTTGTCGGGATACCTGTTTTGTCTGCCAAGACATTACCGATATCTTCTTTGCTGATAATCTGTCTGAGCCCCATGGGAATATTTTTGTTGGTTCTAATCTTATTCATCTCTACTTTGGCTTCTTCTTCTTTTGCTTTGAGTTCTGCTGCTCCGAAGTAATCTTGTTTTTCGATAGCATCTTCTATTTTCTTTTGGATTTTTGTAAGTGTTTCTTCGTATTTTTTGTAGTCTTTGTCGTTACCGAGTTTTTGATTCATGGTAGATTTTCTTGCACATGCTTCATCTAAGATATCGAGCGCTTTGTCTGGT
>Ga0268283_1000838_pt1 | contig 17097 bp, 15 predicted proteins | sample saktaG_13_FD_190140 | JGI IMG/M metagenome (GOLD analysis project Ga0268283, IMG submission 190140) | Saline water microbial communities from Sakinaw Lake, British Columbia, Canada - sak_2013_06_06_36m | ecosystem: Environmental > Aquatic > Non-marine Saline and Alkaline > Saline ... | reverse complement strand
TTCTGATGATCAGATCCCTTCCGTCCTGTTTCAGGTTGCAGGAGTTTGGGTACGTTATATCAAAACAGCGGGTCTTTCCCTTTAATGAACCGGCTGCCGGGCTGAAAAAAACCTTCAGGCCCACTTGTGTGATATTGTAGCTCGATAGCCTCATGGATTGATTCAGCAATTTGTCCAGCAGGTCAAAAACAGCCTCGGGGTGATATGTAGGGTCCGCTTCCAGAATGATGCGCTCCTTCCTGCCTGCTATGCTGGACAGGCGCAACTTGTTGACCCGGACATCCTCAATACCGCTCCCAGGCTCATAGACAAACTGGAAGTTCCGTTGCTTCAGCGGGTTTAGGTGGTAGACCTTCTCATCTTTCTGGTCCGCTCCCAACTCGGTATCAAGAATGTTTTCAGCAAAGATTTTCTGCAGATCGGTAATCGGTTTTTTGTTGCCGCGCAGAAAAACATCCAGAGTGCCGTCGGTCTGTGAGTAAACATAAATGACTTCAAAGGCGGGATTGCGAGGAGGCCTTTCAAAATTGTTCTCGACCCACTCAATACTTGCCTGTGCATAGTCTTCGGGGTAGGCGAAGAAATAATCAAGATCGTTGCGCTGGTAACATTCAACCCTGCAGTTCTTGCCGCGGCCCTCTTTGTAATGGAAATATTTACTGATAGCCTGCTCCAGTCGCCCGATGTCTTCCGGTTCAATCAGGGCGGGATTTTTTGGGATATTTTTACGCTTACGCCAATGGGACGACGGAATATTGTCGGCATAATGGAACTGAAGGGCTCCCTTCCAGTAATCTGGGCGATTCAGAAAGGTCCAGAAGGCCCGGTCATGAAAACTATCCAGCTTGGATAAAACTGGCCCCAGTTCTTCGCCATGGGAGTCTGCCTCGTCAATGATTGCCTTGGTCCCGCCCTCCGTGGCCATGGAGTCAATTTCCCGGAAGTCTTTCTCAATATCGCGGTTCTCCTTTTCAGGTAGCGCCAGCCAAGCCGCATAAACCGGTTCGATTTTTGCTTCCGTAAGTTCCTCAAATTTCACTTCGGCAAGTACGCCTTTGATTTTGAAATACTGCTCAAGCAAACTATTGGGGGATTGTCTGAAAAACTTTCTCGGCTGGTATTGTCGGGCCATGGGCTCACCTCACTTAAATGATGGGACATCATTTGTGAAATTTTATTCAGTATCTTTAACAAGATTTCATACAAAGAAGCAATTTATTTTGTTGACTCATTGGGATAAGTGTGTTCACAAAATGGAAAAGAACACCGTATATCAATAGATATCAAACTGTTCCGTAATCGAAACAGGCCAACCACATGAACTATCGATTGATCACGCAAATCGCCAAATAATTGTGAATGTCAATTCCCAGACCGACAAAGTCCGATTAAACAGAATCAGCGAAACTTACCGAGGTATCCCCTTGTATGAATCAGGCAGGCTGGCGTGAATGGGCTGGAATTCGATCCCTATGAAGAACCGGCATCGATTAAAAGAGTCCGGAAATGGGAAAAGGGGCTTGTCCTGCTCAGCGACAATCCCAACTATCCGCCGGTTTTATCTGCGTTGGACTGGAACTGGCTTTGTGTGTGTGGGGGCGTTTGGATGTGGAGGGGCGTGAGGGAGGTGTGAAGGGGCCGGCCTGCTTTCGGATAGGCACCTCACGATGTAATAATAAGAAAATAATCGTCACCCGATAGCCTAAAACGATGTAAAGGCGATGTAAAAAACTATCATAAATGAAAAAAGGGGTTACGGCATTTAGCCATAACCCCTTGATTTTTCAAGTGCCGAGGGACGGAATCGAACCGCCCACACGGGGATTTTCAGTCCCCTGCTCTACCGACTGAGCTACCTCGGCCTCCAAACACAGCGACTTATATTGAATGGCCGGTGTTTTGTCAACAAAAAATTCGGTTGTTTCATAATATCCTGAAATTAAAAGGGTATAGGATACTTATTGATTGTCTGTTTGAAAGGGGAGAGTGGGTTCGCTTTTATCCGGAGGTGGCGGCTTTGGATGCCTCATGTCGCCATACCCGTATTGCAGCAAGGTACTGACGGCAAGGGTCGCCGTATCGGCCTTTAGAATGCGGAGTCCCAGGGATACGGTTGTGTATCCGCAGGCTCTGGCGGCGGCGATTTCGTCCGGGGTAAAACCACCTTCGGGCCCGATAATTGCCATGACGCTCTGAACGGAACTGGCATTCGAAGCGGGCAATTCAAACGGTCTGGACGGCGATTCATCTTCCCAGAATATCAGTTTGATGTCGCAATTCCGGCCGTAAGTGAGCATTGCGTCATAGGATAGCAGATCGGATATTTTAAGGAGATTGCTGCGCCGGCACTGTTTGAGGGCTTCGATGGCGATTTTCTCCCACCGGTCTTTTCGGGTACGGATTCTTTCGGCAGTCAGAACCGGAACCGAGCGGTGGGCGACAAAGGGAACCCATTCGTGGATGCCCAGCTCTGTAATCTGCCGGATAATGACATCCGGCTTATTATCCTTTAGCACCGCCTGGGCGATAATCAGGCGAGGGGTGGATTGGAACTCCGAAAGGCGCCGCCGGAGAATCGATACTTCAACCTTTCCGGCTGATATGCGGACAATCCGGGCATCGCATTCCAGGCCGGTGCCGTCAATCAGCTCGATTTCATCTCCGATTTTAAGTCTGATAACGTTTCGAATATGGCCGGCGTCATCGCCGGTAATGACCGGGTTGTCGCCGGAAAGGCTATGACTCGGTATAAAAAACCGGCGCATGCGGTGCCCCCAGTGGATGGCTGAATTCCGTGGATCGCTTCAAAAACGTTTTCAGTTTTTTCTGAACCCTTCCATAGACAGTTGTTTCCGGATAATTTCCATTCGAATCCATTGCTCCGGCAGGCATTCCGGTTAATATCTCCATTCCTTCTGAAATGGTCGATACCGGATAGACATGAAACAGATCTTCCCGAACCGCTTCCACGACTTCCGGTTTCAGCATCAGGTTTTTCACATTGGCAGCCGGAATCACCACGCCCTGGCGTCCGGTCAGTCCCCGTGTTTTGCAGACATCATAAAACCCTTCGATTTTTTCATTAACGCCGCCGATGGACTGAATTTCTCCCTTCTGGTTGACCGAACCGGTCACGGCGATGCCCTGAAAAATGGGAACATCCGATAAGCTTGAAATAACGGCATAGAGCTCAGAGGATGAGGCGCTGTCGCCATCGATCATGCCGTAGTTCTGTTCAAATGCAATGCTGATGGTCAGGCTCAGGGGATAAAGCTGGGCAAAGGTTTTTCCCAGATATCCCGATAGAATCAGGACCCCCTTGTCGTGGGTATCGCCGCTTAAATGGGTCTCTCTGTCGATATTGATGACGCCGGGTTTTCCCATGAAGGTTTCGGCCGTGATCCGGGAAGGGCGGCCAAAGGAGATATCGCCGATCTGATAAATGGCCAGCGCATTGACCTGACCGGCAACCGCATCCGTAACATCCAAAAGAACCGTGCCATCCATATAGGATTGATGAATTTTTTCTTCGTAGAGGTTATAGCGGAACCAGTATTCATTCAGGGCCTGGGACACATAACTGCCGGTAACGTGCCGGGACCGGCCTTTTTGCGCCCAATAGTCCGCTTCCTTCAAAAGCGCCACAATCGGGCCAAAGCGAAGCGATAACCGGGTTTTATTCGCAATGGATTGCTTGCCGTACTCGACGATCGCTGCAACCGCATCCGGCGTAAACGGAAGCAGTTTTTCCGCCCTGCAAATCCTTGCAATAAACCGGGCATATTTCTGAATGGCATCGGAATTCAGGGCCACCTCATCATCAAAATCCGCCCGAACCCGGAAGATCTTGTTGAATTTGAAATCATAATTCTGAAGCGATTCAAACATCTCATAATTGCCGAGCAGGATGACCTTTACCTCCAGCGGAATCAATTCCGGGCGAAGTGATGCCGATTGAGCTCCCGCATCTGATGGCACATCTTCGATGGACAAAGATTTGTTCTGAAGCGAGCGTTTCAGGGCTTCCCAGACATAAGGGTTCAAGAGAAGCGGCTCAATCTCCATCATCAGATATCCGCCGCAGGCTTTTAAAAGCGCGCCGGCCTGCACCAGGGTAAAATCCGTTGTAACGGCGCCCATGTAAGCGCGTTTTTCGATGCGGCCGATAACATTTGAGTAAGTGGGGTTGGTTTCGAAAATAACCGGTGCGCCTTTCTCCGATTTTTGCTCGACCAGGACATTGACGCGGTATCGCAGAAAAAAGGAGGCGGCTTCATGATTTGATTCGACATCTTCCGGACTGTCCTTTTCCCCGTCGGGCAAGGTCACAAACCTGTCCAGGTTTTCAACCACATCGTCTTCAAGCGCCTGAAGGAAGGAAAGAATGTCTTCATACCCGATGTACGGGTCTTGAAGGGGTTTAAGCCGGTCCTGAAGCATCCGGCGCGTGACTTCTTCCATGTAGTCTTCCACCCGGTCATTAATGATCTGGTTGAGCTTGTTGATTTCCCGAAGCGCAGCTTCAAGCTCGATTTGAATCTTTCGAAGGTTTTCTTCGATTTCGGACTGCATTTCCAGAGAAAAGGCTTCGAATTCCTCTGCCGAGACCGGTTTGCCATTCCTGTAGGGAACGGGCTGATATCCGGAGTCATCTCTGCTGATCCGGATCTGTTTCTGCTCAGCGGACACATCCACTTTCTCCAGCAGGGTTTTTTGCTGATCCACGAAAGCGTTCTGAATTTCCGAAATCCGGTCCTGTGCCAACTTGCTTTCAAAGGCCTTTGGAAGTTCCGTCTTTAAATCGTCAATCAGCCGGTGAATGGATTTGCTGAATAAAACGGCCTTTCCCGAAGGAATCCTAAGCGCCTTGGGACAGTATTCATCCTTGAAATTATTGACCATGCACCAGTCATCGGGCGCCGGAAGTTCCGCAGCAAATTTGCCGATAATTTCCTTGACGATGGTCGATTTGCCAGTGCCCGCGATGCCGGTAACAAAGATATTATACCCTGGGCTCTTCATGTTCAGTCCAAAATCGATGGCCTGAACCGCCCGCTCCTGGCCAATGACTTCATCCAGCGGGTCCAGCTCGGAAGTATCGGCAAACTGAAACAGGTCAACACTGCAAACGCCCCGCAGTTCGTCGGGGGTCAATTCAGCGGTCATCCGAGCTTATATCCGAATCTTCGAAGAAGATCCTTGCGATGGTGAATGTCCTCAGCGGTTTCGATGCCTTTTGAGGCGAATCCATCAATGACCCCTAATATCCCTCTTCCCTGAGCGGTTTCCGCAACAATCACCTCTACCGGATTGGCGGTAGCGCAAAAAATGCGGCACACTTCCGGAACGTTCTTGATGGCATTCAGGACGTTGACCGGAAAGAGATCTTTCATAAAGAGAATGAAGCTGTGGCCCGCGGCAAGGCTGAGCGCATTTTTTTTGGCCAGCTCTATCAACGCATCATCCGTGCCCGAGTATCTGACCAGACAGACGTCGGAGGCTTCACAAAAGGCCAGTCCGAATCTGGCCATGGGCACGGCATTCACCATGGCTTCATGGATATCTTCAACGGTTTTGATGAAATGGGACTGACCCAGTATCAGGTTGAGTCCATCGGGGTTTTCAATTGCTACGGTCTTGAGTTCCATGTGAACACCTCCCTTGCCTCATTTTTTTCTGAAATCGGAAAACGAGATGACCTTGGGCCCGGGTGCGGGTTTGGATTTCATTGCGGCTTCGGTATCGGGAACCGCTTCCTCGGGGTCTTCCGGGCAGATAATTTTTTCGAGCCGCACTTTTTTCCCATCCATCGTAAACGGATCGCCATCGATATAAGCGTTTCTCAGAATCCAGGTAACGGTTTGAAGCGGAGTCTGCAGAAGGAGCAGCTTGACGTGATTCCAGCCGGGTTTATAATCCTCGGTAATGTCCTCTATTCTGGCAAAAACCAAGGGTTTGTCTTCAAAATGGATTAAAACGATATCATTCTCACCTGTCATAAACGAACCATCCTCTAAACGAAAAGAAATAAATAACGCATAAATATCCATTCACGGATCGGGTGTCAACACATACGAAAGACCCTATTCGTATCCGTTCGGGTTTTGAGACTGCCATCTCCAGGCATCCCGGCAGATGTCGTCAAGAAATCGCCGGGAGGTCCAGCCCATTTCCCTTTGGGCTTTGGAAGGATCCGCATAGCTGCTGGCCACATCTCCGGGTCTGCGGTCCATGATCCTGTAGGGAATGCGCTTGCCGCTGGCTGTTTCAAAGGCCGTGATCATTTCAAGGACGCTGTAGCCTCTTCCGGTGCCAAGGTTGTAGGTGACGATTCCCGGATTTTTGGCAAGCTTGTTCAGCGCGTGAATGTGGCCAACGGCCAGATCCACCACATGAATGAAATCCCGGACACCGGTGCCGTCCGGGGTCGGGTAGTCGTTTCCAAATACCTTCAGCTCCTCCAGTTTTCCCACTCCCACCTGCGTGATATAGGGCAGGAGGTTACTCGGAATGCCGTTGGGGTCTATCGCCGATCAGTCCGCTTTCATGCGCGCCCACCGGATTGAAATAGCGAAGCAGGGCGATATTCCAGGCAGGATCCGAGACATGGATGTCCTTCAGGATTTCCTCGATCATCCATTTGGTGCGGCCGTAAGGGTTGGTGGCATGCAAGGGAAAGTCCTCCGTAACCGGAACGCGGTACGGATCCCCGTATACCGTTGCAGATGAGCTGAACACCAGGTTCCTGACCTGATAGCTCTTCATGACTTCGCATAGGACCAGAGTTCCCGTGATATTGTTCTGATAATACCGAAGCGGAAATAAAACGGATTCGCCCACGGCTTTAAAGCCGGCAAAGTGAATCACGGCCTGTATATTGGCGGTGTCAAAGACGGCGGAGAGCGCGTCTTTGTCTCTCAGATCCGCTTGATGAAAGGTCAGCGATTTTCCGGTAATGCGCTGAACCCGTTTCAGGGATTCCACCTTGCTGTTGGACAGGTTGTCCACCACAACCACCGGATAGCCGGCGGACAGAAGTTCCACGCAGGCGTGACTGCCGATATACCCGGCGCCGCCGGTAACCAATATGGTCATGGTTTCTCCAGAATCAAGCGCTTCTTCTGAAACGGACGGCGAAAAAACCGTCCATGTCGTGAAGATGCGGAAATGTTCTCAAATGTCCTTCAGCGTTCATCAGAGAACGGATTTGCGGGGGCAGCCCATCGGGGCTTTTTTCAACCGTAAATTCCGAATGATTGCGTAAAAACGCCGCCACCGCGACTTCATTTTCTTCAGGTTCCATGCTGCATACCGCATAGACCAGCACACCGGAAGGTTTGACAAACTGTGATACGTGATTCAGAAAATCGACCTGCCGGATTTGGCAGTGCTCTATACGCTCCAGCAAGGAGCGCCATTTGATGTCCGGGTTGCGGCGAAGGACGCCAAGTCCCGAGCAGGGGGCATCCAGAAGCACCCGGTCATACTTTCCGATCCGGTCGGTGTCCACGGGCCGGCTGAGGTCATGAACCCGGGTTTCCACGATGGATATTCCCAGGCGATCCATTTCGGGATGAATTTTTTCGAGCTTGTCCGGGCTGATGTCCAAAGCCAGAATTTTTCCCGTATTTTTCATCTGCTGGGCAATGTGGCCGGTTTTTCCGCCCATGCCCGCGCAGGCATCCATCACAGTCTCTCCGGGCCGGGGGTCCAGGAGCAGTGTGACAAGCTGGGCTGCTTCATCCTGTACCTGAAAAAACCCTTCCCTGAACCCATCCATTAAGGCAACCGGATCTTCCGAATGATCCATTCGGACGCCATCCGGACTATATGCAGTCGATTCCATGCGATGGGCATGAATGCTACCGGCTTCCAGAAGGGCGCTTCGGGTCGTTTTAAGGGTGTTGGCCCGGAGGGTAAGGGGCGGAACGGTATTGATGATATCGCAGAGCAAAAGGGTCTGGGATATGCCGAATCGGGGGATCCATCGGCTGATCAGCCACTGGGGCATGGATTTTTCAATGGAAAGTGCCGAAACCGGATCATTTCCCCTATCCGGAGGGGACAGCTCCGCGTACTCCCTGACAGCAGCGCGCAAAACCGCATTGACGAATTTCGCCAGCCACGGTTTTTTCAGGGTTTTGGCCAGATCAACGGCGGTGTTGACGGCGGCGGAGGCGGGGATGCGGGTGAGATAGACCACCTGAAACAGGCCGATTCTGAGAATGTTGAGTACTTCCGGGTCCAGTTTGTTCAGTCCGGTCCTGGAAAAATGGTCAAGAATCCAATCCAGGCGTTTTCGATGCCGCAACACACCATAAACAATGGTGAAAGTAAGATTTTTCTCCCGCTGCGGCAGATTTCCGATTCGTGTAAACATGGCGTCCAGAATATGGTCCAGGGTTTTTTTGTCCTGGTCCACTTCATTGAGAACGCTTAAGGAAATCAGGCGGGAATTGGGCGGCATGAAGGCTCTTGGGTAAACGGGTTTGTATGAAAGTCTAAGACCTATATTAAATTACAAACGGTTATAAATCGGGTCTTCCCTATGTCAGTACGGCTCCCGGCAAAATAGGGTGGCCTCGCAGAAAATCCTGAACCGAAAGGCGTTTTCCGGAATCGCCTTGAAGCTCCTGAATGACCAGCGCATCCTTGCCGGTAGCCACGGTCAGCTCATTCAAAAATCCCTTCAGAACCGTACCGGGAGTCTCCAATGTCACAATGGGTTTTTGATATGCCCGGTATATCTTGATCCGCTTTCCGTTATAAAAGCAAAATGCGCCGGGCCAGGGCGTCAGTCCACGAATGAGCGCTTCCAGTTCATCGGCGGGCTTTTGCCAGTCCAGATGTCCGTCTTCTTTTTTCAAAAGCGGGGCGTAGCTGGCCTGTTCATGGACCTGGGGGGTTGCGTTTTTTCGATGCACTTCAAAATAGTTCAGGGTCTGAATCAACAGATCCGCTCCCAGCAAGGCGAGCCGATCATGCAAGGAGCCGGATGTTTCATCAGGGAGAATCGGAACCGATGCCGACGACAGCATATCTCCCGTATCCAGCCCTTTATCCATCAGCATCAGCGTAACGCCGGTTTCTTTTTCCCGATTGATGACGGCCCATTGAATGGGTGCGGGACCCCGGTATCTGGGAAGCAGGGAGGCATGAATGTTGAGGGCCCCCAGTTTGGGAATCGCCAGTATCCGCTGGGGCAGGACATGACCATAGGCAACGACCACCAATAGATCGGGGTCAAGGTGGATCATCGCATCGCAGAACTCCTGAGTCCGAACCGACTGGGGCTGGATGACCGGGCACCCAATATCCAACGCGGCATCTTTGACCGGGGGAAAAACAACCGTCTTTCCGCGTCCCTTGGGCCGATCCGGCTGGGTAACCACCTGCAACACCCTGTGCCCACTGCGACAGAGGCATTTAAGCGCCGGAACCGCAAACCCGGGTGTGCCCATGAACACGATGCGATAAGAAGGGGTCATGATTGCCTCAATCGCTTCTTGATGCGTTTTTTATAAAGATTGCGTTTCAGCACGCTGATGCGATCAATAAACAAGATTCCCTGCAAATGATCGATTTCATGCTGCAACACAATGGCCAGATAGCCTTCCGCGTCAAAAGAAATCGGCTTTCCATCCCGATCTATTCCTTCCACCTGAATCTGCGAAAAGCGGACAACGTCGGACCGGTAATCCGGAACGCTGAGGCAGCCTTCATTTTCAGAAAGAATTTCACCTTCCTGACAGACAATTCTCGGGTTGATCAGAACATGAAGGCTGCGCTTATCATCCCGGGGGGACACGTCGTACACCAGGAAGCACTGATTAATCCCCACCTGAGATGCGGCCAATCCGACGCCCGGCGCATGGTACATGGTTTGCGCCATGTCATCGATTTTCTGCTGAAGATCGCCGTTGATATCCGTTACCGGAAGGACGGGTTTGCTCAGAATCCCATCCGGATATTCTAATATTTCAAGTATTGCCATAAAAACATCTCAACTGAATTAGTGGTCAGTGATCCCTGACCCTTGCAAACGGGTTCCTGATCCCTTCATCTGTCCCTATCTTTTGACTTCACGGGAAACCTGCCAGACATTTACGCCCGTCACAATCGCCGATCCAATACCGACCACGATCACCGGAAACATCTGGACCGCGTGATTGGCCAGGGTAAATCCGGCGGCATCCTTGGCGGATACGCCAAAAAGGGCCAGGGCAAACACGCCACCCGCCTCCCAGATTCCCCAGAACCCTGGTGCGGAAGGAATCGAGATAAACAGGCAGACAATGACCATGACCACCGAAAGTTCGGCAAAAGACAAGTCAACGCCTGGAGCGCCCAAGGTCATTGTATAGTAAGATAAAACATTCAATCCCCAGATCAAGAGCGACAGGCTAAAACACCCCGCCATTTTCCAGGGTTCCTTAAGCAGCAAAAACCCTCTGGAAAAACTCAGTGTGAACCTGACCAGGACCAGGCTGAAGCGCTGGTAAACCAGTTCCTGAAAGGCCTGGCCGGCGAAAAAAAACAGCTTGGGGATTCTCAGAAACAAGCGGTTTATCCAGTTCCGGCTGGACTCCAGAGCCACCATCACAATTCCGGCCAAAAGCAGCAGGCTCAGGCGCGTGATGCCTTTTGCCGCGCTGATGAGCAAGGTTTTGTTGAGAATGTAACCGCCGAAGTGTATTTCCATCACCGGATCAATCTGAACCACCGTGAGCATCCATGAAAAAAGCAGCAGCAGAATCATGGCGTCAAAGGTGCGCTCAGCGGCAACGGTTGCCAGGCCTGTCGAAAAAGGAACCTGTTCTTTTTGCTGCAAGATTACCGGTCTGGCGATTTCGCCCACTCTTCCCGGAAGGATGCAGTTCAGCATGAATCCGATCATCAGGGGATGAAAGGCCTGCCAGAAACCAACGGGTTGAGAGGATCCCAGAATCAGCTGCCAGCGGTATACCCTTAGCATGAATCCGGCCAGAGCCAACAATATCGTCGGAATAACCCAGAGATAATTGATGGATTTCAGGTAGGCCATCAGGTCGCTGAAGGGGACCTGCCTGAATGCCAGGTAAAGGGCGGCAATGGAAACAGCCAGTCCGATGAAAAGGGACAATGACGCGGTTTTTTTCATTTAGGTTAAACCAGTTGAGAAAGAACCCCACGAGCATATTCAATATCTTTACGGATTTGCTCAGAAAGCTCGGATATGCCGGAAAATTTTATTTCATCCCGGATGCGCTTGACAAAATTTACCCGAATATTCTTTCCATAAATGTCATTATGAAAATCCAGGATGTGGACTTCAACCGTAAAGATGTTGTCGCTGAAGGTGGGACTGTATCCGATGTTGGCAACGCCCATGAAGGGTTTTTCCAGACATTCAACCGTTACGGCGTAAACACCGGCTTTGGGACAAAGTTCATCCTGAAGCACCATGTTGGCTGTGGGAAACCCCAGGAGTTTCCCACCGCGATTCCGGCCGGTGACCACGGTGCCGCGCACCTGATAAAACCGGCCCAGTAATTTTTTCGCGGAGGCAACTTTCCCCTTTGCAATCAATTCCCGAATTCGTGTACTGCTGATTCTGTCGGGCTTGACCGAGGATGCCTGTATCCAGTCGGAAACCAGGACTTCAAAGCCCATTTCCCGCCCCAGGCTTTTCAAGAGATCCACATTGCCTTCCCGGTTCCTGCCGAAGGTGTAATCGTTCCCCGTGATAATGGCCTTCATTCCCACGCGTTTTACCAGATGCTCCACAAAAGATCGGGCAGACATGGCGGCAAACTCATGGGTAAACGGAATGCAGATCAATACATCAATGCCAGAGGCTGAAATCAGCTCCAGTTTGTGCTCGCCCAGGGTAATCAGGGACAATGTCTTGTTATGGTTCAATACCCGGAGCGGGTGGGGTTCAAACGTCATGGCGATGGAAGTGCCACCGATCTCCTCTGCCTTTTCGATGACTTCATGAAAAAGCGCCTGATGCCCGATGTGAACACCGTCAAAATTGCCGATGGTGATGACCGCATTTTTAAATGGCCGGTCGATATGATCCAGACTGTTGATAAGTTCCATTAAAAAAAATATCCTGAAAAACAATTAACTTGACATGCGCATAAAAAGAATCTATTTAGACCAAATCGGACATTAAATCAATCTATTTGATGTTTGATTTGCCGAAGTGGCGGAACTGGTAGACGCGCTAGGTTCAGGGTCTAGTCGGAGTATTCTGGTGGGAGTTCGAGTCTCCCCTTCGGCACCACGTGAAATTAAAGGTCGTAATCCTTATGGGTTACGGCCTTTTTGTTTTGGCTGGTTGCGGATAGGTTGCGGGGAATCAAGCTGGTTAACGGCATCTCTGTTGCTACCGGGGATAAGGTGGCCATAAACATCCACGGTCATTTTGATGCTGGAATGCCCGAGTTGCTCCTTCACATAGACGGGGCTCTCCCCCTTGCTCAACAAGAGGCTGGCAAACTTGTGTCGAATGTCATGTATCCGCATTTCCCTGATTCCAGCTTTGACCAAAACTCTTTTATAAACGCGTCGAATTTGGTTCCTCGCTGTCTCTAGTGGGTAACCCAGTTGAATTACGATTTTAGTCGTGTTAGATTCAAGTCATGAAAGATACTGAACTGATCCAAGCCGCGTTGATGCTGACACCCCCATGGCAGGTTGTGGAGTGTCGTTTTGATGTTAACCAGGAGCGTCTGAATATTCATATGGACTTTCCCAAGGGGAGCCAGTTTTCCTGTCCTGCTTGTGGTCAAGCAGACTGTGCTGTCCATGATACGAAACAAAAATCTTGGAGACATCTGGATTTTTTCCAGCATGAAGCTTACATATACGCTCGGGTACCCCGTATCGATTGCTGTAATTGCGGTGTCAGACTGATCAATGTTCCTTGGGCCAGGGCTGACAGCGGGTTCACCTTGTTGTTCGAAGCCTATATCATGATTCTGGCTCCTTCCATGCCCGTAAACAAGATTGCCGAACTTGTTACTGAGCATGACACCCGCCTGTGGAGAGTGATCCAACACCACGTAGAGGAAGCAAGAGAGCAGGCTGACCACTCCGATGTCAAAAAGGTTGGCGTTGATGAAACATCCAGTAAACGGGGTCACAATTATGTCTCCATTTTTGTCGATCTTGAAAAATCAAAAACCATCTTTGCCACTGAAGGCAAGGATAACACTACAGTTGAACGTTTTGCCGAATAGAGCCGATAAAAGACGCAGCCTACACTATCAAACGGCACTGGGACGGCGTTTTGAACTGGTTCAAGTCCAGAATCAATAACGGCATCCTGGAAGGTTTTAACCCCAGCCTCCACATCCATCACCCAGCATGCAGGTCCGCACCGGGCAGTCAGGACGATGGAAATGGGTGTGGGGGCTATAAATAATTTCAACGATACAAGCCACCATCATCATAGATGGGACCCAATGCCGATAAATCCGGCTGGAAAAAACAAGCCGACCATGATGGTATGGAAGCAAATAACCGGTATGTGTCAATTCGTTTTAAAGGAGAATAATTTGTGACCAACGTCGATACCCACAGCAAAACCATCGGCTACATCCTGTGGATCTTCGGTTTCACCGGAAGCCATCGTTTCTACTATGGAAAACCGGTAACCGGCACTATCTGGTTCTTCACACTCGGTCTGCTGGGCATCGGCTGGCTTATCGACCTATTTTTGATACCCGGCATGGATCGCGAGGCGGACCTTCGATTTGCCGCTGGACCCAAGGACTACACCATTGCCTGGATTCTGCTCACCTTTCTTGGATTGTTCGGAGCCCACCGTTTTTACATGGAAAAGTGGATCAGTGCAGTTGTCTACCTGCTGACCGGAGGGCTGTTGGGACTGGGGTTTCTTTTCGATCTGTGGACCTTAAACGACCAGATCTCTCAGGTGAATCAACGATAGCGTTTGACCTGCCACAGGATTTCAATCCGCAAATCCGATCTGCAATAATGAGATACGAATCCAGGCTGGAAAGGCGGATGCTGTCGCTAAGATGACCCGGCCGGCAAGGAAGATCTTCTCTCCCTCAGGATAAAGGCAGGGGCTATAAAATACCGTATGCGGATTTACCTACTGTCTCATATACAGGGACACGCACGCTGTAAATCTTGACGGATTTTATGGCTCGACCATGATGAAATGGTATCCATAAATCTTGGACAACGCTGTCCACAAAATATGGAAATGACGTATAAACTTCGAAGTTTTGAACCGGATATTCACAAGACGGTGTGATTGCCGTCCCTGTCTCTATGAACGATAAACACTTTGGATTATTTTGTCCGATGTTTGCATGGAAGGCTTTTTTGTTCAGAATCGGAGAAAAAACCAGCCAATAAGGGGGTAAGGCTTAAAGGCTGGTGTCTGATTTTATGTTCTGATATTTTATAAACTCATCAGTTTCCAAATAACCGTCCTGAAAACGTTATCAATTAGAAACCGTTCCATAATTTGAAACAACCCAGTAGAAATTCCCTCCGGTGGAAAGAGCCGGGCTGTACGCCAAATCTACCCATATATGCGTGACTCCATCAGGGAAGAGAACGTCAGGAATATGGATTGTCAAATCGCTGGCCAGCGTTGATGCTGTACATGAGAAAGAAGGATCGTTTATAATCGCATAATTTGTCAATTTGAAAGGAATTAACGTAGGATATGTCGGATTGAACTCATAAAGCAAATCCGCCCAAAGTGATAGAGCCCCGTTGCCATAAGAAAGATATGGTATATGGAGCAATAAATTTCCATCTAAGGTCGCCGTACATGCTGTCTGGGTAGGTGCCTGTCCCCCCCGAACGGCACGGACATAGTGGCCGTCGACTTTATTGCCGCCGTCGCCGTCGCCGTAGTCGAAGTATATACACCACGATTTATACGTACTGTTGGTGTTGGCTATGGTAGTAGAGGACCAATAAAGGGACGAAACCGTATCAGGAAAGTACAGGGTATTGATTGCCGGAGAAAAGCGGTTGTAATCCACCAGACTTCGCAGCTCTTTTTTGGTAGGCAATCGCCAATCCGTATAGCCGGCCAGAGGCAGGTTTTCGCAGTATGACAACGCCTGTTCCCAGGTCATGGTTTTATCCGGTTTTTCCTGCTGCCACATCAGGCCGGTAGATGTATCTGTAACCGTGCCATTGCCGTTGTTCACGTAGGCGGACTGAGACTGCCCCCCCCGAACGGCACGGACAGAGTAGGCAATGACCTTATCGTAGAAGCGGGCGTAGCCGGAGCTGAAGTTCATACCCCACGCGTAGTACGTATGGAAAGCATAGGTAGTAGAGGACAAATAAACGAATGATGATTGGGTGTTCGGGAAATAAGTGGTATTAATGTCCGGCCCCGGGTACGGAATATCGTAGTTGACGATAGAGTCCAACTCATTGATGGTGGGAAGCCGCCAGTCGGAATAACCACCAAAATGTGCACTGTTCAGGGCTTTAAGAAAGGCTTCGGTATCCGAGCCCGGCCCGTTCGTCGAGGCTGAGGCTGGCTTGCCTGCATTGCCGCCATTGGTAGCCGGGTTGCTGTCGTACCAGGTATAAAGGTTATCCGCATCATGGGGGTCGTTGTAGTTTTTGACCCCGTCCTTGTTGGTTTTCATCTCCCATATCAGGCCGGTGACATTGTCCTTTACCATTACCCAAGACGTCACCCAGGATGTAGTGGAATCTGGCAGCACATTGCCACTGCCATCCAGCTTGGTGTAAGACATTGGGTTGATGGTGTAGTTGGCGTCCTGACCGTAAAGGGCCTGACCCTGTGAGGGGCAGGTAATCACCTTGCCAGAGACATCATAGCATTTCGTCTGTCCGGTATCAGGAACCGGTGAGGCCCATGCAACTGCTGTAAACGTCAGAATAATAAATCCGAAAACACTTACCCACAATTTATTCATATTTGCACCCCTTATTCGCTATTTGTACTATCAATGCGATACAGTCCCATAGTTTGTTACAACCCAGTAGAAATTTCCATCAGTGGAAAGAGCCGGACTGTATGTCAAATCTACCCAAATATGCGTGACTCCATCAGGGAAGAGAACATTAGGTATATGGATTGTCAAATCATTGGCCAGTGTTGATGCCTCACACGAAAACGAAGGATTGTTTAGAATCGCATAATTTGACAATTTGAAAGGTATTAATGTCGGATATGTCGGATTGGGATAATAAACAAGATCCGCCAAAAGAGATAGGGTTCCATTGTTATAGGAAAGATATGGTATATGGAGCAATAAATTTCCATCTAATGTTGCCGTACAACCTTGAGTTGGTATCGATGCCTGTCCCCCACGAACGGCACGGACTTGGGCAGAGCCGCCCTTGCCGGTGGTGGAGTCGCCGAACTCGTAGCCGTTGAAACTCATTTGACACGCATAAACTCCACTGACCGTAGTAGAAGACCAATAATAGTTGTTCGGATTGGTGTCGGGAAAATAATTCGTATTTATGGAGGGCTTATAACGGCTGAAATCCACAAGTGACTGTAGTTCCTTGAAGTTGGGCAGTCGCCAGTCCGTATGACCGCCAAGGCTCAGATTATCACAATATGACAGGGCATCTTTCCATGTCAAATAATTTCCGGATGTTCCACCTGTTGCTGTAGCCTGCTGCCACATTAGACCCGTGGAATTATCCGTAACAGTGCCATCCTCATTATCCGTATATACAGACACAGACTGTGCCCCACGAACAGCTCTGGCAAAGTAGCTTGTTGAGTATATCTTTGATTGGTAGCTGCCGATGAGGCTATAGAACTCCATACACCACGCATCGCTATTATCGTTCGCGTAGGTATTAGAAGACCAATACTTGTAACTCTTAGTATTGGGGAAGTAAACCTTATTGATAACAGTTGTCCCGCTAGACGAAATACTGTAATCGATGATATAAGCCAGTTCAGTCATGGTTGGCATCCGCCAGTCGGTATATACTGCAAACTGGTGCAAATTGCGCTTTTTAGATAATTATTTTATCGCATAATCTGATATGATTGATTCATGACAATAGAACTTCAATTCACACCCGAAATTATCGATACATTGAACTACGAAC
>Ga0268283_1000837_pt1 | contig 17110 bp, 12 predicted proteins | sample saktaG_13_FD_190140 | JGI IMG/M metagenome (GOLD analysis project Ga0268283, IMG submission 190140) | Saline water microbial communities from Sakinaw Lake, British Columbia, Canada - sak_2013_06_06_36m | ecosystem: Environmental > Aquatic > Non-marine Saline and Alkaline > Saline ... | reverse complement strand
GTCCGGATATCCGCAACTCAAGGGTGATTGATGTGATCAGCGAACTAATAGACTTCGAATGCAAGGTAGATGTTTATGACCCATGGGCTGATGCTGCCGAAGTAAAACATGAGTATGGAGTTAATCTTATTTCTTCTCTTGATGGTCAACCCCCATATGATGCAATTGTTTGTGCTGTGGCCCATAATGAATTCAAAGAATTAGACCTTAAGCGTTTAAAAAAAGACAATGCTGTTGTTTTCGACATTAAAGGATCAGTTGATAAAGCGTTGATTGATGAGCGGCTGTAGGAAATTCACCTGCAACGATCATTAACTCGCTAACTTTCAAACTCTCAAACTATTGAAACTTCTCACTCCTGCCGACTGGAAGGACTACCAGCTTATTGATTCCGGCAATTATGAAAAGCTGGAACGTTTTGGCCCATACTTTATCATCCGCCCTGAGCCGCAAGCCATCTGGAATGCCTCACTTTCGGCAGAAGAATGGGAGCAAATGGCCACTGCATGGTTTAAAAAAGAGAAAAATGATCCGGAAAAAGGGCGTTGGATCCTGGGAAAAGATATGCCTGAACAATGGCTAATCGGCTATGCGTACAAAACAATGAAGATTCGTTTGCGTTTAGGACTTACCGGCTTCAGACATATTGGTGTTTTCCCTGAGCAGGCTGATAACTGGAACTATATTTTCGATTCAGTCACTAAAATGAATGTGCAGCACGCCAAAATACTGAACCTGTTTGCGTATACCGGAGGTGCTTCTCTTGCTGCACGTGCAGCAGGTGCGGAAGTGGTGCACGTTGATTCAGTAAAACCCGTGATACATTGGGCAAAGGAAAACATGGAATCCAGTGAGTTGTCTGATATCCGCTGGGTTGTTGAAGATGCGTTAAAGTTTGCCCGGCGCGAAGCAAGGCGGGGAAGTATCTACAATGGAATTATTCTAGACCCGCCAGCATATGGCAGGGGACCTGATGGAGAAAAATGGATTCTTGAGGAAAATCTTAACGAGTTGATTGAGTTATGCCAGCAAATGCTCTCGCCAAACAAAGGATTTCTACTTGTAAATCTGTATTCGATGGGATTTTCGGCACTTGTTCTGGATAACCTCATTAATTCTTACTTTCCCTTGCAGCCAGAAAAAGAAAGCGGCGAGATATATCTCGCCGACAAATTTGGAAAACGTCTTCCTCTCGGCACTTTCCTAAGGTTTGCAAATACGTGAACAAGCTGATCAGATGTAAAATACCTTTACATTTCCGAAAACAACTTCTGCCCTGATGGTAAGTGCTGGTTTTGTTGTATCAAAATTTGGCGAACGAAAATCGAGTGAACCAAATGCATTCGACTGTTGCATCGGAGATGTAAAATTTCCAAAAGCTGCACTTGAAAATATTTGAAGATTAGTATCCCTGGCTACTGCAATCCTGAATTCGCCAAATACACACGATACCTCAATCAGTTTATTTTCGGTAAGATCAATCCGGCTTAAGTCAAGGTTACTATTTCCAAAAAGCACATTGTACTTGTTTTGTCCCGGAACAAAGCCCATTTTCTGATCGCTGAAAACAGCCGAATTACTGCTGTTATGCCCTGATGTATGCCCTACAATCATCCTGACACCAAGGAAAATTAAAAATCCTGCAGCAATAATTGTAAATACCGGGATATCAAAATCGAAAAAGTTCCTGAGTAGCATTGCTACACCAACAAATATGATGGTTATACCCCAGAAAGCTGAACTAAAAAATGTCTTATGCATGGTTGTGAATTTTATTTCCAATTAGACTATGCTTATGAGAAAAGGTTACATCCTATCCGAGTGTATTTTTCATTTTCTCAACAATAGAAAAGACTGCCGGACAGACAGCTGTATTTTTCAAAGTTAATTCCAGCAACTGTGAAAACTTGCGCCGGTTTGTATGTGGATATTCCCGACAAGCTTTTGGCCTGTCATCATATACCTTGCAACGGTTATCCTGATCCAGAAAAGGACAAGGGGCAGCGTTAAAAACATAGTCGCCATCCGTATCGAGGTGCATGTATTTTACGACTACTTCTGAAGGTTTTAGGTGCAATGAAGAAGCGATTCGTTCCACATCGCGTTCCCGCATAGCAGGACTTATGCTTTTGCAACAGTTGGCACAGGCAAGGCAATCAGTATATCTGAAGACTTCTTCATGTAATTGGTGAGCAACGTTATCAAGTTCCTGTGGATTCAAAGATTTCATCTTCCTGAGGAATCTCTGATTCTCCTTATACTTGAGTTTAGCAGCTACTATTATCTTGCCTGGATCAATCAAACAGGTACAGTCGTCAGGCATATTATAGTTATTATAGAAGACTTTTCTACTTAATAAACTTTCAACTTGATAAACTTTCAACTTGACGAACTTTCAGCTTGATAAACTTTCTACTTGATGAACTTTCAACTCAAGACATGTTCCGTTGTTTCTTGAGCTCATTATACGCAGCATTCAACTCCTGAAACTTGGCATTTGCAGCTTTCTGAACGTCATCGCCAAGATGCGTAACGCGGTCGGGGTGATACTTGAGCGCCATTTTTCGATAGGCTTTCTTAACTTCTTCGTCAGATGCATCGGGTGTTATTTCAAGGATTTTATATACTGACGTAGTATCTTTAACAAACATGGCTTTAACAGAAGAAAAATCGGGTTGGCGGATACCAAGCAAATGACCGATTTGTTCGATAGTTTCTACTTCCGTTGGATGAAAAGAACCATCCGCCTGTGCCACTCCATAGAGAAAATGAAGTAATTGTAACCTTGACGGATAATCCATGTATTGCTTGATCTGCATACAAATTTGCGCGAGATCGATTTCTTTTTTCAAAATCTCGCGTAGCATTGGCATCTGTGCTTCGGTGCGCTCGTGCCCGAACTGGTGAATAAAGAAATTTCGCACAAAATCGAGTTCTGAGCGCATAACTTTCCCATCTGAACGCATCACTGCTGCAGATAGGATAAGCAAACTGATGCTGAAATCGCCTGGCATAGTGGCTGGCTTGCCTGTACGCGTCTGGTATTCAACCTGAGTGCCATTCATATTATCGAACATGCTACCAAAGAAGAATCCTATTAGACCTCCGATGGGGCCGCCAAATGCCCAACCCAGGCCCCCGCCGATCCATTTTATGTAGTTTGCCATAGTTATTTAATTTTGCCTCTGCAAAAGGCTTGTAAGTCCGGGCAAATTTATTTCAATTTCTCAGGAAGTTACCTACTTAAGAAAAAAAAGGATTGACAAAATAAATCAAAGTGCGATCACCAGCGGAAACACTTACTGATAAACCCTTATAGAGTTCAATGACCAATATAAAATAATCAAATTGAGGATTAGTTATTGCCTCAATTTATTGAGGAACTATCTTTGAAATAGCCGAAGCAGCATTATTGTCCAGTATTGCCATATCACCAGAATCTATCAATCCATCGCCATTTGCATCTTCAATGATGTAGCCGGTAGCAGCTATCTCAGATAAATTATCCACAGCGGCCATATCTCCTGAGTCAATGATTCCATCGTGATTAACATCACCACTAAATATTGCATATCTCCCGCTTTCCATAAACTGTAAATTGCTACCAAAGACATTTGCTGGATCAGCAAGAGAATAACAGATCGCACAACCATCAACAGAAACAGGCGTTGCACTCACAGTTTCAATACTATTGCGATGACGGATAGTTATATAGTAAGAGCCAGAATAAATATCCGGAAGAGTAATTATTGCACGTCCAAGAATGCTCAGATCAACTATTGAAGAAAAAACAAGCGGGTTATTATATTCTAATGCATCATGCAATTCGACAGTAATATGGTCAGCTATACCTGGTCCAAAATGTGCTCCAAACTGATCAGAGGCTTGCCTTAATGTACCTGCTCCATTATAAAGCCCTTCTAAAAATATAGATGAGAGGATAATTGTCTTTGTAGAAGGCTCATTAACCTCCATCTGAACAATATTGGAGCTGGCCGGGCTACCTGCAGAACAGGTAGCATTTGAAGTCATTTTAACATACACCTGGTCGCCATCGGCAGGAGTATATGAATAGGCTGGGCCTGTGCCAATAGAAACATTGTTGACAAACCATTGATAGACAGGGCCTGTGCCTCCGTTAATAGGGGAAGCAGTTAAAGTTACCGGCGTACCTGGACAAGTGTAATTTGCATCAGGAGAAATACTTACACCAGCCAATACTGAAGGTGTTTCTGTTATAACAGCGCTTCCGATCATCGCACTCGAAGGAACATTCGGGGCAAAACCAATAACAGTATATGTGCCTGCAAGCTGATTTCCGAAAGTGATGGCTGAACCAGTACCATATACCTCAGGAAATTGGGTTACTCCATCTTTAACTAAATAATAGGCAACACCGCTTTCAGAATTAGCCAAACTTACCGGTAAGCCTTCACCACCCTGACAATATGAACCACCGCCAGTAACAGGATAAGGTGTCGGATTCCATCCAAATGCGTTGTAACAGATATAGGCATTTACTCCCATGTTCACGGCGAGTGGAACAATTCCAGAACTATACTTTGCAACTTTTGTCGGATACTGAGGAGTTACAGCTGTATTTGGCTGAAAGTAAAATCCCGGAGGATAAATTAAATAAAACGGAGCAGTAGAATTGAGTTTCAGGCGAACAATCCGGGTATAGGGATATTCGGATGAAATTGACGTACCTGATCCGGCTCCGGGAGCAGGCCGGGGTGCAAGTTTGATAACATATGGAGGAGGAGATCCGGTACCAGTATAAGTAATAGAAGTCGGGACCTGAGCGGCTACCAGGTCGGACGAGCCAGCTACAATGCCTGCGGTAAGTGTTCCGCCAGCATACAATGCAGGGTCAATGTTAATACCACACTGGACAGCAGCTAATTCAAAAGGCTGTGAGCCTGTTCTTATAATTCTGACATCAAACTCTAAAGTACGGTCTGATGTTAACAGGATGTTATCGATAAAAATTGAGAACTCAGTTCCATAAACCGGGTTACATTGAGAATGTGCCGGGTTTGAAACGGTTGTAAACAACAAGACTAATAAGGACCACTGTAACCGAATAATCTGTACTTTCATTTTGAAGGATTTTAAAATAACAACCTACATTGGGAATTATTGGATGGTATTCATATTCCGAAAGTGATAACAGGAGCGAAAGTTAGCAAGGGAGAGTAAAAGCAATTTGCACGATAATCAGCGAATTGGTTGGCTTTTAGTATTTTTAGCTGCATCTGGTGAAGAGTCGCAAGAAATTTCAAATCAAATATAGGAATAAATTACCTATGAATTGTAAAATATTTTCGGGGTTCTTAAATCCTGATATTAGGGATTAATCCCGCTTATCTTGTTGCCCCGAATACCATGCCTGAAATCATAGGTACTAGCCAGATTATCCATACAAAAATGCTGAAACGGTGAAAGTTCAAAATCAGTTTTTCCTGGTTTTTCAGAAGTACAACAGTTGCCCACACTGCATGAAAAAGCATCAGTAGGATGGCAATATTGCCTGTTATTCCATGAAATGTTAGTCTGAACAAACTTCCTGATAACATACTCATGGCGGCTGTTCCTATTGTGTCGCAGATGAGGCCTGACCAGAAAAAGGCAGTATGCCACCATTTTAGCTTTCGCTGTAATTTTTCAGCCCATACTCCGATCGTATATAGCAGGCAGGCTAAGTTGATAAAAACTATTGCATAGATCAAGGTGGGATTCATTTCTTCAGGCTTGGGTTGTAAATGTAATGATAAAAATAACCCTGACAGGATTTTGATATCCGTCAGGGTTAGTGCTAGTACTTGTATAGAAGGAATTAGCTTATATTTTCACTTACTGGAAGTCCATATTCTTCATACATCCTAATATCGAGTTTTTCGAGTTCATCCAGCACCGGGTTATAAATTTCGGGAATAACCGGGCGGAACACGCCCTTAACACTAATGTCGCCTTTCAGGATCATTTCTACGCCTATTGCTGCCGGAAGGGCAACAGTACGGGCAATTGAAGTATCAGTTGCCAATGTGCCGAAATCGAGCATACGCGAACGTACAACTTCCTGTTTGCCATCTGGATATGAAGCAAGGAAAGTATGCTGCATAACAACCATGTCGCGCTCTTCGCGTCCAAGTTCCATTTTAGCGATCATTACATCGGAAGTGACTTCGAAAGGTGAATCAACAGTCCGGTTCATCGGGGTATTATCAAACAATCCAAGCCATTCCATGGCTTTAAGGGCATGATCATCTACACCAAGACCAAGATAAGCGGCTACTTTTTCCTTGATATTTCCAGGATCAGATGCGCCAATCTGCATAGCCATAAAGCCGGCATAGGTTTTTCCGGTCATATCAATCTTATCATAAGAGATAAGTTTCAGCTCTTTCATGGCATCGATGGTTTCGCACCAACCCTTGAATCGGAATGTGCCACGGAACATGGTCTTTGTTTCAGGGATACCATAGATATCAATATAAGCAATGGAATCACGGTTTGGGTAAACTTCAAGATCACCTACTTCCGGAAAACTGACCTGGAATGGTTTTTTGAACAGATCCTGCGTTGGCACATCAACTTCTTTTCCATGGCGCAAATATTTGCCATCGTTGTTACCGGCCATTACTACACCTTTGGGACTCCAGGAGAACTTGTATTTAAAAGGGTTGGTTGCTGCTTCAGGAGCTGGCAAAGCGCCACAAATCGAATAGAATTCTTCGATCTTTCCACCTTTTGAATGCACTGTATCAATAATGCGCATGGCCGACATGTGGTCGATTCCAGGGTCGAGGCCGAGTTCATTGAGGATAATGACACCGGCAGCTTTTGCTTCGGCATCAAGATCCTGCATTTCTGGTTTTACGTAAGAAGTAGTTACCATGTTTTTCTTAAACCTGATGCAGTGTTTTGCAACCATTACATGGTGAGTGTATGGAAGCAGGCTAACAGTAAGATCATGGCTGCTGATCATGCTTTCGAGCGCAGGCTGGTCTTCTACAGTCCAGGCAACAGCCTTTCCGTTTGGATGGCTGTCGATCATTTCTTCAGCTTTTGATTTGGTACGCGTGGCAACGGTAACTTGCATTCCTTTGCTCAGGAGGTGCTTTACGATAGGTTTTACAACCATTCCTGCACCGAGGATTAGAACTTTTTTCATTTGGTTTAGAATTATATTGTTTTACTTAATGGGTCGAAAGAAATAGTAATTAATGACCAGCAAATTCGAAAATGTTTATTCAAAAATTACATTATTCCACTGCCAGGACAAACTGCTCAAGATATTTATAATCAGGTGTCAATTCTCCATTGTGTAAGATAAGGCCTTTTTTTATTGCTTTTGGAAGGTCCAGATCTTCGAACTGCTCACTAAAATCTGCATCAGCTATTGGTTTCACAAAATTTACCAGTACATCAGCAAATCCATTGGACGAATCGCGCGGAAGTTCGCTGGGAAGGATATCCACTGCCATCACCAGCAATCCATCTCCTTCTGAACCCATTTTTGGCTGCCTGGTTTTGGGATCATAAACAAAAATCGGATCTTCGATCACAGTGCCATGGTGGGTACATTCCACCGATCCATCAACATCGCAGGTAATATCACCGATCACGGTCAATTTCGGCCGACCACCGGCATACAAGGTTTCAAGATAATCCTTGGTCACAAGCCTGGGATAACGATCATCCCAGTACATACAATTCATGAGCATACTAATGTGGGGGACGTATTTTTCAAATTGTCCGTGGTAGTTTGCCGGATTGGCATAATAATCATGAAGGTCGAAACGTGCTTCCGGATTATTTGGTTTAGCCAGGTCTTCTTCTTTGAAAATAATTTTATATACAATATTATCTGGCAAATGTTTACGCCTTTTCAGGCTCAGTAATTTCTCCGGCGAAATCTCTTTAACAGGCAATAAACCTAATATTTCCTGAGCACCGGCTGAAACATTTCCATAGCCTGTAAATGCAATTGTAAGGGGATGCAATTCAGGCGGAAGGCCACCTTCGGCAATGATTTGGCCAACTTCAGAAATCACCTTCTTTGCATCTTCGAGTGAAGCATAGTGATGTGCTTGTTTTATTCTGGCAAATGGAGTGTCGTAACCATAATATTTGAGGCGAAGCCCCAACGACCAAAGGGAATTGATCATACCGGCCAGACCAGCATACTTACCAAAAAATATCATCCGCTTTCCCTGCTCATCAATGATCTTTTCGTAATCGATCAGGTTGCATTTCAGCTCCATCATCCGGCGAAGCATCGGCATATTGTATTTCTGCCCTTTGATAACATGGGAGAAAAAAACATAAGTCTTGGATTCCTCGAAAAAAGATTCCGGCATCTCTTTAACACCGAAAATTACATTGCACTGATGGAGATCGTTTGCTATAACAGCCCCTGCCTGGCGGAATTCATCATCGGAAAAAATGCGTTTTGCAGACGACTGAACTATAATGTCAAGTTTTTTATTATTGATTAGCCTTTCAACATGTCTTGGTGTTAGTGGCGCCCTCCGCTCCATCACATATTTGTCTTCGTGCCTGATGCCAATGAAATTACTCATAAGTTTGTGTGGTTTGCCCCTTAGTTTACAGGGGTTGTAGTTTGTATTAAAGCGCCGCAAACTTACCAATATTTTAATACATTTGCAGCCTTAATATATTATTTATTCTGCTGCAATTAATACCGCTAAAGACTTAGCATATAAATGGTTAAACACAAGCATCCATTAGTCGCCCGCATTTGGAGGATAATCAAAGCCGTCACCTTGTTCTTTTTTATTTCAACTATTCTTGTTTCCCTGATTTATCGTTTTGTGCCACCTCCTGTTACCCCACTTATGCTGATGCGCGTGATTGAGCAACTGGCCGAAGGAACGGAACTTAAACTGGATAAATCGTGGGTTTCTTATGATGAAATTTCTCCAAACCTTGTCAGGGCAGTAATCACATCTGAGGACAACAATTTTTTAGAGCATTATGGCATTGATTTTGAGGCAATCGAAAAAGCAAGGAAGCTAAATGAACATGGTAAAAAACTAAGGGGAGCAAGCACTATTTCTCAACAAACAGCAAAAAATGTTTTCCTTTGGCCGGGACGTAATTACATCCGAAAGGGATTGGAAGTTTACTTCACTTACCTCATTGAAATTACATGGAGCAAACAACGGATTATGGAAGTCTATCTCAACGACATAGAAATGGGCAACGGTATTTATGGAGCTGAAATGGCTTCGCAAACTTATTTTCATAAACCAGCCGTTGACCTTACCCGGAGTGAAGCGGCTCTTATAGCTGCTGTTCTTCCAAATCCACGCAAATGGAGCCCTGCACATCCGACACCTTATATCATGCGAAAAAAAAACTGGATTCTTGGACGAATGAACAAGTTTCGGAATCCTGAATAGACTCACTACAAATATTTCAATCTAATGAACCAATTTATAAACTAACAAAACTAATGTCGATGAAACGAATTTTCTTACTGCTGGCCGTAGTGCTATTTTCTGCTATTACACAAGCGCAAATGAGTAATCTGATTTTTTTCTCTGAGCAAGGGGAACGCTTTTCGGTGATCCTCAATGGCGTACTTCAAAACGCCAATCCCGAAACCAACATTAAAGTAACAGATTTGCCTGCCCCAAGTTACAAACTAAAAATAATATTCGATGATACAAAGCTTTCACAGATCGATAAAAACCTGATGTATAAGCAAGGATTTGAAAGTACTTTCGTAATAAAGAAAAATAACAAAGGAGAATATATAGCACGTTGGATGAATGATGTTCCCCTTGCGCAAGCTATGCCTCCCAGCCCGGGTCAATCAATAATTGTTTATACAACGATCCCGGCTGTACCTCAAACAACAACTGTGACCCAATCACTTACCACTACAACAACCAGGAATGACAACACAAGCGGTGCTTCGGTTGGTATTTCTGTGAATGATCCGGACATGGCTGTCAACCTGAATCTAAATTTAAATGGCAATGGAACTGGCAGCAGTTCGCAAACAACCACTTATTCTACAACTACCACTACTACAACTTCAGGAACCCCGGATCAAACTTACCCAACAAACCCACCTCCTAAACAAGATTTTGTACTGCCTGATTATAATGGACCATATGGGTGTCGACATCCAATGTCGCCGCAGGATTTTAATTCAGCCAAACAATCCATCAGCAGTAAATCATTTGAGGATAGTAAACTCGCAATAGCAAAACAGATAATTAATACAAACTGCCTGCTCTCTGCGCAGGTAAAGGAGATAATGCTGCTTTTCTCATTTGAGGACACACGTCTTGATCTGGCAAAGTATTCGTATGGCTATACCTGGGATATTGGCAACTATTACAAATTAAACGATGCCTTCACTTTCGAATCATCTATTGACGAACTAAATGCTTTTATTAACGGGAGTTCACGTTAGTCAGGACGGGTTCAATAAAGCAAATGCTTCTAATACAATTTCTCCCGCTTGAGAAGATAAGGTAATAGAACATGTTCAAAACCAAGGTTAATATCAGCTTCAACAAGGTCGATTCGGTATTGCCCGCAACGGAGTTTTAATTCAGTTTCGAACGCCCCAACGGATTTGAGATATTCTTCTTTTACTTCGCGAGGCTGAACACGTATTTCCTCGCCCGTTTCGAGGTCGATAAACCGGTATGGACGATTTTCGAATTCGAACCCTATTTCTTTGCTTTTATCTACCACATGGAACAGGATTACTTCGTGCTTGTTATGCCTGAGGTGCTGCAAAGCAGGAAAAATTTCATCAGCCTGACCACTTTCAAACATATCGCTGAACACAACCACGAGCGAACGTTTGTGAATATTCTCGGCTATATAATGTAAGGCTTCAGCAGCATGTGTTGGCTTCCTTATTTCCACGGGTAAAGGAGCAAGTAGTTTTTCTAATTCAGTGAAAAGATATTTGTGATGGACAGTGCTCGACCGCGATTGTGTATGTTTTTCAATTTCGGACGAAAATACACTAAGACCTACAGCATCGCGCTGTTTGCGTAACAATTGAATAATTGAAGCGGCAGCATAAATGGAGAATGTAATTTTATTCAGGTTATCAACCGAAGGCTTTTCAAGGTTCGGGAAATACATTGACGAAGAATTGTCAATTACCAATTGACAACGAAGATTTGTTTCTTCTTCAAACCGCTTGGTGTAGAGCCTGTCAGTCCGACCATATAGTTTCCAATCGATGTGCTTGATTGATTCCCCGGAATTATAGAGCCTGTGTTCGGCAAACTCTACCGAAAACCCATGAAAAGGACTTTTATGAAGGCCGGTAATAAAACCTTCCACCACCTGCCTGGCAAGAAATTCGAGCGACCCGAATTGTTGCAGCCTATGCTGGTCAATGGAATAAGCCATATTATATGTAATGGAGCAGGAGTTAGTTTTCAGATAATAAGCCAGTGAGCGTGATATTCAAGCTGCAGCTCAGTCAATGGTAAAAGAATTTCAATGATGCAGGCACTGATATGTTTAATCTGTATCCGGACAGATATATCCGGAAATCATAATAATTTCTCAAGTTTGGCTGCAATCACCGATTTTGGCACAGCGCCTACCTGTTTATCTACAATTTCGCCTCCTTTAAAAAACAAAATTGTAGGGATATTCCTGATGCCAAACTTACTTGTTACAGCCGGGTTGCTGTCAACGTCGAGTTTCCCGACAACTGCTTTACCTTCATATTCTTTGGCTATTTCCTCGATAATCGGACCAACCATGCGGCAAGGGCCACACCATTCAGCCCACAAATCCACAAGCACCGGCTTGTCAGCTTTAAGAACAACTTCATCAAAATTTGCATCGGTTAATTGAAGAGCCATAGTATTTTCTTTTTAATCGTTAGGTTATAAAGGACTTTTAGCAAAGATACATGTTTTTACAGAGTTGATTTGCGCTTTATGTAATTTTGAACGAATCGCAATATTAATTCACTTTAAGTTGGAAATCCGGATTATACTCCCGAAGAGCATGCACAAGACCAGCGCATGTAATGCGTTTTTTACTTTGCAACTCAAGTGAAATCTGCTGGTCTTTATCTGTCACAATAATTTTAAAAGGGCAAGACCCCTTGTGCGAAGCAACAATATGAGCGACAGAGTCCACCATCAACTCATCAATTTCATCGCTGGGCAAAAACAAAGTTACTTGTTTGGGAAATTTCTCCATCACATCCGCCAGTAGTGTCATTTGGACAATTTTCAATTCAAACTGATCGGGTTGGTTAAACCGGTTCGCAACGCGGGCTTTAATATGCACAGAAGTTCCGTCAATAAGAAAATGTTTCATCTTTAGATAATCTTCCGAAAAGAGAGTGAAACGGTACGAACCGCTGAAATCTTCGAGGACGAAACTTCCCATTGGTTTACCGTTTTTGGTGGTTTTTTGCTGTGCCATGTTGATTATGCCAGCCAGCCCCAAATCCTTGCCTTTGTAAGGCGTAAGGTCGTCCTTAATATCACCTGGAGAAACATTGCAGAAGTAATCAATGGCATCACGGTAATCGTCCAAAGGATGGCCCGACATGTAAAAGCCGGTAACTTCCATCTCCTTCTTCAATTGCTCCAGAAAAGTCCATGGCTCACAAAATGGCATCCGGATTTCGGGCATTTCCGATTCTACCACCTCGCCAAAAAGCGATGCCTGTGCTGATTGTAACCTGGCCTGAGCAGTTCCCCCGTGGCGGATGACTTTTTCAAGAAATATGATTTCCTCCGAAGGTTCTTTCTGAAAATACTGGGCCCGGTGCGTCCCTTCAAATCCATCAAATGCACCGGCAAGCGCAAGGGCTTCCAGACAACGTTTATTTACCGAACGGAGGTTTACACGGCTTGTCAGATCAAAAATGTTGCGAAAAGGCCCGTTTTGATCCCGTTCGTCAATAATTGCCAGAGCGGCAACTTCACCAACGCCTTTTACAGCAGCCATTCCAAACCTGATTTCTCCTTTTTTATTCACAGAGAAGTCGATCACTGATTCATTAACATCAGGTCCAAGGACCTTAACACTCATCCGCTTACATTCATCAATAAAGAATGTTATTTTCTTGATATCGCTTAAGTTATGCGTTAGTGTTGAAGCCATGAACTCAGCCGTATAGTGGGCTTTGAGAAAGGCTGTCTGGTATGCTACTATTGCATAACAAGTAGAATGGGATTTGTTAAAGGCATAGGACGCAAAGGCTTCCCAATCTGTCCAAATCTTTTCGCAAATTTTCAGGTCGTGGCCATTCTTTTCGCAACCTTCCATAAACATGGTTTTCTTCTTATTCAACTCTTCCATGTTTTTCTTACCCATTGCTTTACGCAAAGTGTCAGCATCGCCCTTCCCAAACCCTGCCAGTTTCTGCGAAAGCAACATTACCTGTTCCTGATAAACTGTTATACCATAGGTGTCTTTCAATATTTCCTCCATGGCCGGGAGGTCGTAATGAATTACTTGCTTCCCGAATTTTCGCAGGATATAACTTGGAATATACTCTTTTGGTCCCGGCCGGAAGAGAGCATTCATAGCAATAAGGTCTTCTATCTTGTCTGGCTGCAGATCCTTCAGGTATTTTTGCATTCCTCCCGACTCAAACTGAAAAATGCCATTCGTTTCGCCACGCTGGAATATTCCGAATGTTTTGGGATCGTTAAGTTCTATAGTATCTATATCAATATCAATATCGTGGTTTTTCTTAATCAGGATAAGGGCATCACGAATAATGGAAAGAGTTTTAAGGCCAAGAAAGTCCATTTTAATGACTCCGGCATCTTCGATTAGTTTGCCATCGTACTGCGTCACCAGCAGGTCGGACTCCTTGGAAGTGGCCACAGGGATGATTTCCATAAGATCCTTAGGCGCAATGATTACTCCTGCGGCATGAATCCCTGTATTGCGCACGGTACCTGAAAGGACTAAAGCCTCTTTGATCACTTGCGCTTTAATATCTGTTCCACCAGCCAATTCTCTAAGTTTCTTAACACCTTCCAGTTCCTCTGCATTCAACTTTTCAACTTCCTTAAGTCCTTTATCCCCTTCAAACGGGGCTTCGAGCAACCTGAATAATTGTATGCCAGCACGCTCGGGCACAAGGCGCGACATTTCATTTGAAACAGGGATATCTACTTCAAGTACTCGCGCAACATCCTTAATACTGCTCCTTGCAGCCATTGTTCCGAATGTAATGATCTGTGCTACCTGGTTCCGTCCATATTTATCAACAACATAATCAATCACTTTCTGACGCCCGTCGTCATCAAAGTCTGTATCAATATCCGGCATGCTATGCCTGTCAGGATTGAGGAACCGTTCAAACAGGAGATTATACTTGATAGGATCTATATTCGTAATTTTAATGCAATAGGCAACAACTGATCCGGCAGCCGAACCACGCCCCGGCCCAACAAATACGCCAAGATCGCGACCAGCCTTAATAAAATCCGAAACTATCAGGAAGTAACCGGCAAAACCCATAGTTTTAATAGTGAACAACTCAAAGTCAATCCGCTCTTCGAGTTCGGGCGTTAATTCTTTGTACCTGATGCGGGCACCTTCGTAAGTGAGATGCCGCAAATAATCATCCTGGGATTGAAAGCCTTCCGGAATAACAAAATGTGGCAGAAGTATATCTTTTTTGAGTTCGAGAAGTTCCACTTTATCGGCTATCTCGCCCGTATTATCAATTGCTTCAGGAAGATCCTCAAACAATTTACTCATCTCAGCCGTGTTCTTGAAATAAAACTGGTCGTTGTAAAATGCAAACCGTTTTCCCTTTATCGATTCTTCATTATCACCATAATCTTTGGCTGTTGGTGTACTTTTCTTCTCACCGGTATTAATGCACAGCAGGATATCGTGAGCGTTATAATTTGCCTGTTCCACATAGTGAGAGTCGTTTGAGGCAATCATTTTAACATTGTAACGGGCGGCAAAATCCATCAGTACACTGTTTACTTTCTCCTGCTCCGGGATGCCGTGGCGCTGTAATTCAATATAATAATCAGGGCCGAACAGATCCAGCCACCAGCGGAATACTTCTTCTCCTTTGGCTTCGCCCTGGTTCATAATGGCACGGGGAACTTCGCCGGCAAGGCAACATGTGGTAGCAATAAGGCCTTTATGATATTTCAGGATCAGCTCTTTGTCAATTCGCGGGTATTTGGAATAAAAGCCTTCGGTGAATCCCAGAGAACTTAGTTTGACAAGGTTACCGTATCCTTCCGCATTTTTTGCAAGCAATAGCTGATGGAAGCGCTGGTCGCGGTCGTCGCGGGTGAAATGCTTTTTGTGCCGGTCGTTTACAACATAGAACTCGCAGCCAACAATTGGTTTTACCTGGTTTGCAGGATCTTTTTTATTTATTTTGGCAGCGTGGGCAACAAACTCAAAAACCCCGAACATGTTTCCATGATCGGTAATTGCTATTGCAGGCATGCCATCAGCCTTGGCTTTTTTGAACAGAAGCTCAATATCTGCTGCTCCGTCAAGTATAGAGTATTGCGTGTGAACATGTAAATGCGAGAAAGAAGGCATGCGGAAATACTGGAAATTAGGAGGTTAGTTAATTCTGAACTTTTGCATAAAAGTAGGCAAAAAGGCTTCGGAATACCTTGGTGTTGAAAACTATTAACAACTCGAATAAGGATGTAGTTTTGCATGCCAAAAGGAGCAATTCAACTATTGCCTACCTTTGAGGGCATCATAAAAACAAACCTTCATTGAGAATAAATAGCCAACGTATAATAAAATGCCTGAAGAAATCTGCTTTCTATTTCATGGCATTAATCCCTGTTATACTGGCAGCCGCGTTAATTTTTCGTCATCCCATTACCGGGGCTTTGCTGAACCGGAAAATTAACCGTTTCAATGAGCATTATCAAGCTAAACTGGCAATCGGATCCTTCAGTTTTAATGGTGTGACCGGAATAAGTTTTAATAAAATCAGCCTGAAACCAGCGGATGGCGACACGCTGATGAAAATAGGTTACCTACATGCCAATATCAATTTCTGGAAACTGTTCCGGTTCAGGCTTAGCCTCGAAAACCTGGAAATGAAAGATGCACTTTTCAGACTCATCAGGCACGACAGCATAACAAATTATATGTTTCTTGTTGATGCCGGCAAAAAAACAGCGGTTAACGAATCGGATTCTATCCAACCGACCGATTTTGCCAATCGCGCCGACCGCCTGCTTAGTGCTATGTTCAATCAGATTCCATCTACAATCACCATTAATAATCTGCGCATTTCAGCCGATCTCAATTCAAATTGTTTCGGATTTTACCTGCCTCAGCTTGCAATTACCGACCACGAATTTGAAACTACAATTGAAGAAATTGACAATGGCAAGATAACTCCCTGGATTCTACGAGGCAACCTGGATGCCGGCGAACGCTCTGCAGGTTTTAAAATTTTTGCAGGAAACCACGAGCAGATCGTATTGCCATACATTAGTCAACGCCTTGATACGCATATCGGATTCGACACTTTACGATTCAGCCTCACCGGCACCAGTCCTGTTGATGATGTTGTTACTTTGACCGGAGTCGCGTCGTTGAGTAACCTGGTTGTAAACCAACCCCGCATCAGCAGCGAGGATGTAGTCTTCGGCAAAGGGCTGGTTGATTATAAAATCAATATTGGCACTGATTACATTGAACTGGATAGCACAAGCCGGTTTATATTCAACAAAATTGAAGCAAATCCTTATATCAGATACAAGGCGCAACCAACAAAGCAAATTACGCTGATCCTGAATAAACCTGAGTTTGCTGCCGCTGATTTTTTCGAATCCCTGCCAAAAGGATTATTTTCTAACCTTGATGGCCTGAAAACAAGCGGTGACCTGAGTTTTTATTTCAAATTCATGGTTGATCTGTCAAAGCCTGATTCCCTTTATTTTTCTACAGGTCTGGAAAGGAAACACTTTCGCATTGTAAGCTACGGCAATACCAATCTCAGTAAAATGAGTGAGCCGTTTGAATATACAGCTTATGAGCGGGGAGTTCCTGTAAGGACGTTTGAAGTCGGTCCTGCCAATCCCAATTTCCGGCCTCTGGATGCCAT
>Ga0268283_1000836_pt1 | contig 17140 bp, 26 predicted proteins | sample saktaG_13_FD_190140 | JGI IMG/M metagenome (GOLD analysis project Ga0268283, IMG submission 190140) | Saline water microbial communities from Sakinaw Lake, British Columbia, Canada - sak_2013_06_06_36m | ecosystem: Environmental > Aquatic > Non-marine Saline and Alkaline > Saline ... | reverse complement strand
GCATACTGACCGAGAAATCCTCGGATTTCTGCTTTACCAATCCCCATAGCTCGGGTAATTGTTTGGCTTTGGCTGCGTCGGTTTGGTCCATGACCGCTTGGCCATCGCTTTTTTGCCCGCCCTTTTTGAGCCGATCAATCTCGCCGGAGGTATATCCGCCGAGGAATTTCTGAACCTTACTGGAATATTCGCCAAACACATCCTCTAAAACGCTGGTTGACATCTTGCTACTGCGTTTCAGTGTCTCGATTTGCTGGTTGAGGTGTTCATACACTTTTTGAGGTTGCTTGGATGCCAACAACTCTTCCATGTGTTTTTTCGCTGTATCCCCGGCATATTTCTCGTTAGCGGCTAATTCCGCCATATCCCTGCGGGCGATTTCGTTCCCCTGCTTGGCCGCAAACTCCAGGGCTTCATAGCTTTTCCAATCACGATCCTGACCCTCGATTTGGCCACGAACATAATTCTCTCTATAGAGATTCTTGGCCAGAGCCCCCGAATATTGTGGAGCCCGATCAGCCAATTTGTCCAACGTGTTTCCAGCGACTTCACTGCTACCTGTCACCGGTATCAGATACGCCAAATGAGCAAGCAGGTCGTCAATCGACCATCCCTTCGCCGCATACGTTGGACCGGCCTTACTCAGTGCTTGGGCGATTTCATCAGGGTTTGCAGAACTATCCCTGGAAATTTGATTTAATTTGCCCAAAAAATCTTTCGCAAACGTCTTTTTCTGATCCTCTGGTAGACTAGAAGCAAAGGCGGCCATCATTTTCTTGTAGAATTGAGTCGCCTGGACAAAGCTGCCGCCGAGTTCACTCATATAATACGTCATTGATTTGAAGGCTTCTATCCGTTCATCCTCGGGCCGTGTCGATAGCGCCGAATTGATTTCAAATGCGCCACGGATTAGGTCATCTCGTGATACCTGATGTTTGTCCCGGATCTCGCTGAAATATTGCTCATACAAGGACAAATTATCCATGTGCGTTTCGGCGAAAACTTTCGATTTGGCTACGGCTTCAGACCCCAGGGCCCAGTTGAATATTTCCCCACCGCCCTTCGCTGCCAAAATACCCACGGCGGCGGCCTTAATGAGCCCCAGACTATTACTGATTTTCTTTTGGGTGTGTTCGAGGTGTGTGGACATCTTTTCTAAATGTTTGCCGAATTCTGGGGCCTGGTTCATTGAGGCAGAGAATGATTTCCACTGACTCTCGAGACTTTTCAACCGAGACTCAAACTCATTCCCACCCTGCATTTTAAAATTTACGCCAACATCTGTTATCGCACTCATGTCGTTACCCCCGATTGTTGTCCGGGCATGTTTGCTGGTGGTGTCACCCTCGGTGGGCAGCCCAATTCGGTATAGAGGGACTCGAATGTTCCGAGGGGCCTGATGTTCGTCATTTCCAAGAACATCTCCACGGTGGCAATCTGACCGGCATTTAAACCTAACCTCGAATAGTCATTGTCATAGGGTAGCAAATAGCTATCAAGACTCACCCTGAGTTGGTCGGCCATTTGTGTAGCCTCGCAAGCATCGACGACAAGGTTCAACATTTTATCGTAATCAACTTCGCTGCCAATCGTAGGGAAATCCACATGCTGTTGAATCCATTCGCATTGCTCGCCCACGGCGTTGACAACGGCGATGATTCGTTTGCAGTCTGCTATTATGGAAAATAAGTCTGACGACATATCACACGTCCCTTGTGCGCCCACCAATGAAACTGTTGAGGCCCAGGTTGACCTTACCCAACAGCGGCGCTTGGGCATCACTCAAGTAGTCCAGCATGATTTTCCTGGACACATCATTCAGATCCAAACGCAATACGTTTTCTTTTATCCGCCGAATCTCAGCCAATATTTCAAGTAATTCTGTATTCATTATGGCCTCGTTCCGCCGTTCACGAACCAATCGGGAAATGGGTGTTCACTGTAGGATAGGCTCTCATCAATAATCACTCGTGCTTTTTCGCCCATACACTCAAAACCCGAGATATATCCAATTGTTACACCGTTGGTCCAATCCTGCGGTCGGAAGGCTCTGTCGATTCTAATCGGCTGAAATACCCGCTGCCTCAGCGCATGGCTCTGGTCGATCAACAAAATTTGGTTGTTAGGCACGTCCGGGGAAACGTAACGAGTAACAGAGTCCGGTTCTGGTTTGTTCACAAGGTTGATTTGGGATCGCCCCAGGGCCCTCTCCTTGAATTCGTCAATCAGTCCTATTTTGTAGGCCATAGACTCGTTAGCAACTGCGGCATAATAGCTCTCACCCAAAACAGCGCCCTTGGTCCAGGTCCGAAGGAAATCGCTGTAGTCAATCCCTGTGGCGACATCATTAACACCAATAATCGGCGCTGCGTTTAGACCACTTGTGAGGTCGCCCGAAATCAGTGCGGTTACGGCCCTCTGGTTTTCCTTGACAGCATACCGCCGACCAATGTCGATGATCCAATTCTGCGTGATATTCAGCGGCGTGGACCGATTGAGTTCTTCGGAAAGTCTGAATGTCACACCATATTTTTCCAGGCGGATTGATTCCTGTCCCATAGAGACTCGTGCTTCCGGGAAGTTTTCACCTTCTGCGGTGCGGGTAGGTTCACCCGAAAACTGTAGCCATCCTCTGCGTGCATCATCCAGCGGGGTCTTTACACCAGTTTCGCAACACAACGCCGACCATAGTTCGCGCCCACCACTTGGGGTCTGACTGAATCCTCGGATAAATAAATCCGTTATCAACACACTGAACAATGACCTGAAGTCGCTATCCATTGTCGCAAGTTCGTTGAGCGTTATCTTGGCAGGGTCTGCGCCCATAGCCTCCAGATAGTCCGGCCATGCAAGAGGTTCACCCCGTTTGTTGAGCCATATATCTCCGCCATCGGGTCTGGTCTGGCCGAATTCCTCGAAGGTTATCATTGTCCCTGGCCCGAGGTCCGGCGCTGTCAGTGCGGAATATGCCTTGAGAAGTTCACCTTTCAATCGGCGCTTCAGTTCTGCATCGGTTATCTTGCCACCTCTACGGTTCTTACTGTCGGGGGTGTTGACGTTCCACTCACCATACTCAGCACGCTTCGGGCATCCAAACATAGATTCAACTTGCTTCATTTTCTATATCTCCATCTATTACGGGTAATTGTCCTTTATCAATCTGTCGCTGAAGTTCCCTCAGTTGGCGCTTGATCCCATTCTCGATGATACTGCGCTGACTCATGCCCGTGCGGGCAGCCATCTCGCGGAGCTCACGCAGTATCGTTTCACTCGTATGGCAGACCAGTTGCCGACGATATGTGCTGTTAATCTGAGGTATCCCATTCTTGGTGCGATTCATTTGAATCACCTTTCTGCTACTTTTTTATAGCCAAACAATGTAAAAGTCAACCAAAAACGCGTAGCGAACACACATTAAATGCAATTATTACGCGGTTGTTTCGCGGTCAAGGAAACATTATGCGATGTGCAAGCAACATTGCGGGTGCGTCAGCCATTGGCCGTCTGTAGTCGATTCTGGGGGTGTTTCTGGTGTTAGGCGAGGGATTATCTATTAAAACGGGGAAATAGGCTGAGAATGGATTTTAGCGGTGGTTTTCTTGATGCGTGGGTTTTGGCTTATTTTTCAACTGTGAGCGTGTGTTTCATGCCAAGTTTCTCTTGACAAGGGAAGCGCTTTAGATATTAACGGCATTATTGATAAAGGCTACAACGTTGTCATTGTCCACAACGGGAACACACCATGAGGATCATCGCTATTGCTAATCAAAAAGGTGGTTCGTCTAAAACCACGGTATCTGTCAATCTGGCCGCAGGTCTGGCAGAGCGGGATAAACGTGTCCTTCTCATAGATATAGACCCCCAGGCCAACGCAAGTCAGTGGTTTGGAATACATGATCCGGGTAGAGGTTTGTTGGATGTTTTTGTTGATAATAACAGCCTTGTCGATATTGTCCACAATACATCCTTTGGGGTTGATGTGATTCCGTCGTCACCATGGATGATACAAGCGGAAAAATTGTTACTTGGCGAAGTTGGATCTGAAAGTATGCTGCGTCGGAAGATGAAGGCTCTACCCTGTAAATGGGATTATGTCTTAATCGACTGCCCACCGAATTTGGGGGTATTGTCAATTAATGCGCTTGTTGCCGCTAATGAGGTTATCGTTCCCGTCCTCGCCCAGATCCTCTCCGTTGTGGGACTGACTCAGCTACTAGAAACATTGGAAGTGGTTAAAAGCCGCATTAATCCCAATGTCGCTATTTCCGGTATTGTTGTTTCACGCTTTGACGCAAGGACCAGACACTCCCAGGACGTTGTAGACACACTGAGAGAGAGATTCGGCGATTTGGTCTACAATACCATCATTAGAGAAAACATCCGCATTGCAGAGGCCCCGAGCTTTGCTCAACCAGTTATAGCTTATGACTCACACAGTAGAGGCTCAAAAGATTTCAGGGAATTAGCGACTGAGGTAATATCACAAGAGGTCATATAACGGGAATACCGGCATATTCTACTTGACGGAATAATAGTCCTTTGCTAGACAGGAGACAACATGGAGAAGAAACGAACAATAGGGATGAATCCGCTTGATCTGATGGTTGCGCCGACGAAGGCTGTTCCTAAACAGAAACTAACAGTTTATCTCATCCCGTCTGTAGTCGAACGCGTGCGGAATGCCGTCTATTGGACACCTGGGGAAACACTAGCCAGCTTCACGGAAGAGGCTCTGTCAAAGGCTTTACAGGTGGTTGAGGCTGAGAGAGGTGGTCCATTCCCTAGTCGAAAAAGTGAATTGAAGGCAGGAAGACCGCCGAAATGATTTGACGGATGGCGTTCCGATTCGATATGAGTTGCGTGAAATTGGTGGTGGTTATCCGATAGACCATCGCTAGAATAGAAACATAGACCCCTTAGAACGGCCAAAACCAGCTCCTACTTTGGCGGTGGAAAGCTGGCTTCGTATTGTTCAGGGTAACGCCCGAGTTATGTTCTGGCCCAGAGGTCAGTTGTATTCCGAGTGTCACCCTATAATTTTGCCGTTTCTGGGTCAAGTCTTTTTTTCATAGGAGATCCAGAAATGTTCATCTCACCTGAAATCCTCGATTCATCCGAAATCCCCGGCGGCGTTAAACATCTGTTGCGCATTCTATTAGACTTCTCAGACAAGCACGGCGAATGTTTCCCTGGTCAAGCTAGACTGGCCCTGAGAATGGGGAAGAGCATCCGATCCGTGCGGCGATATATTCGTCTAGCTGAAGAGCTACGATTGATTAGCGTCCGTCACAGGTGGCTCAATACGTCTGTCTATACGCTCCTCTGTCTAGTCCGGCCAAAAGTTATCAACAAACAGGACACGGTGTCCCAGAAACTTAACCCACTGAAGAAAATACAAACGTTACAATCAAAAACCAACGTCGCTGAAGTTAAGATTTGCCTGGAAGATAGCAAAGAGGTTCTTGGAGAATCAGTATTCACTAGAAATAGGGGATGGCTATATCAGTTAATTCGTAAGTGCGGATATGACTTGTATCAGGAATGTCTCCACTGGCTCCGTAACGCTATGCTCATGGCCGAGTGTGAAGGGAAGCCGATCAACGCCCCATGCGGGATGCTGACGTGGCATATCAGGAAGTTTTGTTGAGGTGTGAAGGGCCACGCCCGCGCGCGAGGGCAATACGTCGGGGGTTGCTGTGCATTATGAAGGGTAGGGGCCTTCCGTCAAGGACAGGGGGCCGGTATGGTTCCAAAGCCTACGCAGTATGTATCAAAGTTGCTACACATTACCCGCCTGATATTCGAGGGAGTTGCCTTGTTGCTTATCAACATTACCGCCGTAATCTTGATTTCTATTCTCACTCTTTCTATCTCCGCCATGCTTCCCGACTGCGGGCGTGTTTTTGATTAGTAGCTGGTCGCGGGCGATGATCCGGCGGTGAGACTCCTCAACCCTGCGGCTCGTGATGTTCCAGTTGGAGCTTTAACTGAGGAATTTTGTATATTATCAACAATTCCTACTTCCTTTGTATGTTGGTTATTGCCAGTAGGATTTCCCGCTGGTCGCTGTAGGGCTGAGTCGATTGCCTTGATTGCGTCGGTGTAATCGAGTGATGTGCCCTGAACAGCCTTGGTTTGGTCATTCATTACATTGTTATGATTGACCTCTTTTTGGACATGCTGATTGTTACCTTCGGGATTATTCGGCCCGCCCGGTTTTTGGGTTGTCTCTCGTTAGTTCATCATCCCTGTGTTTGTCGAAAGCGTCGGGATCGCCCCAGACCATACGGTCATAGTGTTGCCATCGCAGTCTGTCTTGCTCGGCCCGGTCTTCGGGCGACATTGGCTGCTCTTCTCGGTAATACATGATTACTATTTCCGCCTCATTAGATCATGGCCTTTAGGATGTCTATCTCGGTTTCGTTATACCGCTGCCGAATCGCCCTAACGAGTTTTGGGATGTCTGTTGGTGCGGTCCAGGTTTTGTCGGGCTTGGTGATACCAGCCTCGATAGCTGCGGCCCGGACGGACCGGAACTCACCAGCCTTCATGCGTTCAAGTATGTCGGGATGGTCCCTTGCGATAACCGATGTCAAATATTCAGGATCGTTACCTCTATTGGTGGAATTGTTACAATTGTAACCTTTCCTCTCTTCCTTAACCTGATACTGATTATTGCCTGTCGGATTCCCCGGTTTGTTCGCGGGCGTGGCTTGGGTGGACTGAACTTGTGTCCTGGTGGCAATGTTGCTGCGTGACTCGTCTATAGTAAGTCCGATTTCCTCTTTAAGTAACCTGTCTAGCGAGCCATAAGGCTTGTCTGGTGGATAGCGTTCCGCTATCTTGTCGTCCTTCAGTTCGTTAAGGGCTTTTTCCCATTCATATATTGTGCAACTAACATCTCTCCATTGGTTTTTTGCCAACAATACGGTGCGCCTGTCCCTTTCGGGATCTCCAATTGGAAGCAAGGCCCGGGGAGTGGGTAAACCGGCAAATTGTTTAATTGCATGAGAGGTCATATTAATTCTCCTTTAATCATCGTCCCTGTCACGGTCCCGATCCCTTGACCCGGTATAATTGCCACTCGAATCCCGATAGTCCCTGCGGTCGCCATCCCGTGAACTGGAACCGGATGTATTGCCGCTTGAATCCCTGTATGTGCGTTGGCCGCCGTTATCCGACCACGTGCCGCTCGTGTTGCCGTAGCGATCCCGATAAACACCCTGCTCGGCCACGGCGAATGTCGGTATCAATAGAATCGCGGCTATAAGTGTCAAGTATTTCATGGTTTTTCCTTCCTGGCCCACCGCAGGTGGCAGGTGTTATTCTAACGGATCGAGCCCGTAGTGTTGACGGACCTCAGCGATTGCTTCAACCTCGTCAGCGCATAATGCCTCCAGGAAATCTTCGGTATGGTCCCACCGGCTGTCAAGCATAGATTCGATGTTAATTAACGCATCTAATGGCTCGACGCCAGAAGCCTCCGCCATGTCCATATAGACAGACTCGCCCAAATTGAAATGCTCCTTGTTCATCATCGCCTCCTGTGTCATAACCCAAACTTGAAACGGGCCTGGGTAATTGGTCCAACGTAAATCTCGAAATTATCCCTGCGACGCACTACACTGATAACGCCCTCCATTTTGGGGTTCCGCAGAATCTTCTTGATGGCCTCAAATGTCGGCGCTGTCGTCTTTAAACATGTCCCTGGACCTTCAACCTCAATAATGTATCCCCGCTGATTCATCGGGCCGCCACCCTATCCATATTGCTTGATAGCCTCCGCAGGAACATCGCCAATCGACGCTGATCCGTGGGCCGGGGTGACTGCGCCAAACGGGATAATACCTTACCGCAGACCGTTATAAGCGTAGATCCAAATAGTGCGACTATGTTTGTAGACTTCTGCATAACCAATCCCTCCTATGAAATAATTATTCAGATTCCCTTATCTTGCGTTTGGAAAAAGATATACGACGTTACCGACAGTCTTCCAGGGTTTTTGACGTTGAAATTCCACTCTCCAATTTTCAATGTCCTCTGTGCAGTCCGGATTAGAATCTGTACCTAATATTTCCCCGATTGCCGATTGAGGCAAAGATAGATGTTCTAAATCCGCCACTTTCACTCCTTTTTTGTACATGCGTGCGACTTGCTGTAGTGTGAATCCATACCAGATCAACCTTTTTAGGCTATCGCCGCTCTCTCCCCGGTAATATTTATTGCCACTTAACAGGGCCACCCCATCGCAAAAGACTAAAACATACACAAGCATAGCCAAACTCTTTGGCCCTTTCCATTTTTTACCGTCCAACATTTCACTCAATTGTGCATTGCTTACTTGCATCAGATACCCCCATCTAATTATTCCTTGTCGGGCTTTCTATTCCAGATCCAATTACGAAGTGACTTGCGTTGAGCCTCGAAAAAACTGTCTACCAGGGCTTCTCTCTCCGCCCTGGCCTTCTGGTCGTCTACATACGCTCGGGTAAACCCAACCAAACTCCTCGCCTTCAAAAGCTGGGCCTGATACACAACAGCCTCGGCCTCTAACCGCAACGGGAAAATTTTCTTGGTTAATTCGGTGCCATCGTCCGCCTCGGCGGAAACAATTATGTATTCATCACCCTTGGTCCAATTCACAACATATTTCGGTTCCATGAAATTATCCTTTCAGCTTGTCGCCGCTCTTGGACTTAACGACCTTTTTTATTTTCTTGCTGTAAACCTTCCGTAGATGCTCGGTCAATTCCGCCTGTAATGTCGGATTCTTCTCGAGAACCTTACTCAATTCAAAATCCATGTCCTGATACGCTCGCGTATATTGGCCCTCGAAATCGGCCTTCAACTTCTCACTCTCAGTGCGTGCCCTAGATAAACCAGAAACGGTTATGCCCAACTTATAAATATCCGCAATCGACTCGCACTTCAGATTGTCCCAATCTACCGTAGCAAGTAATCGGTCCAGACCATCCTGCATCTCGGAGATCGTGCTTTCCATCTTCTCCATGCCCGCCGACCGGAAAACACCCGAATCTAACCTCGTCTGTAACGCCTTTAAACGGTCCTCAACCGCAGGATCATACTTGTTTGAACTCATTTGCCCTTACCCTCCCAACTCATCTTCGGCTTTTTGTAATAACGCCACAAAATAATGTCCAACATCTTACTCACGTTCCCGCCACAATCCGCCATAGCCTCCGCAATCAATAAATTATAAAGACTGCGGTCTATCCTGGCCCGGATGTCTCCCTTCGATCCCGCAAACTTGCGGCTTATCTTCGGCGGTGAAGGTGGCAAATCACCCGGTAATACTCGCTCGCCCTTTAATAACTCAACAGCGCCCAACACATCCTGGAGCCAGACACGAACCTCCTGACGGAAATCTTCCAGCTCCTTCCGTGTAGCGAATTTTTCATTTGTCATCGAACTTCCTCCGCCAAAAGCCAATATCCTGGGTGGGCTGTTTTCCTATAGGGGGTAGCCCTTTAGTCAGTCATTGCAGCCACTTCAGCGGCTAACGCATCCTGTCTGTCAACCGATAGCGTCTTGATGTCAGCGACGAGTTCACGAAAACGTGGATCTTTCTCTAACGCTTGAAGCTGCTCGGCGTAAGTCATGTCTCTTATGGCCTTCGTTATGCGGCCTTTTGTGTGATTTTCCATATTTCATTCCTTCCAATTGGTTTGTTGTTGCGGTTCCTGTGTCCCTCAACCTCAAGCTGCCTCTGGATTGCACGGATAGAGAATCCGGCAGCCTTTAGACATTCAATCCGGTCAATGATGTGCTGTTCGTGTGGATTAACGACAACCATGTTTCCTTCAAACATGTAGCCAAATGGGGCCCGTCCAGATATGCGTTCACCTTTTTCTTTTTTCTGGGCCAACGCCCGTCTGGTTCGGTAGCCAATCAGTTTTCGCTCACGTTGAGCAAGACCAGCCCGGATAAAGGCCATGAACTCGTCGTCAACGCTGCCAGCCGTAAGTTTTCCCTCGGATACAGATAGGTATTGAACCTTGTTTTTCTCGAATACAGCCTCAATTTGGAGGGATTCTAGGCCATTTCTACTTGTTCGATCTGACTTGAAAACGATAACAGCGTCGACGGATTTGGTTTCCACCAAGTCAAGGACACGCAGAAAGGCCGGTCGATGCTTAATATCCTTGCCGGAAATACCGTTATCAACCTCTATTCCTATCAACTCGAAGCCGTTGTTGGTGGCATATCGCTGAATATCTGTCACCTGATAGTCAATACTGACGGAATTTTTGTCGTCTTTGCTAATCCTGGCATATCCTATTGCTTTCATTTGTTAAACCCCTGTAGTAACCTTATTAAGGTTAATATAGATATTATATAGGGAAATGTCAACTGTTATTTTGTCCTTTAACCGGGGGGTCATGTGACAGAATCCAATTAATATTTGTGTTACCGATACAAAAAGGGAAACAAAACAACGAGCGCAGGTCGGTTTTGGGGTAAATCCGAAAAGTGCAATATTTCCACTAACTCCCCCTATCCTCTTAGCGATTATCCGTTCCAGCATCTCAAAACAGGACAAGATAGATAGACAGCCATTAACGCATTTGTATAGATAAATTAACATGTTACCTTTAAAACGGAACATCACTATAGTCATTACGGTTTGATTGTTCGGAGAAGCTGGCAAATTCTTCGGTCCAATTCAGGTTCATAATTCCAGTGGGGCCGCTTCTGTTTTTCATTATTTTGATTTTGGCCAGACGTGGGTCGGCTTTTTGGTTATCTTTAATTGGTAGATATATTCCGATGATAATATCGGCATCCTGTTCGATTGCGCCTGATTCTCGGAGGTCTGACATTCTTGGGAGTCTTTCGTCTATGGGCCGATGTTCGACGCATCTGTTGAGTTGTGACAGGAGCACGACACAGCACTCGTGACGCTTGGCTATCTCTTTTAGCTGACTACTATAGGTGGCAATTTGTCGATCTCGTCTTTCATATTTGGTTTTATCGGTGGCGCCCATTATTTGTAGGTAGTCAACGACTACGAGGCGAACCTGTTCCGGCTTTAGTTTTCTGTTGAGGGCCTGAATGTGGTAGTCAATCTGTTCTGGGACAAGGTTTGAATCACAGATGTCTATCGGATATTGTTTTAGTTGTTCTGCCGACGCTTTCCTGTATTGGTCTAATTGCCATTCTGACAGGTCTCCACGTCTTAATTTTAACACGTTAATCTTGGTCATCTTTGACATGATTCTGCGTAGAATCTCTTGGGAGGTCATCTCGAAGCTAAAAATAGCGGTAGGGATCTGCTCTTTGACAACCTTCAACGCCAAATCGAGCGCCATGGATGTTTTTCCCATACCTGGTCGGGCTGCTAATACGACCAGATTACCTGGTCCGAATCCACCGGTAGCGTTATCAACTGACGTGAATCCTGTCTTGATTAACGTATCTTCGTAAATTCCACTAGCCTGTTGTTCCAGGATTTCCAGGTCTTTTATGATTAGGGCCGCAATGTCTGTTGATTTGATTTTGGTGTTTGGTCGATTAGCGAAGGCTGCGGATGTTTCTGTAAACTGTTCCATTACGTCACTCCATGGACCGTTATTTGTAGAAGCGGATGCGTGTAGTTGCCATGCGGAGGTTATGCAGCTTCGTTTCCAGTAAATGTCCCGCAGTTCGTTACACAGGGCGGGAAGTTCTGTGGTAACGCCGCCATGTTCGCGTAGTTCAACTGAGAAACCTGTTCCGATTCCGCCATTCGATTCGTCTGTTTGCCATTTCCCGTTTTCGGTTAATGCGATACGAAGATGTTCCTCTGTTGGAGACAGGTCTTTGGCCGCAAGCAGGACATATCCGTCGTATATCGTTTTGTGGTCGTCTAGTGTGAAGGCTTCACGAGGTAATTCCAGGATGTGCATGAGCGGTTGTTTTGGGTCTCCGATATTGTAGTATGCGCACGCTAACGGCATACCTAATATTTCAGCCTCCAGGGAATGATTCACTGGTAGGCATGTTGTCGGCTGTTGTTCGTCGTTCCTGTTCTTATCTGCTATCTTCAACATTGTTGTTTCCTTATTTGCATACATAATTAGTGAGGTCCCGCTCGTCTGACGGCTTCGGTTGTTGTTGAGGTTTATTTAGGTCCTCTTCAAACTCACACCAGTTCCTTAACCCCAGAGAAAAGCCTTTTGCTGCGTATGGCCTAGGGTTAGGCGTCGGGTTTTGCGGTGTTCCTTCTAACATTGTGCGTTGAAACTTGGTCCAAACCTTCTCGAAGTCGATTTTATGCTCCCACTCTTTTCTGTATTTAACCAAGTCAATCTTATCTAAGATTTGTCGTATCTCTACCGGGTCTGTGGGAATATGCCCCTCTACCTTAGGTGACCGTTTTTGCCTTTTACGTTTTGTGTTGGGAGCAGCAGCGTGTACCTCTTCTTCTTCTCTTATATTTAGTCTGTTTCTATTAGTATGATTCGGGTGAACTATAGTGTCTGGGTGGGGGTGAACTATAGTGTCTTGGTTTTGTGTTTGGTTAACATCAAAATCCACGTCAACCGGGGAACTATAGTGTCTTGGTTTTGAGGATAACTGGTGAACCATAGTGTCTTGGTTTTGTGTTTGGTTAACGTCAATGTCTGTATCAACCACGGCGTTGTGTTTCCTGGGTTTGGCGCATTTACCCGTGACGCTATGGCGTGGGGGTTTGGTAGTCTCGGGGTTTGTTAACTCTGATATTATAGTGTCGGGGTTCTTAATATTAGACGGAACCACTGGTGTATAAATTGGAGCCCGGCCAGGTCGTCGTTCAATAAGTAAAAAGCCATTGGATTCCAGCTCTATAACAAGTTTTTTGACGTATCTTGCAGATGATCCTGTAAGTTTGGCCAAACGAGAGCAGGAAGGCCAGCACGTCTTTTTGTCACCCCACCTGTGGAACTCTATCGCAATCCAGATTATCCGGGCAGCATAACTCAAATCTGAGGCTCCCAACAGTGCTTCGGGACACTTCGCAAATTTGTTTACCGGAAGTGCGGTAGAGGCTTTATCTTTTTTGCCCACATACACCCCCGAATTGTAATTTTTTCTTGATTTTGTGGTGCATAATGGTTAAACTCTCCATTGTATTTGGTTTTGTGTGTTTGTGTTTACTTGAGATTTAACGCTAGTCGATGAGTCAGTTGCCACGCCCCATTCGCTCTGGGGCGTTGGTCGTTCTGGGCAATAAAGTTTCACCCGAAATCCCCTCATCCGCTGCGCCAACGCAACCCTTCGATATAACTCGTAATATTTCTCTGGGGACCACTTGCCGAATACGCTGTTAAATGGCTCCCGTGGTCTCATGCCGCCCATCCTCGCAGTTCTTGTCGCCCCTGTTCTTGCAATTTGAGTTGAGCGTTAAAGAGATCCCAATCAGTAACCGAGTCTAGGCTGGATTTCACAAGGTCAATAATCACATCGGGATCTAACGCATCCAATTCCCAACAAGTAGGGCCGAATTCCTTGGCGTATTTCTTGTAATTGTTGTCCGATTCTTTTGCCGGGTTCGGTGGTAGGTTATATTTGTTGACCTGGTCTATATTGAGGCCAATCCTCACAACCGTTGCATATTCTGAGTTGAGAAATTTGCCGATGTTTTTGGGTATAGCGATGCCTGTTGGGTCGTGGTCGCCCAGGTAGAAAATCGTTGTGGCTTGGTCGGAACGGAATCTATCTATGATTCTTTCGTCTGCCTCGTGAAGCGCCGTAACAGAAGGATTTCCACGGACAGATAACAGTTTCACATCCAAATTTGAACATACTTGCCTCAAGACACCAATTAACGCAGTCTTCTCAACCCAAACTTCGGGAATGTTCCACTGTGTTCGCCTAAGATCAACCCTGAACTGTTCCGCCGCTGACATAAGTAATTCTTGAGGTGAAGCCCAGTGATTATTACTGACAATGGGGCGAGTCTCATCAACGATATATTTCCACGGGATACGTCCGTTTAGGCGGGCATTTTTGACCAGTGCGCCAAGGTTCTTATATTCCCTTTCGGTATTAGCGATTACGTTCCGGCTGACGAGCTGGTAAAACAATGACCTGACTGTTGTGGTAAAGCCCCGGGTATAAAAATCAGACAAGACCTCATTGCTTATCTTTATTAGTTCTTCACCCCTTCCATAAAACTTTCGCGGTTTATTCATGCCGGTCCCCCTTTCGTCTGTTTGGCCTGTTCCGGTAACCACCCGTTCTTCTTAAAGATCGCCTCGAAATTGTGTTGAATCTGTTCCAATCGGTCGGCGAGAGCTTGTCGCTCATCCCAGGATAGATGGCTGAAAAGTTCCACTCTATTTGGCTCTGGTCCTGATTCGATTGTGTGTTCCATGGCTTTTGTCCTTTCAGATTTTGGTCAATTTTCATCATACGACAGGGGTATGACAGGAGATGTCAAAAAATCAGAAGGGGAATTCATATTCGATAACCTCTTGTGATTCCTTGAGTTTTTCACGGTGGTATTTCCTGAGTAACGATTCGCATTTGCGTGCCGCAAGCTCCTGGTTCCCGACACAGAAAAACGGTATTCGGTAACGAACCTCCCAGGCGCAGATACTTCCGTTGGCGCTATTGACGTGTAGTTTGCTTCGATATTGCCCGGATACGATTTGGCTCCAGGTGGCTTCGATTATCACTGCGAAGTATTGAAGTTGCTGCGCACGCTCTAGCTCCTTGACGAAGCGGTCACGGCTCGATGATAGGCAGCCAATCAGGTCGTCCAGGGTCTTGCGTTCCACCGCGATCTCGTCTTCATAGCCCACCAGCGAATAGTCACCTGTTTTTAGGCATTTAACCTCGCAGGGTGCCTCGAAATACCGATCCCATGCCCGAGGTGGTTCCCTGGTGTCCTTGAGCAACACGATGTCGTTATTTGTTTGAGGGGTTGATCTCATCCAGGGCATCCTCCCAACGTCGCAGGTCCGCTTCTCTGAAAAAGAATTGACCACCAGGAGACATAATTACCTTCGGACCCTTACCGTTTGCGATCCACCGTCTCATAGTGTGACGAGTTATCCCCAGCGTCTTACATACTTCAGTAAACCGTAAAAGCTTTTCCATGGTTCTACCCTTTCCATATTGAACACTAAATGCGTTCAGCGTTTGAGATTAAAAAAACTACTTGTTGGTCTGGATACGCCTCAACCAATGTTCACCATTTATAAATGTGATGAACTTGTAAGGCATAATCGCTCCCACGATGTCCAGATAATCAGCCTTTAATGATTCTGTGGCGTGGAAAAAGGTCACGTCCGTAATTGCGTTAGTTGGTTTCCCGTCACCAACGCCACGCAGAGTATCAGGCCCGACCAATCGCCGCCTAGAGATACAAACCCATACCTTGAAATTGAACTCTTCCAGGAATTTCTGGATTTCACGCCCCCATCCAACGTTCTCGGCTATGGTTGTATTGACCCAAAATTCTCTTCTGACCCTAAATTGCTCCCCGTTGTCATGCGTGATTAACTTCGGGGCTCCCTCTATTTCTCTTTCAAAGCGAATTTGAGTAGAATTGAACTCCGACGCTGACCGTGGCAACATGCTCTCGAACCGGATTCCAGTGCTAAAAATACCATGCAACAGACACAGGGTCACGCAATCCGCCATATTGACCTTGCAGCCTTTCCCTGGCCCTGTTGGTGGTGGGTTGTATTCAACTGAACGAAAGATTTTGCGACTGGTGTATTGGTGTACGCAGGCTGTGGTGACTATACCGGCCAGAGGTCCGTTTGTCGCTTCTCGAAATGTGAGGAGGTCCGTTATTTTCATGATTTTGACATAATACTGTTAACATTCAGTATTGTCAATACCTATCAGACATGATTTTATTAAAAGGTTAATTATCTTGTTATCTTCGATGCTTACAGACAAAAAAAACCGCCAGAGAATCACGACGGGGAAGGAGAGTCCCACTCTGGCGGCTTGTCAGAAGCCCTTGGGCCTCATTAAACACTTTGAAATCTGGGTGAGGACGCTAACCCCTAGTTTCGCGCCCTCGTCACTCACCGGAAAAGCCATGTAAAACCGGCGAGTTATCGAATATGGTTGAGGGCGCCCCTAAGTAGCACCCTCGTCACTCGCTGACTAAACGCCAATAAAATCAGCAAGTTATCGAATATTTGCGCCGGAATGTCAAACCGGCGCGAGGGATACAGGCCCGCGTGGGGCTGACGTTATCTGTTATTGACCCATGAGCGGCTTATCGTTGGAGTTCGCTCTGTTGCGGTCATTCTCTTTTAAGAGTTCTTCCTGGATCTCATCCTTCACTTCAACCTTGATCGCATCCTTGATTGCCCGGTCATCCATGTTGATAGTGACCTGCGGCTGGCTCGTGATATTGACCGAAGGTAATCCCCATCCGCCCTGGGGAGACTGTAACCGTGGAGAAGCTATTTGCTCCGACCCAGAAGATGGTCGGGGTGTTAAATCATTCGTTTGAAACGGTATGCCTTTGAGGCCAAAGGTCTTCAGCGATTCAGACTTTTCGCCGGGGCCATTCACGAAGTAATCAGCGCCCATGAAGCCAGCGCCGCCAAGTATCAATTTTTCGAGCGGGTTCCGCCCAAATTTTGATGTTAACCAGCCAATTGCTGCGGGGATCGTAAGGGACCGCTCCGATTTGTTGTCTGGGGCTAACCCCGATAATGTCTTATGGACAACCGCAATAATATCTTTTAATTGTGATGTTACCGTCACGAAATCTGACGCTGCCTTCCCTATCATCTTGCCAGCATTTCGGAAATCATCAGGACCCAACGTAGCTACAAAATCCTGGAACATCTGTCCGACTGATCTATTGTCCTCTGGCAATACTTGGCCTTGGGCCCGGCCTTCTCGGAAACCAGTAACTAATTCGCCGCCGAATCCCTGGATTTTCTTCATGCCCGATGTGCCGGTGAAGTCTTTCTCAAGTTTCTGAAACACCATTTTCCATTCTTCGAGAAGCGCCCGCATTGGCTCATAGAAAACAGCCCTCATGCTGCCCGAGAAGTCCTCGGATTTCTGCTTTACCAATCCCCATAGCTCGGGTAATTGTTTGGCTTTGGCTGCGTCGGTTTGGTCCATGACCGCTTGGCCATCGCTTTTTTGCCCGCCCTTTTTGAGCCGATCAATCTCG
>Ga0268283_1000835_pt1 | contig 17143 bp, 22 predicted proteins | sample saktaG_13_FD_190140 | JGI IMG/M metagenome (GOLD analysis project Ga0268283, IMG submission 190140) | Saline water microbial communities from Sakinaw Lake, British Columbia, Canada - sak_2013_06_06_36m | ecosystem: Environmental > Aquatic > Non-marine Saline and Alkaline > Saline ... | reverse complement strand
CCCTGGCCTTTGCTAATGACCATATCCGCCTGCCTGAAAATCTTTAGGAATTCATTTGAACAGTATTTTAAAATAGTGCCCGGCGCATCAACCCCGCTGGAAATAACTTGAGCAATTTTATCTATCCCGCAAAAAACCGCGTCTTCTTTAAGGGCGTCATTAATCGCCGGCTTATCCCGAACCGCAAAAATAACTTTCCGGTGGTCACAAAACTCCTCAATAAAAATCCGGTCAAAAACAATCTCACCGGCATTATCGGCCAAATAAAGAACTGTTTTTGCCGATTCTAAATCCTTTTTGAAACCTTCGTAGTCAAATACGCCTTTTCGGCCGGCAGTAAAATTATCTTTCAATAATTTTTGGATCTCCTCCTCAATATCCAAGGTATTCTTTGCCGCGTAATCGATGACATTACCCGCTATAGCAAGTTCAATCGCTGTTAACAAACGATCCTTGGATTGCTCAACCTTTGCTTTAAGTTGCGGATAAAGCTCCATTGCCCGGCGGTTGCTTTCATCTTTAATTGTTTTATAAAGATCTTGCTCTTTGAATCTTTTTTCAAAAAGCTTATGCATCTTTCGCGCCATTTCCGGAGGAGTTAATCCCAGAGAAAACCCGGGGACTAGAGTCGCAACATCATTCATTATTTCTTTGTGAATAAGCTCATTTTCAGTAAATAACCGCCCCTGTTCAAGCGCCTGCCTAAAAAAACAAGGGATACAATCTAAATAAGTCTTCACTTGATTTTGCCCCGTCTTTTCAACGTCTCTTCATCACTTATGGAGGCAATATCCTTAAACGCTATCTCGTCATAGACTGAAATTATATTAATTCCCTTACAGCTGGAAGTAAAATAATTCTTAATCTTCAAAATCTCTTCCCTTGCTAATGCTTGAACATGGCATGGCCTTAACGGCGTGTTTAACTGAACCTCATCTGGCTTAATATAATTTGTAAAATAAATATATTTATTAATATCCGGTTTATTATTTTCGATAAACATTATCTGTAATGCTAACTTCCCGTTATATTCATTTCGAAATTCTTTTATACCCTCTAAAATATTATCAAATCTTAATCCTTTGACAGGCCGGTTAATCTCCTGCAAAGACTCTTGAGAACAAGCATCTAGCTTAACCACAACAAAATCTGCTAAAGCCAACTCTGTTCTTACTTCACCTAGTTCCATTAATGAACCATTAGTTATAACCGCAACTGTCTCTTTGCGGATCGACTTTACTGCTTTTATCATCTCCCCTAAATTTTCAGCCAAGGTCGGCTCTCCGGCTCCTGAAAATGTTATATAATCTATTTTCAGCGCAGGCAGCCTAGCCAATTCTTCAATAATCTCCTTAGTTTCAATGATTTTCTTTCTTTCTTTAGTAAAAAGCCCTGTTTTACCAACCTGACAATAAACACAATCAAAGCTGCATACTTTTCTGCCTTTCGAGATCGGATCTATACCTAAGGAACTCCCCAATCTCCAAGAAGGCACCGGGCCATAAATATATTTAAACGCGGGCTTCATTATTTATCTCCAACAAATTCCTTTATTTTATTTACGATACCCATAAACGCCTCAGCGGCTTTTGATTTCTCTTGAAACGAAACAAACGGCGTCCCCTTATCGCCGAACTCAACAAATTCCGGTTGAAACGGCACTCTTCCTAAAAATGGGACTTCTAATCCTTCAGCGGCTTTCTCTCCACCGCCTTTTTTAAAAATATCTGTTTTGCCCTGGCAATGCGGGCAAATAAACCCGCTCATATTTTCAATTATTCCAACTACCGGTATTTTAATTTCTTGAGCGAATAAAACACTCTTTCGCGCATCAAGTATCGCCACATCCTGCGGAGTAGTTACAATAATAATTCCGCTTGCATTGGAAATTGACTGGCAAGCACTTAATGGCTCATCTCCTGTTCCCGGAGGCGAATCAATAACCAAATAATCCAACTCCCCCCAATTAACATCGCTTAAAAATTGCCGAATAACCGCAGCTTTTGCCGGTCCCCGCCAGATTATCGGCTGATCAGGATTATGGCCAGAAAGAGCGATACTCACTGCTTTAAGATTTGCGCTAACCAAAACAGGCTCTATCCCGAATTCACAAGAAAAGATTGTTCGATCTTCTACTCCAAGCATTTTCGCAATGTTCGGCCCATGAAGATCAATATCTAAAATACCGACTGACTTACCAGAGAGAGAAAGCGCATAAGCAAGATTAACTGCCACCGTTGTCTTACCCACCCCGCCTTTACCGCTCATCACGATAAGGGGATATTTAATTTTAGACATCTTCTCTTTAAGCTGCTTTTCCTGCTCTAAATATTCCGCTTCTTTAGATTCCATATTTATCTCCGTTCCGCTATCGCTTATTTATCAAAATATAATTTTTTTCTTGGCTATAGTCTCTAACCTTACTGATCATTTCTATATTCCCAAGCTGCCCGAGTTCTTTAAGTTTGTTAGAAATAAGCACCCAAACACAATCCCGATCAGGATCAACTTCACATTTACCTTTATTAACACCGCCACAGGGGCCATTACGCAAACCTTTCGGGCATCGCGTCACCGGGCATATCCCACCAGTAATACCAATGATACATTCCCCGCACAATAGGCATTTTTTTTCAAAACTGTCTTCCTGCGGAGAAAGCCGAATTATCTCTCCTTGAAATAACGTATCATTAGCCGGATATACAGGCTTTCCGATTATCTCCGCTATCGTCTGTGTGCCTCCGCCGCAGGCAAGACTGATAATTGATTTTGCTGCGGCTATTTCTTTTTCTTTACGCCTAAGAAGCTTTTTTGATTCTAAAATGTAGCAAGCCGGATTAAGAATATCCCACCCGGTTACGTTTACCCTTTTAGTGCTCAACAATGCGGACAGCAGCTTTACCTCAGCTTCTCCTCCGGTTTTACAGGTAGTCGCACAAAGAGCGCAACCTATTAAAAAAACATCCGTATCATTTTTAATATAATTAAGAATCTCTTCTAACGGCTTTTGTTTAGTGATAATCATTATTTCTTAAGTAAATAATCCGCGATTGCCCGATAAAGAGTGCTTACTGCAAGTATCGAACAATGCAAGTGATCTGCTGGCAAGCCTTCAAGTTGTTTAATCACCTCACCTGCTGAAATATTTAATGCTTCATTGATAGTTTTGCCATAAGCCAAATGCGCGGCCATTGCGGCGCATGCCCTTGTGGCGCCACATCCATCTGTGTAATATTTAATATCGGTAATCCTCTTATCTTCTATTATCAGATAAAACTCCATCGCGTCCCCACAAGGCCCTTTTAAATATGATGAACTTGTAGGATCGTTCATTCTGCCAAAAAATTTTGGATCATTCAAAAGCTTAATCACCTCTTTAGGATAACCAAGAGATTCTTCTTTATTACTTTTATTTTCCATATAAACATTCCTTCCAAAAACTTCTCTATTTATACAGTCGCGTATTCGTTTTTATCTTCAGAACTCGGCATGCTCTGGGCATTAACCGGTAGCTTAGACTCGCGGATAAATACCTTAAAGCTTCCCAAGTGAACGCATTGCTTGCTGTGCTCATTTGAAAAAAGGTATTGTTTTTTTGTATCCAAGATGTTAATAAGCTGGCTTTCAACTGCATAGGCAGAAACAAAATTAACTCCGTTTTTGGTTAAAACAAAAACCAGTATTTGTTTGGAGAGCTGCATTATTGCCAGAGGCCCGATTATCTGGCGCAGATCAAAAGAAGCGCAACTCCACACCAAATCAGCGTAATTACCGATTAGCGCGATCTTATCTCTATCTAAACCGGTCGTACATACCGCTAATAAAATTATTTTAACGCCGTTTTCTTTTTCCAACAAACGTAACCTCTTTAAATCCTCGGCCGAATCTCCGCTTACAGTAACGGCGATAGTTCTATACCCTGCTTTTATCGCTTCTTTAGCCCCTTGAAACTGATCAATCAGGGCATTTTCAGATACTATTCGGCAACCGACAGTCTTAAGTTTTTCCATAATTACTTTAATCGGCGATGTTAGCAACAAACTATTCATCCGAGCGCCTATACCTTGAACAATTTCTGACGTGTCCACAATAACTGTCCCAGCACCATCACAGACTACAACTGCTGCATCAATCGAACTTTTTCTTAATGCAAACATGAGCATCTCTGAGGCGCCATATGGAATTGAAACATCATCATAAGAAAATTTTCTATTATCAGTGAAAAAACCATAATCTTTTATTTTTGATTCAATCGCGCTTTTTATAGCGTTTTTAATAATTCCCTTATCTTTACCTTGTATGTTGCTAAAATCTTTATACAAATGTTTTGCCAATGGACAAAACCTAAGCGTTGGCTCAGTAATATTGATTACTTGCCCGCAAGATACACTCACAAATGAAGAAAAATATTTTAATACGTGAATATCCCGCTTATTTATGGAATCCATAATTTAAACCTGTAGTTTCTCCCAAATACCGCGAATCTCATCCTTAACCGGCGTATCCTTATATTCCATAATCGTCTTACCCTCTACCATGGCTTCGACCACTGTTTTATCAAACCTGACTTTACCGATTAACGAAATTCCATTTTTTACGCAATGTTCTTCTATTTTTTCTGACATATCCAGATTTAAATCATATTTATTAATTACTAGCCGCGAAGGGACATTAAAATGCTTAGTTACTTCTATAACCCTTAGGGCATCATGTAACCCGGATAATGTAGGTTCAGTCACTACTACCGCGCAATCAATACCGGAAAGAGAGGCGATAACCGGACATCCTATACCCGGAGCACCGTCAATAATCACCCCGTCACAATTATTCTTTTCTGCCAGTTCTTTTGCCTTTTTTCTCACCAAAGAAACGAGCTTCCCCGAATTCTCTTCGGCGATCCCAAGCTTGGCGTGTACCATAGGGCCAAATCGCGTTTCGGAAATAAACCATTCTCCCGCCAGATTCTCTTCCATTTTTATTGCGCCTACCGGGCAAATATGGCTACAAAAGCCACAGCCCTCACAAGACACATGATCAATTACAAAGCTTTCACTTATAGCATTTCCGCCAGAGGCGGATCCGCCTCTCTTTATGGCGGAAAATCTACAAGCCGAGATGCATTTACCACATTGCTGACAAATTTTTTTATCAATTACAGCACTTAGGCCGCTTCTGAAATCTTGGCGAAATTTAATTTTTGGCTGTAACAATAAGTGCAGGTCAGCTGCGTCAACATCACAATCAGCCATGACATGATTCTTTGCCAAAGCCGCAAACGCTCCGGTAATTACGGTTTTGCCCGTACCCCCCTTACCGCTAATCACAACAATTTGTTTCATATAATCTTACCTCTGGTTATATTTTTCCGTACACATCCTGAGCAGCTAAAATAATCGGATACATCGTCGGCGCACTGGTTAAATAAGGGTGCGTAGCTACCTGCAAAGTCTCTAGTTCAGTTGCCGACATACGCTTCTGAATAGCAATACCAATTATATTAATCATTTGCGCGCAAGACATCCCGCAGCTAACTTGACCTCCCAAAATAATACCGGATTGCTTAGAAAAAATCAGTTTAATCTTACCCTTATGTGCTCCCGGCAATGAAGCTGGATGCTTATCCACGCCGTCTATACTACAAACGACAATTTCAAAATTCTCTTGGCGGGCAGTTTTTTCAGTAAGCCCCGCTGAACCCAAAACCAGGCCGTCAATATATGTCGAATATATGGCAATCGTCCCCTTGTTTTCTCGAATAACTTTTATCTGATAAAGATTAGCTCCCGCAATTCTTGCTTCAGCCGTCGCAGTAGAAGCTAGCATCACTGAAATAGCTTTTCGAGTATAAAAATCTCTTTTACAAGCGCAATCTCCAATCGCGAAAATATCCGCATCAACCGAAGTACGCATATACTCATCAGTTAAAATACCTTTACAAGACCCCAGCTCTAACCCGGCATCTACGGCTAGCTTTACATTCGGCTTGGAACCGACTCCGAGAATTACTCCTTCGATAGGTATCTCTTTACCGCCACTAAACCTCACCTTTTCCACTTTATCTTGGCCGATTATTTCTTCAACCCGGGTATCAATTAAAACATTAACTCCTTTTTCTTTCAAGCGTACTTGAGCCATCTGCGAGAATTCAGGATCAAATGAGTTAGCCAGTAAATGCGGCAGCATCTCTACTAAGGTAACATTTATTCCTTTTAATTTGGAAAGTTCATCGGCAAACTCAACACCGATAAATCCTCCTCCGATTACTAAAACATTCTTACAGCATTTAATCTGGCCTATAATGTTCTTTAAATATCCCATTTCTTTATTGATTGGATATACTCCTTGCTTATCTACTCCTTTAATAGGTAAGATTAATGGCGTTGAACCAATTGCCAAAACTAACTTTTCATAGGAATATTTGACTTTACTTGCCGTATCCACCGTTTTATCTTTTCTGTTTATACTTACAGCTGTGTCAACAACCACCTCAACATTGTTCTTTTCTAAAGACGCCATTCCTAATTTATTCTCTTCAGGGTTACTTAAACTGGCAAACATATAAGGAATTCCGCAAGGAATTACTCCAGCCGCGATATCTTTGATCACCGTAATGCTCTTATCAGGATAATATTTTCTGGCAGTTACAGCGCAAACTACTCCCGCGGGCCCGGCGCCAATAATTAATATGTCTGTCTTTTTATTCATAGAATCTCCTCTTTTTTTAGCGATTCCAACATCACACAAATACCATAAATTACTTTCATATTATTATCATAACAAAATTTTATAGCAGCTTCACTCTCTGCCCCGGGTTGAAGCCAGGCTCTTTTTATACCTTTTTGCAGGCATTCTTTTAGAATACTTTCAGTCACTAATGGAGGTGTAACTATATTAGCAACATCCACACTATATGGAATATCACTTATAGTTTTATAACAAACTCTACCCTCTACTTCGCCTAAACGCGGATTTACCGGAAATACCTCATAACCTTTTTTTATTAAATCAACCAAAATCCTATAAGCAAATTTTTCTTTATTCCTGAAAGAACCGATTACCGCAAATCTTTTTTGTTTCAAAAAATCTATGATCAAATCTTTCATTTTATTTGTCCAAATCCTTTAATTTTTCTCCCGCCCCTGCGCCGCTATTCGAGTTATAAATATGCTCTACCTTGATTTGAAGAACTCCTTTAGCGGGATATTTTCCCCCTATCGATTTCATCCATTCTTTAGCTTTTTCATAAAGAACCCCTGACGTAAAATAACTACAGCTGCCCTTAATTTGATAAGACTCTTTGCCGCTCCTCAGTAAAATGGCAATTGCGGGATTTTCTATGATATTTGATAAGGTTTTATTCATATAGTTATCAACAATGATGATAGTTTCGTCATCCAAAAGATATTTCGCGCCCGCGTTTGAAATATTAGGAACGCTGTTTTTTGACGATGTAGCAAGCTGATGAACCGGCTCATTGTTAAAAATATCTTTTACTTTTTTAGGCATTTTCATTTCAAACTTTCCTTTTTACCGCACATATTCCCCATCGATAAAATTGCGCCCTTGTCGGCGCTTTCCACAAAACTCATATACCTCGCCAGCCATCCGCCTACTACTTTCGATTTAAAAGGAACTTGTTTTTTTCGTCTCGCCGCTAATTCTTTTTGAGAGAGTTTTACATCTATTTTTCTCTTGTCTACATCTATTTCTATAATATCACCAGTTTTAAGCAAACCTATCTCTCCACCGCTGGCTGCTTCAGGAGATATGTGGCCGATGCAAAGGCCTCTGGTCCCTCCGGAAAAACGTCCATCTGTAATTAAAGCCGCCTTGATTCCCGCGCCTTTTATTGCCGCAGTCGGAGAAAGCATCTCTTGCATACCGGGCCCGCCTTTAGGGCCTTCATACCTGATTACAACTACATCGCCGTCTTTGACTTTATTCTTTAAAATCGCCTCTAAAGCATCTTCTTGAGAATCATAAACTTTGGCCTTACCTGTAAACCTAAACATATCTTTATCCACGCCGCTTGTCTTTAAGACAGCTCCGCGCCTTGCTATATTCCCGAAAAGAACAACTAACCCGCCTGAACTCGAAAAAGCTTTATCCACGGTACGAATCACATCTCCATCCGGCTTAAGTGATTTTAAAACATAGGTACCCAAAGTGCCGTAGGCGGTCTTGGCTTTAAGATTTATTTTTGAATGCCCTCCGTCATAAATAGCCCTCAAAATTGATCCCATCCCTCCTACCCGATGAAGATCTTCCAGATGAATCTCCGGGCGAGAAGGTGAAACCTTCGTCACATTAGGAGTAGCGCGAGATAATTCATTAAGACGTTTGAGGTCATATTGAATGCCCGCTTCATGCGCTAGAGCCAAAAGGTGCAACACGGTGTTTGTAGAGCCACCCATAGCCATATCCAAAATAAACGCGTTATCTAAAGACGCCTTGGTTAAAATATCTAAAGGGCAAATTTTGTTTTTCCAAAGATAAACTATTCTTTTCGCGGCATCCTTTATAATCTTTATTCTTTCAGGATTTATTTGAAACTGCCTGGTTTGTCCTTTTATTCTGCTGGTAGCCGGAATTGTCCCATTGCCCGGCAAAGCAAAACCCAAGACCTCACCTAAACAATTCATTGAGTTTGCGGTAAACATACCGGCACAGCTTCCGTAGCCGGGGCAAGCGCTCTTTGCCAGGCTCTCTAATTTTTCTTTACTCATCTTGCCAACGCTGTATTTTCCTACTCCTTCAAAAACCGAGATAAGGTCGGTATTATTCAAACCACTTAGCATCGGCCCACCACTTACGTAAATAGCAGGAATATTAATCCTTACCATAGCGTTATACATTGCGGGAACAATCTTATCGCAATTACCCAGGCCAATCCACGCATCGCAAGGATGAGCGCCAATAATAGTTTCAATTTGATCGCAAATGAGCTCCCGAGATGGTAAAGAATACTTCATTCCAAAATGCCCCATGGCAATGCCATCTCCGACAGCGCCTCCGATATTTGCGTACCAGACATTTACCCCGAGTTTCTGGAGTTCTTTCCTTAGAATATCTCCCAAAATATCAAGATGCGCGTGCCCTGGAATTTGGTTGGTATATGAATTTATTATGGTTACAAATGGTTTTTTTAAATCCTTAATAGACTTAAGCACACCTTCCGCCAGCATCAGGGAAACCCCAGGCAACATGTGCGGCCCTTCCCTAAAAATTTTGCTTCCTTTTTTTCGAATATTTAATATGCCTTCATTAGCGACTCGACTGCTTGCCATCTTTATGTTCCTTTGCTCTTTTATCAGAGACATTGGTGACAATTTGTTTATACAACTGAATAAAATCTTTTTTATATTCCGGGAATGTTTGAACCATGAGTTCTCCCTTTGAATAAGCCATGGCTATTTCTTTTTTAAATGGTATTCTCATTAATATCGGGATTTCTTCCTGCTTACAATACTCTTCGGTCTTATTATTCCCTAAATCAGCGCGGTTGATCACTACTCCAAAGGAAATCTTTAATTTTCTCAAAACCTCTACTGCTAAAATTAGATCATTTAAACCAAAAGGCGTCGGCTCTGTAACCAATACGCAAAAATCACTACCCTTAACGGAAGTGACTACCGGACAAGACGTGCCCGGAGGAGCATCAATAATTACGGTTTTCTTAGGGTTAATATGTTCTTTAACCTGGCGGATAAGCGGCGGAGACATTGCTTCGCCAATATTAAGCAAGCCATGAATAAATTCAATTCTGCCGCAATTACCTATCTCAACTACCCCAATTTCTCTATTGACTTCTTTTATTGCCTTTTCAGGGCAAAGGGCACTACAAGCGCCACAGCCATGGCATAACTGCTCAAATATTAATGTGCTCCCCTTCTTTCCATCCTGTCCGGATAACACCGCTATCGCATTATAAACGCACACCTTGGCGCATTTGCCGCAATAAACGCATTTTGATCCATCAATTTCCGGAACGGGAATAAAAGCCTTTTCTTGTTTCTCGATTTTTGGCTTAAGAAAAATATGCGCGTTAGGCTCTTCAACATCACAATCGAGGAATTGGATATTCTTAAGTGATAGGGCTAAATTAACAGCAATTGTCGTTTTTCCCGTCCCACCTTTGCCGCTTGCAATTGCAATAATCATTTATTACTTATCCTTTTTAGGCTTAGCAATAACTACTTCTTGAACTTCACTTTGAAATTCTTTAATCTCAAACCCCTTACTAACAAAATAATTTTTCGCTTCATTTAAGCGGTTTCTGAAATAATCGTGCGTTCTTCCTTCATGTGTGTGACAGGCATTAATAATCTCTAAGCCCTTTTTACTAAAATCACTTAAAACTACTTTACCGCCATTACACAACAGACGGGTTATTTCCTCTAAAACCGCCTGTGGATTTTTAAGATGATGAAACACATTAATAGAAAATACGGTATTAAAACTCTGGCCCGGAAAACTCATACATGTCGCATTCTCAATTTTAAGTACAACCTGTTTTTCCAAGCCAAAATAACGCAAGTTCAACATAGCAATTTTTTGTTCCTGCTTAGAGATATCTATACTGGTAAAATTAAATTCGTGCTTGGCTAAAGCGAGCGCAAAATGCCCCTTACCGGTACCAATTTCAAGAATTTCTCCAGAAATAGGCAGGGATTTATCGAGGATAAAATCTCTTTCCTTTTCTAAATCATAACCAAAGCTGCGATAAAAGTTGACTCTCTCTAAATACCTTTTGTGATTTTCAAAAACTTCCTTCTTCAAATTTTAATCCTTATTTTCTTCTGCTCTCAACCCGTATTCAGGGCAATTTATATAAAACATAATATTCTAACCCAATGCGATACTTTTGTCTCGCGCAGAAAGTCCCCTCAGAATTTCTTCCAAGGCTACGTCCAAGCAATTCCTTCCACCCTTACCGCTAGCAATTGAAATGATCATTAATTTTGTTTAAATCTTTACTTGCAATTAATACTTGCTGGTATATACTCTGAATAGTCCTTACTAAAAAATGTTTTCCCCTTAAATAGCCCCCAACATCTGCTAATTGAGTTTTACCTACTTCATGCGCATTACCTTCCAGAGCGTGAATCTTATCCATGATTTTAAAACCTTCTTCAGTAAAATCCGCTAAGATTAATTTTCCATTTTGTGAAAGCAGCCTAATTAACTCATCAAGCACTTGATAAGGATTGCGCAGATGATGCAGAACATTTACAGAAAAGACTGTATCAAAACTTCCATCAGAAAAACTAGTGCGTTCGCCGTTTTCAATCCTAAAATCTACTTGCTTTTGGAAACCAAAATGCGCAATATTTAGTTTTGCGAAACGCTGCTCTTCTACTGATATATCAAAGGTAACAAACGAATACCCTGCCTTAGCCAAAGCGAGCGCAAAATTCCCCTTACCAGTTCCAGCCTCAAGAATTTTCCCATAAAGAGGCTTCGCCTGAGCTAAGATAAAATCTCTTTCCTTCTCTACATCGTAGCCAAAACTTTGATAAAGCGCTTTTTTCTCTAAATATCTTTTATGATTCTCAAGAACTTCCTTATCCAAGATTTAATCCCTACTCTCTAACCATCATTATTCCACACTTAGGACAATTCATTGAAGTGCACGGCATACCTGTTTGGTGTACAACCTTTGCTCCACAAGCAGGACAGACACAATTTCCTCCAGGGCCTACGCCCTGACGATTTCCTCCGCCTTTACCTCTGCCTCTTCCCATTCCTGGGCCTTGCCCTAAAGGGCCTGTTCCGTCTTTTCCTGGCATATCAACCACCTCCTAATCGTGCTCTTCAAACATCTTATTTTGTATTACATCGTTCTTTCTGATCCATTCTATAAGCATCGCCGCATGTTCTTTTTCTTCATTCATATTATGTGCTAAAAGTTTTTTTAGAGATTCGTTATCGGTTGCGTCAATCCGCTCCTGATAATAATCTACTGCTTCAAGTTCTTCTCTTAAGGATTTCCTTGCTCTTTCTAAATCAACGTGCTTAGGATCCATCTTTTCTAACGATTCAAAAAATGGCATAATATTCACCTCCTAAATTGAAATTGCTTCATTTGGACATTGATTTACGCAAGCGCCGCATTCCACGCAATTATCGCTGATTACCGCCTTTTCATTCTCTATTTTTATAGCGTTTACAGGACAAATATCTTTACACACACCACAACCATTACATTTCTTTTTATCGACTTTAGCTGCCATCGCTACTCCTTGTCTACCTAGACAACACCCGCGCAATTCTCCGCCACATGGCGGACATCGGCGCAATTCAGATAAGCGCCGGATGCCTTATTAGCGCGGGGTGTCCCATTATTACTTTTTCTTATTCGGTATTCCAGCATGCGAACCTACGCTTGGGCTAGAATTCGCCTTAAATTCTCCTCTTTTATATTTCTCAATCACTTCTTTAACAGTGCCTGATGCGCCGGTAAAAACTTCTACCCCCGCCGCCTGTAGTGTTTGAAAAGCATTCGGCCCGACGTTTCCCGTAACCACAGCCTTAACCTGTTTTGAAGCAACCAGCTGCGCAGACTGAATACCAGCTCCACCCATCGATTCAATATTCGGATTTTTAATATCTTCAAATTCTAAAGTATCCGAATCAACAACAATAAAATGTTGGCATCTGCCAAAACGCGGATCTACCTTAGAATCCAAATTTCTTCCTTCTGCTGTAACACAAATCTTCATATTCGTTCCTCCTTAATGATCACAGCCCTCTTTATGCGGATGATCGCATTCGATTTTGTCTAAGCCATAGCCCTTACCAGCTCCTGGGTTACAAAGGCTCTCTCCACCTTCTAAAGTGCCTTTTTTAAGCTGCTCAACTACTTCATCAATCTTTCCGCTTACCCCCACAATCGTCTTGATACTAAATTCCTCAAAAAATGAGGTTGCCCGCGCCCCCATTCCGCCGGCGATAATACAATTAACGCCTTTGTTATGCAAAAATTCGGGGATTGCTCCTGGCTGATGACCGGGATTCGCTACTTCCGCCCTCTTAGTTACTTTACCATTTTCAATATCAACAAGGGTAAAAGTTGGACATCTACCAAAATGAGCAGATACAAACTCTCCATCCGTAGATATAGCTACACGCATAATTCCTCCTCTTTAATAAATCAGGATAAGGAAATAGAAATTAAAATCTATTCCCTCATCCCATACTAGTTATTCACTCTTTTCTACCTGGGCTTTTTCTAATATCTCAATGCGGCTTTGAATACCTTCAAGCTGCTTTCTCAAAATATCAGCTTGGTTTTTCAAGATATCAGTTTCCTGTTTCAGAGTAATCTCAGTCGCATTAGGATACGCTCCGCCAAAAGCAGGCATCCCCATTGAAGCTCTTTGCCAACCAGGCAGGCCGGTAGCGTAAAACCAATTTCTATACCCGCGGCCACCACCTCTACCGTAAAAAACGCGACCGTTCATTGGCTTTACACCTGTACTATTTAATTCTACCGCACAATACCCTCTACCACCGCCTGTCATTGCTCCTTGGCCTCTTGGCCCTGTTCCATCAAAACCTGGCATGATTACCACCTCCCTTTCCGTTACTGAAAATCATTTCCACTAATAGGTAAAAAAATATAGCAGTTAATTTTTACCGCTACATTTCTCACATACACCATAAAACTGTATCAGGTGATTAGTGATTCTAAATTTATACTTCTGCCCCAACCCCTTTTCTGTCTGATTTAACAGCTCGACTTCTTCATCGATAAAATCAGTGTAATCAATAACCTTATTGCATTCCGTACAAACTAAATGGTGGTGATGGTGCGCCCCCTTAGGCCCTTCTGCGAACTCATACCGGGATCTGCCGTCGCCAAAATCAAGCTTGTATACCATACCAAGACTTGATAATACATCGAGTGTCCGATAAACAGTAGTCAGGCCTACATTAGGATATTTGGGATGGATCTTCATATAAATATCTTCAGCGCTTAAGTGGCCTTCGGACTTAGACAAGATATCAAGAATTGCCTCCCGGCCAGCAGTAAGCCTATATCCACAGCCCCTAAATTTCCCGTGCCACCACCCTTGTCCTTTACAATTGCCTCTTGGCATTATATCTTTCTGCCTGCCGGTATGCAAGCTTAATGAAAATGATTTCCAGTATCAAATATACATTATCCTGCTGATCTTGTCAAGTGTTTTATTTTATCAGAGTTGCGCAATATCTATTTTCGCTACCGAAGCTATCCACAGAACCGAACGTTAGTGAGACTAAATATTGCGCTCATTCATCGTTTCAACTAAAATAGCCGCTGCCCCCCTATTTTCCGGCGTGCCAATTCCGAACTTGCAAAATATTTATGAACATCTTGATGGAGTCTGTGAATAAATTGATCTTTGAACCGCTTACATAATGCCAGGAGACCGGGCCTTCTCTTACTTTATATCCCATCCTATATGCAAGATATAATATTTCGACATCGAAACCAAAGCCTCTCAGATGACTTTTTGCAAATATAGGCCTTATGATTTCTTTTTTAAACATCTTAAAACCGCACTGTGCGTCTTGAATATTTTTAAAAAGAAAAATATGCACAAAAAAGTTAAACACCGTACTAATGAGTTTTCTGTACCATTTTACTTTCAGAATTTGACTTTCATTATATATGGCCCTTGAACCTATAAAAATATCATACCCCTCATTAGAGATATAATGTAGGTTCTTCTCTATCTCCCGAGGATGAACCGAACCATCCGCATCAAGAAAAATGCATACCCTTCCGGCGGATCTAAATAACCCTTTCTTTACAGCATACCCCTTCCCTCGATTAACCCTGTTTCTAACTACAGTTAATCTTAAAAATCGGCTCTTATATGTGCGCGCTATATCAAATGTTTCGTCCTCACTCCCGTCATCAACAACTACGATCTCATATAACAGTTTACTACTTTCGCAATGCTTTATAACGTTTTCTAAAAATGGCGGCAAGCGCTTGGCCTCGTTAAATGCGGGAATTACAATGGAAATATCGACATTGGAACTGGGGATATTAAGAGGACACATTTTTGTATTCGTATTGTGGAGGGGGAAAGAGTTTCGCAGTTTCGGGCCTTTGTTTTATGTCTTTAATGACCACACCCGGCTTTAAAAAAATACCTACGTCAGCAGCTATAGCCTCAGTTCCCGCTTTATTATACGTAATATCAAGCATATCGACATTTACAAGAAAACCATGAGAAACCGTTAATGCCAATAGTATACACAAGGCGATTCTGTCCGGCCGACAGACAAATACCCAAAGAGGAACGATTACAAAAATAAGAGGCAAAAGATATGAAATCTGACACGGAACCCTAAAAAACAGTATCTCACAGGCAACAATAATCAGTAATGCTGTTAAAAAAACAGGGGTTAGCTGGATTCGAACCTGTCTTTTAAAAAATCTCCAAAGAATAAAGCCTACAGACATAATAAATGGCAATAACCCGAATAAACAAATGTTCTTATATATAAATCTGATTAAATGACCGGAAAATGCCCAAGGCCCGGCATCGTTGTAATGTAACAAAAACCAAAAGCGGCTGCCGTAAGCTAAGTAAATTGGTAAAAATAGGAGCGCTGTTAAACTCAAAGTTAAAATACCTGAAATTATTACATGCGATAAGCTCTTAAAGCTCTTTTCCCGGGCGTATATATATAAAAAATAAAGATAGATAGGGAAAATCACAAGGATATTCGGCAGACGTGAGGATATGGCTAAAGCAAACGCAAGCGAAGCAAACAAGTCTTTTCTTTTGACCAATAAAACGGTTCCGGCCATGGCAAAAAATAGACTATATACACGATCTGTTGAAGACGATACCTCAATGACAAAATATGGGTTTAGGCCTATAATAAGAATTGTTAAAAAAGCCATGGATGCGGAAAATTTCTCTTTTAACATATGCCAAAAAAGATAAAGTGTTCCCGCTCCAAGTAATGAGGAGATAAAATTACTAAGATAAAACCCGCCGACTAGCGAGAACCAGCCTATAGCAATTTCAGGGATAAGATATCCGGGCTGTCTTGAAGGAAAATAAACACCATTAAGTATGAAATTACGGCCGGTGTGGATCATATAATATATATCCTCTCTATAACCATACCCTGAAAGGCCTATAAGACAATAAAAGATAAATAATAGAGGAAATATAAAAATTAGGCGGTTTTTTTTAATTGGTTCTTTCATAATTTTTTCTAAAAACTAATTTTACCAGAAACATCGTTCACAGTTATGACCTAAGATCCCGACTCCCGAGATCGGTGCCATCCTAGCCGGTGCCAGCCTACAACCATAGACCATAGGGTGGCCCCTTCTGGGATGGCACTGGTTTTTCCTTTTTTCTAACAAATAAGAAATCAGACAACCTTATCGGCAGGTTCCTCTTTTCCCACCCTTCTTTTTTCCTATCCCTTTTCCGGTAGATCTTCCCTTGCCTTGTCCTCTTCCGTCTCTTGCTCCTCTTGAACCGCTCCTTGGGCCTGTTCCGTCTTTATTCGGCATCTAAAACCTCCTCCTGTTTATTTTTTATTTATCCGGCACAGCGCCAGAAAAACATTTTATTCACAATGTTATTATATCGACATCCAAAAATATTATCAATTGAACCTGGGTATAATCGAAGTATGCAGAGAAGGTCGGTGCCAACCTACAACCATAGGGTGGCCCCTTCTGGGATGGCACTGGTTTTTAAACTTGGCATCTACATCTCCTTAATGGTAATGATTTCCATTGCTAGATATACATCAGAGAACTGTTCTTGTCAAGCTTTTTATTATCACGAAGCGCTTTCACAAAAACGAATTATACGGCATTTTACCCTAAGAAGATAAGACACATAGAGAAGAGCATCCACCGGCTAAGCCGGTGGATGTTTGCCAATATGACCTTTTTTACTAAAACTCTCTGGATGCACAGTTCAACGAGGAAGAACGGAATTCTATTTTCTTAATATTCAACTTGTCTTTCAATAGCTCATAGAATACCGTGCAGAACCATTCGCAAGTAGAGGGACCTTTACTCACAGATACTCTGCTTTCAGGATACGATTTTACCAGCTCATGATTGAGGGCTTTTGCAGGCTTCCCAAATCTATTTGTTGTACCTTTCATC